>Ga0105247_10000673_pt1 | contig 26928 bp, 23 predicted proteins | sample KBSS24metaG_FD_81519 | JGI IMG/M metagenome (GOLD analysis project Ga0105247, IMG submission 81519) | Switchgrass rhizosphere microbial communities from Kellogg Biological Station, Michigan, USA - KBS S2-4 metaG | ecosystem: Host-associated > Plants > Roots > Rhizosphere > Soil | place...
CCTGCCCAAGAAGATGGCGCTCGAGCTGTTCAAGCCGTTCATCTATGCGCGGCTCGACGCCAAGGGTCTGTCCATGACCCTGAAGCAGGCGAAGAAGTGGGTCGAGAAGGAACGCAAGGAAGTCTGGGACATCCTCGACGAGGTGATCCGCGAGCATCCGGTGATGCTGAACCGCGCACCGACGCTCCACCGTCTCGGCATCCAGGCGTTCGAACCCGTGCTGATCGAGGGCAAAGCGATCCAGCTTCACCCGCTGGTCTGCTCTGCGTTCAACGCCGACTTCGATGGCGACCAGATGGCCGTGCACGTACCGCTGAGCCTGGAGGCGCAGCTGGAAGCGCGCGTCCTGATGATGTCGACCAACAACATCCTCTCGCCGGCCAACGGCAAGCCGATCATCGTGCCTTCGCAGGACATGGTTCTGGGCATCTATTACCTGTCCATGGAGCGCGAGGGCGAGCCGGGCGAAGGCATGATGCTGTCCGACATGGCCGAGGTGCATCAAGCGCTCTTCGCCAAGGCGGTGACGCTGCACAGCAAGATCATCAGCCGCGTGCCGCAGACCAACGAGGCCGGCATCCAGTTCATGCAGCGTTTCGAGACCACGCCGGGCCGCATGCTGATCGGTGAATGCCTGCCGCAGAGCCACAAGGTTCCGTTCGATATCGTCAATCGCCTCCTCACCAAGAAGGAAATCGGCGACGTTATCGATCAGGTCTATCGCCACACCGGCCAGAAGGACACGGTGCTGTTCGCCGACGCCATCATGGGGCTTGGCTTTCGCCATGCGTTCCAGGCCGGCATCAGCTTCGGCAAGGACGACATGGTCATTCCGGATTCGAAGGTCGGAACGGTCGACGAAACCCGGGCGATGGTTGCCGATTATGAGCAGCAATATCAGGATGGCCTCATCACCCAGCAGGAAAAGTACAACAAGGTGATCGACGCCTGGTCGCGCTGCGGTGACGTGGTCGCGAACGCGATGATGGACGAAATCCGGGCCCAGCCGAAGGACGAGAACGGCCGCATGGCGCCGATCAACTCCATCTACATGATGGCACATTCCGGTGCTCGTGGTTCGCAGGCCCAGATGAAGCAGCTCGCGGGCATGCGCGGCCTCATGGCCAAGCCGTCGGGCGAGATCATCGAGACCCCGATCATCTCGAACTTCAAGGAAGGGCTGACCGTCCTTGAATATTTCAACTCTACTCATGGCGCCCGTAAGGGTCTTGCCGACACCGCGCTCAAGACGGCGAACTCAGGCTACCTGACCCGCCGTCTCGTCGACGTGTCCCAGGATTGCGTCATCGTCGATGTCGACTGCGGCACCAACAAGGCGCTGGAGATGAAGGCGATCATCCAGGGCGGCAACACCATTGCCTCGCTGGGTGAACGCGTCCTGGGCCGCACCACGGCGGAGGACATCGTCGACAGCAAGGATGGCTCCATCCTCGTGCCAGAGGGCGAACTGCTCGATGAAGCCATGATCGCGAAGATCGAGGCGATCGGTATCCAGGCGATCAAGATCCGCAGCCCGCTGATCTGCGAGGCCAAAATGGGCGTGTGCGCCAAGTGCTACGGGCGTGACCTCGCCCGCGGTACGCCTGTCAATATCGGCGAAGCTGTCGGCGTTATCGCGGCCCAGTCGATCGGCGAACCGGGCACGCAGCTCACCATGCGGACCTTCCACATCGGCGGCGCGGCGCAGCTCAACGAACAGTCGAACCTGGAAGCGGTGTCCGACGGCACGTTGGAATATCGCGAGATGCCGACGATTACCGACAAGCTCGGCCGCCGTCTCAGCCTCGCACGCAACGGCGAGTTGGCCGTCATCGACAATGAAGGGCGCGAACGTGCGGTCCACCGCCTGCCTTATGGTGGCGCGATCCTGTTCCCGGATGGCGCGAAGATTACCCAGGGCGACCGCATTGCCGAATGGGATCCGTTCACCATGCCGGTGATCACGGAAAAGCCGGGCATCGTCAAATATCAGGACCTGATCGACAACAAGACGCTGATCGAACAGACCGACGAAGCGACCGGCATCGCCCAGCGCGTGGTAACAGAATATCGCGGCGCCGGCCGGTCCAAGGATGACCTGCGGCCCCGCCTCACTCTGCTCGACGATACGAGCGGCGAAGCGGCACGCTACATGCTGGCCATCGGTGCAACGCTGTCGGTCGAGGATGGACAGCAGGTCGCGGCGGGCGACGTGCTGGCCCGTGTCAGCCGCGAGGCCGCCAAGACCCGTGACATCACCGGCGGTCTGCCGCGCGTTGCCGAACTGTTCGAGGCGCGCAAGCCCAAGGACAATGCGATCATCGCCAGGGTCTCCGGCCGGGTCGAGTTCCTCAAGGACTATAAGGCCAAGCGCAAGATCGCCATCCGTCCAGAGGATGGCAGCGAACCAGTCGAATATCTGATCCCCAAGAGCAAGGTGATCGACGTCCAGGAAGGCGACTATGTCAAGCGCGGCGACAATCTGATCGGCGGCTCGCCGGATCCACATGATATTCTCGAAGTGCTCGGCATCGAGCCTCTGGCGGAATATCTCGTGTCGGAAATTCAGGAAGTCTACCGTTTGCAGGGCGTGAAGATCAACGACAAGCACATCGAGGTGATCGTCCGCCAGATGTTGCAGAAGGTCGAGATCACCGACGGCGGCGAGACCACGCTGCTGGCCGGCGAGCAGGTCGATGCCGAGGAAATGCACGAGCATAATGACCGCCTCGCGCCCGGCCAGGCGCCGGCTATCGGCAAGCCTGTGCTGCTCGGCATCACCAAGGCGTCGCTGCAAACCCGCAGCTTCATCTCGGCGGCCTCCTTCCAGGAGACGACCCGCGTCCTCACCGAGGCAGCGGTCCAGGGCAAGAAGGACTCGCTCATCGGCCTCAAGGAAAATGTGATCGTCGGGCGTCTCATCCCGGCGGGCACCGGCGCCTCGATGAGCCGCATGCGGATCGCCGCCAACAGCCGCGATGCCGCCCTGCGGGCCGCAATGCGCGTTGCCAATGAAGTGCATCTTGTCGCGCCGCAGACAGCGGTCGAGGAGCGTGAGGCGGAACTTCGCCAGCCAGCGGAAGCCGCAATGGGCGATGATCCGCTTGGCCGCATCCAGGGCGAGGACTTCACGACCGAAGACCTGGATTGAACGCCAGCAGGTTACGCGTTTAGTCAAAGGCCCCGCCGGAGCGATCCGGCGGGGCCTTTTTTGCAAGCGATGCAGGATCGACATCCAAGTGGTCGCGGCCGATCCAGCCGCCATTTTGGTGCGATGCCAAGCAGGCGTCCGGGCGATAATGATGGCCGGAGTAGGCCTCGGTGCTGCGACGCGTCGCGCCTATGGAGACCAACCATCACCTTCGCCTAATCTTGCATATCGCGCGAATTGATGGACAGCGTGGGATTCCGGCAGCTCTTTTACGAGTATATCCAAGACATCCGATAGCGATTTAGCTTTGGTGCAGTATCCTTCTGAGCCTCAACGTTGTCCCACTTTCGGACATAATATCGTTAATCTTCCAAAGTGGATCATTCATCGAGGATTCAGGTTGTGGGGCTGGAACGAATAAGGTAAATTCCTAATATACCATAAAAGGCTGGGTTGTGCATTTCTGGAGTCCGTTGTGCTGCAATGTTGCGGCGCCGCGAAAAAAATCAGGGGATTTTTACCATGAAATTTTCTACCCGGCTTCTTCTTGGCGCTGCGTTCAGCCTCGCCTGGGCAACCGGCGCGCAAGCCGCTGTTGTAACGCTCGACTTTGAAGGTATCGGCGACCAAAATCCGGTCGGCAACTTCTACGCGGCCCAAGGCATCACCTTCTCGGCTTCCGCGCTGGCGCTTGTCGACTCGGATGCTGGCGGCACCGGCAATTTCGGCAATGAGCCGTCACCCAACACCATTATGTTCTTTCCGAGCGCCAGTGACGCCACTCTGAATTATGCGGCCGGGTTCGACACTGGCTTTTCGTTCTTCTACTCGTCCTCGTCGGCTGCGTCGGTCAGTGTGTTTGACGGCGTGGATGGCACTGGCAATCTTCTCGCCAGCCTCAATCTCCTTGCTCAGTCCGGTGACAACAACTGTGTCGGCGACCCGTCCGGTAGCTACTGCAACTGGACGGCCATCGGCGTGAATTTTGCCGGCATTGCCAAGTCGATTAATTTCGGTGGAGCGGCCAATGGCACCGGCTTCGACAACATCACGTTCGGCTCGTCCACGCCGGGCGGTGTTCCCGAGCCCACCACCTGGGCGATGATGCTCGCCGGTTTCGGTGCTGTCGGCTTCGCGATGCGTCGTCGCCGGAACGTTGCCGTCAGCTTCGCCTGATCTTCGCGACTTAACTAGCTGCAAGGCCCCGCCGGAGCGATCCGGCGGGGTTTTGTTTGAGTTGACGAGCCTTGAGGCGACAGATCGCTTGATTGTGGCGCCGGGATAATACAGCGTCGCGCGGACATGGCTGGCGATGCGCCTTATCCTTCCCTTGATCCGGACGCGTCATCCAGCGTCCCTGCCGGCCCGCCGCCCGAATTGCATTCGCCATTTCCACCACCCGGACCGTGGCGCCGCCGGGGCTATGTCGCGGCATGGGTGATCGCACTCATCCTTGCGCTCCTGATGGCGACGATCCTGTGGCTGGCGATCACCGCCCCCCTGTCCCGTTCGCTGCAGCCCAATGCGCTGCCCAGCATCACGCTCGAAACGGCGGACGGTCAGTTCATTACCCGCAAGGGCGCCAATATCGACAAGCCGGTGACGATATCCGCGCTGCCGCACCATGTCCCCCAGGCGTTCATCGCGATCGAGGACCGGCGCTTCTACAGCCATTGGGGCATCGATCCGCAGGGCATTGCCCGGGCCATGTGGCACAATCTGCGCGCCGGCGGCGTGCGCGAGGGCGGGAGCACGATCACCCAGCAACTCGCCAAGGGCGTCTTCCTGAATGCGGATCGTACGGCGGCGCGAAAGCTGCGCGAGGTGTTGATCGCTTTCTGGCTGGAAGCTTGGCTGACCAAGGATCAGATCCTCGAACGCTATCTGTCCAACGTCTATTTCGGGGATAATGTCTACGGTCTGCGCGCGGCGGCCCATCATTATTTCAACCGCAGCCCGGAACGGCTGAGCTTGCCCCAAGCTGCCATGCTCGCGGCCCTCCTCAAGGCACCATCGCGGCTCGCACCGACCGTCAACCCCAAGGGCGCGCGGGACCGGGCTGCACTGGTGCTCCGGGCGATGACCGAGGCCGGTTTTCTGACCGCCACCCAGCGCGCATCGCTCAAGCCGGCGCGGCTGGATGTGCGGCCGGTCCTGGAGTCGACCAGCGGCACCTATTTCAGCGACTGGGTGCTACCCGAGGCACGGGACCGGGCAGGCGGCGTCTATGGCGAGCAGGTAGTCACCACCACGCTCGACAGCACCATACAGGCGATCGCTGCCCGTGCGATCCGGCGTGCACCGCTGGGCAGGGCGCAGGCGGCCGTAGTCATCATGCGGCCCGATGGCGCCGTTGTCGCCATGGTCGGCGGCAAAAACTATCGCCAAAGCGCCTTCAACCGCGCGACGCAGGCACGGCGGCAGCCCGGATCGACCTTCAAGCTTTTCGTCTATCTGGCCGCGATTCGCGCGGGCATGACACCGGACGACGTGATCGACGATACGCCGATCACCCAGGGGGACTATCGCCCGGAAAACAGCGGCAAGCATTATCGCGGACCCATCACCCTGCGCCAGGCCTTTGCCGTGTCGAGCAATGTAGCTGCTGTGAAGCTGGCGCAGAAGGTGGGCATGACGGCCGTGATTCGCGCGGCGCGTGATCTGGGCGTGACGTCGCCGTTGCCGGACAATCTTTCGGTCGCGCTGGGATCATCAGGCATATCGCTGATCGAGCTGACACAGGCCTATGCGGCCGTTGCGAGCAGCAGCTATCCGGTTATCGCACATGGCCTGCCGGAGAAGGAGCGCAGCTGGTTCACCGCCCTGCTCGACCGTCCCAACCACTTCAGCAATAGGCAGCTGGCCATGCTGCGCGATCTCTTGTCCGCTGCGGCCAATGGCGGGACAGGGCGGCAGGCCGCACTCAGAACCGCGACCTTTGGCAAGACCGGTACGACGCAAGACAATCGCGACGCCATTTTCGTGGGCTATGCCGGGGGCCTCGTCACCGCAGTCTGGGTCGGCAATGACGACAATAGCCCACTGCCCGGCGTTTCGGGCGGCGGCCTGCCCGCACGGATCTGGCGGGATATCATGGTCAGCGCGGTCGAACATGGCGAGGCGCGCACCGATGAAGGCAAGCAGATTCCGCTCAATGCCGTGGACGAGGCGACCAACGCCATCGCCAATGCGACGATCGATACGGAAATCGGCAATATCGGGGTGGAAATCCGCCCGGAAAGCATCCGGCTGCGCGGCGCGGGCAATCTGAGCGTCGATATCCCGTTGGAGCCGGTGCACCCGGACACGCCTGCGCCCGAGCCGCCGCCGCTTCCGCCCGACAGCACGGCGCCGGGCAATCGCTAGCCTGCGGCCGATTGGCGGTTGGCGGCACGCCCTTGCAACGATAGAAGCGCACTCACGTCCCAGCGCACCCCTCCGGTCTGCCCACGCATGATTGCATCCGTCCATTGCCGCCAGATTCTCATCGCCCTGATGGCGGTGACGCTCGCCCTGTCGGGATGTAGCGGGCGGGATGATCATGGCCCCATCGTTGTCGATGTCATCGGCAAGCCGGCGGAACTGGCCGAACCGATCCGCCACGCGGCGCGGCCAACAGGTCAGGTCCTGCTCGGTGCGACGGCACAGGGACTCGTCGCATTCGACGCGAGCGGCGAAGTCGTCGGCGGCCTCGCCGAACGATGGATCGTGGAGGATGAGGGCCAGAGCTATATTTTCCGCATCAAACCCGCACATTGGGCCGATGGCAAACCGGTCAAGGCCCAGGAGGTTGCAAGGGCGCTGACCGCCCGCATGGCCGCCAGCCCTTCCCTGCTCGCAGGCATGAAGCCGGAAGTGCGCGGCATGACCGACCTGGTGGTGGAGATCCATTTGGATAGCCCGGCACCCAGTTTCCTCCAGCTGCTTGCCCAACCCGCCATGGCCATAGCGCGGCCCGGCGGCGGGACGGGCCCGTTCCGCAAGTCCGACGAGCATGACCATATCCTCTTGCAGGCGGTGCACGCTGCCACGCCAATCGAGGAGGATGGGCAAGCGGCGACCCGGTCCGTGCCGATTTATGTGCGTGCCAGCCGAGCCGCCCTTGGCTTTGCGCGATTTCGGGCGGGGCATAGCGATCTCGTCCTGGGCGGGCGCCTCGAGCATCTTCCCCTTGTTGCCGTATCGAACCTCCAAGCGGGGGCAGTTCGCGCCGACCCGGTAAGCGGGCTGTTCGGATTGATCGTCGAGGGAGATTCGACCTTCCTCCAGGATCGCGATGCGCGCGCGATACTGAGCATGGCAATCGACCGCGACCGCCTCGTCCAGCTCCTGAACCTCAACGGCTGGCAAACGAGCACCACGATCCTGCCCGGACCGCTGGACATCGGCCGGCCACCGGCACAGGCCGACTGGGCGGCGCGCACCATGGACCAACGACGCGGCTATGCGCGGTCGGTCGTCGCCAACTGGCGTAAGCTGCATGGCGACATAGCTGCCCTGCGCATTGCGCTGCCGACGGGACCGGGTGCCAGGATGCTCTATTTCTCCCTCGCCAAGGACTATCAGGCCATCGGGCTCTCGCTCATACCGGTCGCGCCGGACGCCCCCGCCGACCTGCGCCTGATCGACGAGGTCGCGCCGTTCGACAGCGCGCTGTGGTACCTCGCCCGGCTGGGCTGCGGACAAAACAGGCTGTGCAGCGCGGACGCCGACAAGAGCATCAGCAATGCGCTTCATGCGGCGAGCGACCGGGACAGGACGGCTGCGCTTGGGGTAGCGGAGACGGCGGTGCTCGCCGAAAACACCTTCATCCCGATCGGGGCACCGATACGCTTTGCCCTCGTGCGCGGTAGGCTGACCGGCTACCAGCCCTCGCCGCGCGCGATCCATCCGCTGAACGCCCTGATCAAACCGGGCCGCTAAACCGCCGAGAAATCGAGGCCGATATCGGCGGCGGGTGCGGACTGGGTCAGCCGTCCGACGCTGACATAGGTCACGCCCGTCTCCGCAATCGCGCGGATGGTGTCGAGCCGGACCCCGCCCGACGCCTCGGTAGGCACCCGCCCCCCAACAAGCGTCACCGCCCCGCGCAGCACGGGGGCTTGCATATTGTCGAGCAGGAGATGGGTCGCCCCCGCCGCGATGGCCGGTTCGATCTGGTCGACGCGGTCAACCTCTACGATGATCTGCGCGACCCCGGCCGCGACCGCGCGCCGCACCGCTTCCTCGACGCTGCCGGCGACCGCGACATGATTATCCTTGATCATCGCCGCGTCCCACAGGCCCATGCGGTGGTTCCGCGCGCCGCCCATCCGCGTCGCATATTTCTCCAGCACGCGCAGGCCGGGGATGGTCTTGCGGGTGTCGAGCAAGGTGGTGCCCGTGCCCGCGATGCGCTTCACATAGTCGCGGGTCATGGTCGCGATGCCGGTGAGGTGCTGCACCGTGTTGAGCGCAGACCGCTCGGCGGTGAGCAGCGCGCGGGCATTGCCGGTGAGGCGCATGAGGTCGGCGCCCGGCTTCACGTTCTCCCCCTCCTCCGCCAGGATATCGATCTCCACCGCCGGATCGAGCGCGCGGAAGAAAGCGGCAGCGATCGGCAGGCCGGCGATGGTCGCGGCATCCCGGCTGTCCATGACGCCGGTGAACACCGCATCGGCGGGGATGACGCTCTCCGAGGTCAGGTCACGCCCGCCGGCACCCGGCGCGCCGCCCATATCCTCGGCAAGGGTCGCCGCGACAAAGGCGTCGAGATCGAAACCGGGCAGCGTCCAAACCTCGCTAAGTTCCCCCGTATCACGCATGAAAGCTCCAACCCTTTTATACCGCAGAGAAAGACCGCTACCGAGTGTGGCACGGAAGGGCAATGTAGGACAGTCACGCCCGCACGCTCGGCCGCTTGGCGGATTTCGCGAGCCACCGCGCGCTATCCGCCGCCGCCGTTGCCAGTCAATTCGCGTGGCATTGCAATGAACTGTGTGATTCACATATATGTGACGAAGATGGATATCGAGTTTGATGCGGACAAGGATGAGGTCAAACTTCCGTTTCAATCACCGTCCCCCCAGATCCCCCTGCCCGACGGTCCCGCTCGCCATCTCCAGCATCCGGTCCAGGCTCTTCTTCGCCGCTAGCCTCAGCCCCTCGTCCATCTCGATCCTCGGCTGGAGGTCGCGCAGGGCGAAGTATAGTTTTTCCAGCGTGTTCATGGCCATATAGGGGCAGATGTTGCAGTTGCAGTTGCCGTCCGCGCCCGGTGCGCCGATGAAAGTCTTGTCCGGCACGGATAGCTGCATCTGGTGGATGATGTGCGGTTCGGTGGCGACGATCAGGGTGTCGCCCGGCATGTCCTGCGCATATTTGAGGATGCCGCTGGTCGAGCCGACATAATCGGCATGGTCGACGATATAGGGCGGGCATTCGGGATGCGCGGCGATCGGCGCGTCCGGGTGCTGCGCCTTGAGTTTCAGCAGTTCGGTCTCGCTGAATGCCTCATGGACGATGCACACACCCGGCCACAGCAGCATCTCGCGGCCCAGCTTGCGGGCGAGATAGCCGCCCAGATGCTTGTCGGGGCCGAAGATGATCTTCTGGTCCTTCGGGATCTGGCTGAGGATCTTTTCCGCCGACGAGCTGGTGACGATGATGTCGCTGAGCGCCTTCACCTCAGCCGAGCAGTTGATGTAGCTCAGCGCGATATGGTCGGGGTGCGCCTCGCGGAACGCCTTGAAACGATCCGGGGGGCAGCTGTCCTCGAGGGAACAGCCCGCGTCCATGTCCGGCAGCACCACGATCTTCCGTGGGCTGAGGATCTTGGCCGTTTCCGCCATGAAACGCACGCCGCAAAAGGCGATCACGTCTGCGTCGGTTTCCGCCGCCTTGCGGGACAGCTCCAGGCTGTCGCCGACGAAATCCGCCAGGTCCTGGATCTGCGGCTTCTGGTAATAATGGGCGAGAATGACGGCGTTGCGCTCCTTGCGCAGCCGCTGAATCTCGGCCAGCACGTCCACCCCGGTCAAACTCTCTCGCGATTGCATGGTCATGGCATAATTCCCGTCCGGAGCGGGCCTATCGAGGCCCAGCCCTCAAAAATTGAACAAATCCGGCGCCGCTGCGCCCATCCTCATACGGCGCAGAGTTCCCACCGTTCGTCGCCAGCGCGCCGGACCATCGCCCGGTTCTCCAGGTCGACGAGATGCGCCAGCACCGATCGCCCCGCCGCGCCGTGCAGGCCCGGATCTACGCCGCGATACATCTCCGCCACCATGGCCGGGATGGGTGAGGCGCCTTGATTGCGGATGAAGCGCAATATCTGTCCTTCGCGCATTTTCCGGTGGCCGATCATGCCGCGCACCAGCCGGCGCGGCGTCTCGACCGCCTCGCCATGGGCGGGAAAGAACACGCGATCCTCGCGCTCCATCAGCAACTGGAGCGAACGCATATAGTCGGCCATGTCGCCATCGGGCGGCGCGATGACGCTGGTCGACCAGCCCATCACATGATCGCCGGTAAAGAGCGCGCCATCCTCCTCCAGCGCATAGCAGAGATGGTTGGAGGTGTGCCCCGGCGTCGCGATCGCGCGGATCGTCCAGTTGGTGCCGGACACCACATCGCCGTCCGTGAGGATCGTATCGGGCGCATAGCTGGTGTCGAAAGCCGCATCGGAGCGCGGCCCGTCATCGGTGATGGCAAAGGGCGCACAGCCGATCACCGGCGCGCCCGTCGCCTCCGCCAGCGGCCGGGCGGCGGGGCTGTGGTCGCGGTGGGTGTGGGTGCACAGGATCGCCTTGACCGGCCGGTCCCCGATCGCGCGCAGCAGCGCGGCGATATGGTCCGGTTCGTCCGGGCCGGGATCGATGACGGCCAGATCGCGCTTCCCGGCGATGTAGCTCTGGGTCCCGGTGAACGTGAAGGCAGACGGGTTGGGCGCGAGCACGCGCGTCACCAGCGGCGACACCACGAGGGCGTCGCCGGTCGGCATGGGAACGGAGGGATTCGCGCGCTTGTCCATAGCCTCCCATGTGCTACCTCCGGGGGAGATTGCAAGCACAGCCAAGCGCCTGGACGTGATTATGCGGTCGTCGATCCGCGGCGCTTGCGGCCTGATCTGTCATCGCTATGACATGTCAAGCTGCCAGGCAGCGATCGGAGAACGGACATATGAAGACGCGCGCAGCGGTTGCGTTCGAGGCGAGGAAGCCGCTGGAAATCGTCGAGATCGACCTCGAGGGTCCCAAGGCGGGTGAGGTTCTCGTCGAGATCATGGCGACCGGCATCTGCCATACCGATGCCTATACGCTCGACGGGTTCGACAGCGAGGGCATCTTCCCCTCGATCCTCGGCCATGAAGGCGCGGGCATCGTGCGCGAGGTGGGCGCCGGCGTCACCAGCGTGAAGCCGGGCGATCATGTCATCCCGCTCTACACGCCCGAATGCGGGCAGTGCAAAAGCTGCCTCAGCGGCAAGACCAATTTGTGCACGGCGATCCGCGCGACCCAGGGCCAGGGGCTGATGCCGGACGGCACCTCGCGGTTCAGCTATAAGGGCCAGACCCTCTTTCATTATATGGGCTGCTCGACCTTCTCGAACTTTACCGTCCTGCCCGAGATCGCGGTGGCCAGGATCCGCGAGGACGCGCCGTTCGACAAGAGCTGCTATATCGGCTGCGGCGTGACCACGGGCGTGGGGGCGGTGATCAACACCGCCAAGGTGACGCCGGGCAGCAATGTCATCGTGTTCGGGCTGGGCGGCATCGGCCTCAATGTGATCCAGGGCGCGCGCATGGTGGGCGCGGCCAGGATCGTCGGCGTCGATATCAACCCGGATCGTGAGGAATGGGGCAAGCGCTTCGGCATGACCGATTTCGTGAATCCCCGGACCATCGAGGGCGATATCGTCCAGCATCTCGTCGCGCTGACCGATGGCGGGGCGGATTTCACCTTCGACTGCACCGGCAATACCGATGTGATGCGCATCGCGCTGGAGGCGTGCCACCGCGGCTGGGGCGTCTCGACCGTGATCGGCGTGGCCGAGGCGGGCAAGGAGATCAGCACGCGGCCGTTCCAGCTTGTCACCGGGCGGGTGTGGCAGGGTTCGGCCTTTGGCGGGGCCAAGGGGCGCACCGACGTGCCCAAGATCGTCGACTGGTATATGAGCGGCAAGATCGAGATCGACCCGATGATCACCCACGTCCTCAGCCTTGAGGAGATCAACAAGGGCTTCGAGTTGATGCATGCGGGGGAATCGATCCGCAGCGTCGTGATATTCTAAATTCAAACTAGAAGGAGAAGATATGTTTAGTCACATGATGCTGGGGTCGAACGACCTCGAAAAGTCCAAGAAATTCTACGACGCCACGCTCGGCGCAATTGGCTATGGCGCCGGTAATGCCGATCCGCGCGGACGGATCTTCTGGTCCACCCCAACGGGCAATTTCGCCATTACCAAGCCGATCAATGGCGAGCCGGCGACGGCTGCCAACGGCATGACCATCGGCTTTGCCGTCACCTCGCCGGAACAGGCCGATGCCTGGCACGCGGCTGGCCTCGCCAATGGCGGCACGGCTTGCGAAGATCCGCCGGGCATGCGCAACGCCGATACGCCCTTTGCCGTGTACCTCTCCTATCTGCGCGATCCGGACGGGCACAAGCTGTGCGCGCTGAAAATCATCGGCGGCCAATAGGATGACGGGCATGGGCGCCGTGACCGGCGCCCGTCGCCTGCGCTCGATCATCGGGGGGTCGCTGGGCAATCTGGTCGAATGGTATGACTGGTATGCCTATGCGGCCTTCTCACTCTATTTCGCGCCGGCGTTTTTCCCAAAGGGCAATTCCACCGCGCAATTGTTGAGCACCGCCGCGATCTTTGGCGTCGGCTTCCTGATGCGCCCGATCGGCGCGTGGATCATGGGCGTCTATTGTGACCGGCATGGCCGCAAGTCCGGCCTGACGCTGTCGGTGCTGATGATGGGCGGCGGCTCACTCATAATTGCGCTGACGCCGGGCCATGACCGGATCGGGATCGCCGCGCCTGCCCTGCTGCTGCTCGCGCGGCTGATCCAGGGGCTCAGCGTCGGCGGCGAATATGGCGCGAGCGCGACCTACCTCTCCGAAATGGCGACGCGGGAGAGACGCGGATTCTGGTCCAGTTTTCAATATGTCACGCTGATCGCCGGGCAGCTCTGCGCGCTCGGCGTCCAGCTCGTGCTTCAGGGCGTGCTGAGCGAGGCGGCGCTGGATCAATGGGGCTGGCGCATCCCTTTCCTGATCGGCGCGCTTCTGTCGCTGGCCGTGTTCCTGATCCGCCGCCGCATGACCGAGACGGCGGACTTCGTCATGCGGGAGGCGCACAAGAAATCCTCCGCCATGGCATTGTTGCGTGAGCACCCGGGCACGGCGCTGCTGGTCGTGCTGCTGACGGCGGGCGGCACCCTCGCCTTCTATGCCTATACGACCTACATGCAGAAATATCTGGTCAACAGCGCCGGCTATGACCGCCAGACCGCCGCGCAGATCATGACCGCCGCGCTGGCCGTCTATATGTGCCTGCAGCCCGCCATTGGCGCCCTGTCCGACCGCATCGGGCGCAAGCCGCTGCTGATCGCCTTCGGGATCGGATCGGCGCTGTTCACCGTGCCACTGTTTACGCTGATCGGGCGCGGCGGGTCGCCCGTGCTTGCCTTTACGCTCGTGCTGGCCGGGCTCGTCATCGTGAGCGGCTATACCGCGATCAACGCGATCGTGAAGGCGGAGCTGTTTCCCTCGCACATCCGCGCGCTGGGTGTCGCCTTGCCCTATGCGATCGCCAATGCCCTGTTCGGCGGATCGGCGGAATATGTCGCCCTCGCACTCAAGGGCGGGGGCCGGGAGTCGCTGTTCTTCTGGTATGTGAGCGGCATGGCGCTGCTCTCGCTGCTTGCCTATGGCCTGATGCGCGACACCGCCCGGCATGGCACCATGACGGATCAGGCAAAGAGCAGCTGAAGCACATCCGGCTTGTAGGAATATTCCGGCGCGGGGATAAGCTGGGTCATGAAGATCAGGATGAGCCGCGCGTCCGGCACGACCGAGAACCAGGTGGAGAACTGGCCCGACCAGTGAAACTCGCCCGCAGGTGGCACGCCATTCCCTCCAGGCAGGGTCACCGCAAGTCCAAGGCCATGGCCGGTATGGAGATGCGCGGGGCCGCTGAACAGCGACCGCGACAGGGCGCCGATGCTGCCCCCGTCCGGCAAATGATTGCGGGTCATCAGCGCGACCGTCTCGGGACGCAGCAGCCCCGCACCGTCCAGCGCGCCCTGCCCCAGCAGCATCCGGCAGAAGCGGTGATAGTCCGCGATGGATGACACGAGCCCCCCGCCCCCGGATTCGAACGATTGCGGCCGCGCCCAGAGGCTGTCCTCAGCCGCATCATAGATCCGCCGGCCAAGGACGGGATGCATCGCCCAGCTGTCGGTCAGGCGATCCAGCTTGTCCGGCGGTACCTGAAAGAATGTGTCGGCCATGCCAAGCGGCCCGAATATGCGCTCCGCGAAGACCTCGCGCAGGCTGCGGTTCGCGAGACGCGCGGTGATGATGCCGAGAAGGTCGGTCGCGATCGAATAGGTGAATGCCGTCCCCGGGTCGTCGACCAGCGGCAGCGCGGCCAGATCGCGGAGCATGCCTGCCTCCGTCACCACGGCCTTGAAATTATGCAGGCCCGCCGCCCAATAGCAGGTGTCGACCGGCGAATGCTGCTGGAGGCCATAGGTCAGGCCCGCCGTGTGGCGCAGCAGGTCGATGATCCGCGGCTGGCGGGCGGCTGGACGCGTCGCAAAGGGCAGCACCTCCCCGCCCGCATAGACCGCAAGGTCGGCCAGTTCCGGCAGATAGCGCGCAACCGGATCGTCGAGCGCGATGCGGCCCTCTTCGACCAGCATCATGAACGCGACCGCCGTTACCGCCTTGGTCATCGAGGCTATGCGGTAGAGCGCGTCCTGCTGGAGCGGGCGTCCGTCGGCACGGGCGGCGCCGGCGCAGAAATGGTGGAGGATCTCGCCATCGCGCGCGGCGAGGAACTGCACATGCGGTACCGGCCCCTGATCGATCAGGCCTCGCAGATGGGCGTCGACATGGTCGAAGCGGAAAGGCCGGGATTCGGGCATGGCCCCTTGTCCAACCTCATCTGGACGCGCGCAAGTGGACGAAGCACCCGTTCCACCGCTAGGATGGGGCCATGACAACATTATTCGCCTACAAGCTGCTCGACCGGCCCGCCTGGCTGGCCTGGAAAGAAAGCGGTACCTTCACCGGCTCGCCCGACGATCTGCGCGATGGCTTCATCCATCTGTCGACTGCGGAGCAGACCGCCGAGACCGCCGCCAAATATTTCGCCGATGTGGAACCGCTGGTCGTCGCCATGGTCGACCTCGCCGCCGTTGCGGAGACGCTGCGCTGGGAACCGTCGCGCGACGGCGCGCTGTTTCCGCATGTCCATGTACCGATTCCGTTCGGCGCGGTGGCGGGGCACAGCCTGCTGCGCCTGGGGTCGGACGGGCGGCATGTTTTCCCGCGGGGGTTTTAGAGCATGACCACGGATATCCATGTCATCGGCGGCGGCCTCGCGGGGAGCGAGGCGGCATGGCAGCTTGCACAGGCAGGGTTCACCGTGCGCCTCTCCGAAATGCGGGGCGGCGGCGATATGACCGCCGCGCATGAAAGCGATGCGCTGGCCGAAATGGTCTGTTCCAACAGTTTCCGGTCCGACGATGCGGAGAATAACGCGGTCGGCCTGCTTCATCAGGAGCTGCGGCGGTTGGGGTCGCTCATCATGCGCGAGGCGGATGCGGTGCGCGTGCCAGCCGGATCGGCGCTGGCGGTTGACCGCGAGCTATTCGCAGCCGGAGTGACGCGCGCGATCGAGGGGCATCCCCGCATCACCCTCGTGCGCGAACGGGTCGACAGCGTGCCGGAGAGCGGCGCGACGATCATCGCGACAGGGCCGCTGACCGCCATGAGCCTGGCCGAGGACATCGCCGCGACCACCGGCAGCGACGCGCTCGCCTTTTTCGACGCCATCGCACCGATCATCCATATCGACAGCATCGACATGGACATTTGCTGGAAGGCCAGCCGCTGGGACAAGGGCTCGCCGGAGGGCGACGGGCGCGACTATATCAACTGCCCGATGAACCGGGAGCAGTATGAGGCGTTCATCGCGGGGCTCAACGCGGGCGAAAAGACCGAGTTCAAGCAGTGGGAGCGCGACACCCCCTATTTCGACGGCTGCATGCCGATCGAGGTGATGGCCGAGCGCGGGGTCGACACGCTGCGCCATGGCCCGATGAAGCCGGTTGGCCTCGACAATCCGCGCACCGGGCGCTGGCCTCATGCGGTCGTGCAGCTGCGGCAGGACAATGCGCTGGGCACATTGTGGAACATGGTGGGGTTCCAGACCAAGCTCAAACATGCCGCGCAGGTGGAGCTGTTCCGCACCATTCCGGGGCTGGAGCGGGCGCAGTTCGCGCGGCTGGGCGGGCTGCATCGCAATACGTTCATCAAGAGCCCGGTGCTGCTCGATCGGGAATTGCGGTTGCGGTCGCGGCCCAATGTGCGCTTTGCCGGGCAGATTACCGGCTGCGAGGGCTATATTGAAAGCGCAGCGATCGGCCTGCTGGCGGGGCTGTTTGCCGCCGCCGAGCTTGGCGCCCGCGCGCTGCCGCCGCCGCCCGCCGACACGGCACTGGGTGCGCTGCTGTCCCACATCACCGGCGGCGCGGATGCAGAGAGCTATCAGCCGATGAACGTCAATTTCGGTCTGTTCCCGCCGATGGACCCGGAGGTGCGCAAGAAGGGCCGGAAGCCCGCGATGACCGAGCGAGCGCGTGCGTCGCTGGGGGAATGGATGGCGGGGGCGCTGCTGGGGGTGGCGGCTTAGAACTGCCTTCACTACCCGTTCGCCCTGAGCGAAGTCGAAGGGTCACGCCGAGCGGAGCCGAGGCGCATTCTCGCTCCGCTCGAACAAGGACTTCGACTTCGCTCAGCCCGAACGGTTAAATCTGTAGGAGAACTTAAAAGGACCAGCCCCCTCAGCATTTACAGACAGGCTTCTTCCCCTTCGCCGGCGCCGTGGCCGCGAATTCAGGGCGGGTGAGCTTGCCGTCGTGATTGGCGTCGGCCGTGCCAAAGCGGTCGGCGGTGTGGGCCGCCCATTCCTCGAAGGTCAGCACATTGTTGCTGTCGGTGTCGAGCTTGCGGAAATCCTTGGTCCGGCTCGCCATCAGTTCGTTGCGGGTGATGATGTTGTCGCGGTTCCGGTCGTAGCGGTCGAAGCGCCGCTCCTCGCGGGTGCGCATGGTCGCTGACGGTGGCATCGGCGGCGCCTCGTCAAAGACATTGGCATCGGCCTCCGGCAGGCTCTCCTCCGCTGGCTGCGGATCGGCCTTGGCCGTGAGCGCGGGTTGCTCCTGCGAGGCGCGCCCCTGCCACCAGAACAGCCCCGCCGCCACGAGCAGGAGCGCCGAAATCGAACCAGCGATGAAACGCCCCATAATATCTCCCGTCAGAAGAAAAGCGCGCGGCGGAGCAGGCGAAGATATTGACGCGGCTTGAACCGGCCATCGGGCAGACGGCCCGTGCGTATGTCGTCCAACGCCAGCCCGGTGGCAAGCGCCAGCGGTTTCGGCCGGACGGCGGAGAGGGGCAAGGGCTGCGCGTCCGCCAAAGCCTTGGCCGCTGAAAAGGCCCCCTGCGCGCGCTGCCGGTCGGGGTCCCTGCCTGCCACGTCCCACAGCGCCCAGATGGCGCCCGCCGTGCCGAGCGTGACGTCACCCGGTCGCCGGGCGATCAGCGCAAACAGCGCGCCCCGGCCGTGGCCGAACGCCAGCCACTCGGTCTCGCTCATCGGCTCGGGATCGAGCAGCATGCGCCAGGCGCCGGCTGTCGCATTGATCGCCGCGCGCGCCGCGTCATCAGGAGCACAGGCCCGCCACTGCGCCAACAGGGGCTCACTCGGTGCGGGCGGGCCGGTCGCGGTCAACGCCTCTTCCCACCAGGCGAGCCGGATAGCGGCAACCGCGCCTTCGCGTTTGCCCAGCACGGTGCGGGACATCCGGTCGTCGATCCGCCAGCACAGCTCATGCCACGGCCGCTCGCCGCTGCGTGCATGGGCGATCAGCAAGGCCATGGGGTGGGGCAGCAGGTCGGCCTCAGCCATGGCGGACCTGCCGGGCGGGGGCGATGGCGCTGCTCGGCCTGATGGCGGTGGTGTTGGCATGAGTCGCCTCTACCCTACCAAGACGCGCATGCAACAGGAACACCCCGCTTATTCCTGCGAAGGCAGGAGCCGGATTATTTCGGGGAAAACAGGAGCGCCAACGCCGGCTTCAGCTTATCAGGCGGACGGAAGTCACTGACCATTTGTTCGGATCGAGAGCGCAAGTGTTCGTGATGGCGGCGTTGCCGCTGAATGCGAGCCGGAGCGCGACCATCTGGAAACAGCTGAGCGTCATGCCCGAAGTGCCGTTGAATGTGAGCGTATCCTTCGGAAAGTAGAAGGCGCCGCTCAACGTGGAATTCGAGTTGCCGTTGATCTGGCAGCATTGATTGCTCGCCGCTGCCCTTCGGTCGCGATAGATGGTGATACCGCTATAGGTGCCGCTGGTCGACTGGGAGATATCAATCTCCGCGCCGCCGTTGATATCCATCGTTGCAAAACTGTTCGCGTTATTGGGTGTCGTGCTGGTCAGCACGAAAGTGCAGCCCGCGCAGGTGAGATGCCCTTGGGCGCCGACCTGCAGGCCAGCATTATTGGCGCCATTGGCGAGATAATAGGTGCCCGGTGAAAGCGTAAGGGTGCCTTGAACGCTGATCGTTCCGTAGCAACCAGGAGGGTAGAGGCTTCCACTGATATCGTTTACCGGTGGATTAGACGACGAGATAATGATGTCCTTCCAGTTGCTGCCATTCTTGCATGCCCCGTTGGACACAGCGCTATTGCTTGGATCGAGAGTGGTGCCGCCGCCAAATGGGTCGGTCACCGCCGCATGATTGGGCATCAGCACGGTCCCGTTCGCATAAGCGCTCGACGCCGGGATGCCGCCCATGGCAACGATCGGCGACGCTGTCACACTAGGCTGGCCGTTCACGTTGACGGCCGCGTTCGACGCAATGGAGTTGGTCCCGGCGCCACATCCCAGGTCGATGTTGGAATTGCCGGCGAAGGTGATCCCTGTGGTGGTACCAGTTTCCAGCGCGACAAAGCAGAGCTTCCCATCAGGGACGATCGCGGCACGCGCCTCGGCGGATATGGTCGATGTGGGATGGCCGAACAGAGTCATGAGTGGCGTCGGCTGGATGCTGACCAGGCGGACATACATTGTCGATGTGTAGGTGGTACCACCGCTGGTGTATGAACCCGGCGTGATTGTCGGCGTTGCCCCCGGCACCAGCGCGTTCTGCGTCAGCGCCTTGTTCGCTTGTGCGGTGGCGGCGGTATTTCCCTGGCTCTGGAACAGCGAATAGCCGCCGGCCATGGCCGCCGAGTCAGCCTCCCGCTGGAGTTGCCGCTTGACGAGCGACAGCTGCATCGTGTGGACCCCGAGCCCGGCAGCGCCAACCACGAAAGGCAGCGCAAAACCCATCAGCATGAGGGCATTGCCGCGCTTATCGCGCCAAAACCGACGAAGGCGAGAAACGCAAATGAGGAGTGACATCGTCAGGGCTCCGCCGCTAGCTTGTGACATAGGCTCGACGGGTCTCCGTGAGCGCAATGGTTTTGGTGCCGAGAATATAGTTTATGGTTATGTTGTAACCCATTGTTATAGTTACATAGTTTGGCGACGCAGTGGTGTTGAATGTGATCGTGGGCGCAACGATGTTTGCCGGGTCCATCCCAAATCGCCGGGCGGTTATGCGCGCTTCGATATCTGCCTGGGTGGGCCTGGGCCAGATCGTCGCAAAACGGGCCGCGTCTTCCACGGCGCTCCGCAATCCGGCTTGGGCGAGGAACAATATGCCAAGCACTACGATGCCGAGCAGCATCGTAAACAGCACGGGAGCGACCAGCGCAAACTCAAGCACGGCGGCGCCGCGGCGATCCGGCAAAAACCTGCGAAACGGGCGAAGGCGCTTGGTCATTGGATGCGTATGGCCCCCGTCGCTGAAACAGGTACGTCTCCCGCCAGATTTCCCAACATCCTGGCCAATGAACCGAGGACGAACGTCGGCGTGAAGGTCGTCGAAATTTGGATCTGCGTATAGCGCGCCGTTTCCTGCCCCGAGGTGCAGCTCGCGCTCCAACTGGTTGCGGTGCCGGAGCATTCAAGCGTCTGGGTGACCGTCACCGCGCTTGTCGCGACACCCGCCTGCGCCGCCGCCTGGGTCTGGATATCGGTTGCGGCAAGGGTGGGACCGCCCATCCACGACATCTCGAGGCCGCGATTGACTCCCTGCTGCACTTCCAGCTTGGCCGCCGCATAGCGCGCGGTATCGACCGTGCCCATGATAACGACGGCAAGAAAAGGCGTCACCAGAGCCGTCTCAACGAGAGCGACGCCTTTTGTCTCGGCGATCAGGGCGCCCAACAGAGTGTCGAGCGGTCGCTTGATTTCGCTTAGGCATTTGAAACGCATCAGCTGATTCCCGCATTGGCTCCAGGCGTGGGCGGGCGTCGAGGCAGTCTTGCCGCGCCGATCAGGATCGGCATCGACGCGACGGTCATCACTATCCGGTTACCACCCACACCCCAGACTCAGATTCGTCAAAACGCGGGACGATATGCGTCACGCCTTTGGGTGCCCATGGTAGGGCCCAAAAGTAACGAATTCGTTAAGACCGGGGGTTCTGCACGCGCAGTTGCGGGCCCTATGATCTACTGATGCTTACCGGTAGCAGACCTTCTTCACCGCCGCGATGACACGCGCCGCGTCGATCAACGCCGCTTTTTCGAGGTTGGCGGCATAGGGCAGCGGGACATCCTCGTTGGTCACGCGCAGGACCGGCGCGTCGAGATCATCGAAGCCCTGCTCCATCACCACCGCCGCAATCTCGCTCGCGATCGAGCAGACCGGCCAGCCCTCTTCGACCACCACGAGGCGGTTGGTCTTGGCGAGGCTCGTCAGGACGCTGGCCGTGTCGAGCGGCCGCAGGGTCCGCAGGTCGATGACCTCGGCGTCGATCCCCTCGCCCGCCAGCAGCTCGGCCGCCTCCAGCGCGAGGCCGACGCCGATCGAATAGCTGACGATGGTCACGTCCTTGCCCGGCCGGACGATCCGCGCCTTGCCGATCGGCAGGATATAATCCTCCACGTCCGGCACGTCGAAGCTGCGGCCATAGACCAGTTCGTTTTCGAGGAAGACGACCGGATCCTCGCAGCGGATCGCCGCCTTCAGGAGCCCCTTGCAGTCGGCCGCATCATAAGGCGCGATGACGACGAGGCCGGGCACGGCGGCGTACCAGGGCCCGTAATTCTGGCTGTGCTGGGCGCCGACGCGCGACGCGGCGCCGTTGGGGCCGCGAAACACGATCGGGCAGCGCATCTGGCCGCCGGACATGTAGTTGGTCTTGGCCGCCGAGTTGATGATCTGGTCGATCGCCTGCATCGCGAAGTTGAACGTCATGAACTCGATGACGGGCTTGAGGCCGCCCATGGCAGCGCCCGCGCCAACCCCGGCAAAGCCATGCTCGGTGATCGGCGTATCGATGACGCGGGCCTCACCGAATTCGTCGAGCAGGCCCTGCGTCACCTTGTAGGCGCCCTGATACTGCGCCACCTCCTCGCCCATCACGAAGACGCGATTGTCGCGGCGCATCTCCTCCGCCATGGCATCGCGCAGCGCCTCGCGCACGGTGAGCTTCACCATCTGCGTGCCTGCGGGAATGGCCGGGTCGGCGACGGGCGCCGGCGCGGAGGGCTTGGCGATTTCGGGGGGAGCCTGCTTGGCTGCGGGTGCGGGTACGGGTGCGGGTTGGGGCGCTGGCTCCGGCGCTGCAGGTGCAGGGGCGGCGCTCGCCGACTCCTCCTCGCCCGCCAAGGTAGCGATGATAGTCCCCACCTTCACATTTTCAGCCCCGGCCGGGACCAGCAACTTCTCGACCACGCCCTCGTCGACCGCTTCAAATTCCATCGTCGCCTTATCTGTTTCGATCTCCGCGAGGAGGTCGCCGGAACTGACGCTGTCTCCTTCCTTGACCAGCCATTTGGCCAGCGTGCCTTCCTCCATGGTGGGCGAAAGCGCCGGCATCTTGATGTCGATCGCCATCAGTAACTCCCCACCAGCACATCAGTATATAGTTCGGCCAGATCCGGCTCCGGCGACGCTTCCCCGAAATCGGCCGCCTCGCTGACGATCTTGCGGATCTGCTGGTCGATGCCCTTGATGTCGGCCTCGGTCAGGCCGGCGCCTTCCAGATGCTTTTTGAGCCCCTCGATCGGGTCGGACTTGTCCCGCACCGACTGCACTTCCTCGCGCGAGCGGTATTTGGCCGGATCGGACATGGAGTGGCCGCGATAACGATAGGTCTTCATTTCCAATATGACCGGCCCCTTGCCCGCGCGCACCCATTTCAGGGCTTCCTCGGTCGCGCCGCGCACCGCGAGCACGTCCATGCCGTCCACCTGAATGCCGGGAATGCGGAAACTTTCGCCGCGCCGGTAGAGCTGGTCTTCGGCCGACGAGCGGTTGACGCTGGTCCCCATGGCATATTGATTATTCTCGATGACGAAGACGATCGGCAGCTTCCACAGCTCGGCCATGTTGAAGCTCTCGTAGACCTGCCCCTGGTTGCTCGCGCCGTCGCCGAAATAGGCGACGCACACGCCGCCATCGCCGCGATATTTATGGCCAAAGCCAAGTCCGGTCCCGAGCGAGACCTGCGCGCCGACAATGCCATGGCCGCCGTAGAATTTATGCTCGACGCTGAACATGTGCATCGAGCCGCCCTTGCCGTGCGAGATGCCCGCCGCGCGGCCCGTCAGTTCCGCCATGATCAATTTGGGGTCGATGCCATAGGCCAGCATGTGGCCATGGTCGCGGTAGCCGGTGATCACGCTGTCCTTGCCGGGCGTGAGCGCCGACTGGATGCCCACGGCGACCGCTTCCTGCCCGATATAGAGGTGGCAGAAGCCGCCGATCAGGCCGAGCCCGTAAAGCTGCCCCGCCTTTTCCTCGAACCGCCGGATGAGCAGCATCTGGCGGTAGAATTCGATCAACTCGTCCTTGCTGGCCTCATAATCCGTGGGCTCACCGGGACCCGCCTGATTATGATGTCCGGGCGGTACGGAGGATCGGGCTTTTGACGCAGCTGCCCGTGTCGGAGTCTTGGCCAAAGGAGGCTTCCCTTCCCTGAGAGGAATTGCCGGGCGATATAAGGGGGGGAGCCGGAAAAACGCAATGCCACTGATGCGTAAACCGGCAGAATCAGACAGAATTTCAGTTCAGGGGAACGACGACGTCATCCGGATGCAGGACATTGAGATTGCGGCGCAGCAGTTCGTCCACCATGTCCGGGTCCGCATGCCGGGGATCGACCAGCGCGACCCGATTGGCGATCTCCGCCCGCCGCGCCTCGACGACGCGCAGTTCGGCCTGACGATCCTTGAGCTGGCGGGTGTAATTCCCCCAGGCCAGCAGGCCGCTCGGTCCGATGATCGCATAGCCGATGAACAGGATCAGCATGCCGGTCGCCAGCGCCGGCGCCAGCGCCATGCTGAAAAGGAACCGGAGTTTCGCAAGTTCGGCCATTTCCCTTTGGAATCACTATCCGGCGTCGAGCGCAAGCTCTTTTTCGTTAACCCGCGACGAATGGAGTCATATGGACACCAAAGGTCAGCGAAAGATGCCGCGTCCCGCATAATGCGCCACCGAACCCAGCTCCTCCTCGATGCGGATCAGCTGGTTATATTTGGCGAGCCGATCGGAGCGCGCCAGGCTGCCGGTCTTGATCTGGCCGCAGTTGGTGGCCACCGCGAGGTCGGCGATGGTCGCATCCTCGGTCTCGCCCGAACGGTGGGACATGACAGCCGTATAGCGGGCGCGGTGAGCCATATCGACGGCGGCCAGCGTCTCGGTCAGCGTGCCGATCTGGTTGACCTTGACGAGCAGCGAATTGGCCAGGCCCTGCTCGATTCCCATCGCGAGACGCACCGGGTTGGTGACGAACAGGTCATCGCCGACGAGCTGGCACGTGTCGCCGATCTTCTCGGTCAGGATACGCCAGCCCTCGAAATCGTCCTCGCTCATGCCATCCTCGATCGAGCGGATCGGATAGCGGGCGACCAGATCGGCGAGATAGTCGGCCATTTCGGCGGGGCTCAGGCTCTTGCCCTCGCCGGTCATCTCATATTTGCCGTTGCGGAAAAACTCGGTGGAGGCGCAATCGAGCGCCAGCACCACGTCTTCGCCGGGCCGGTACCCGGCCTTCTCCACCGAAGCCATGATGAAATCTAGCGCGTCGGTGGTGGAGGCGAGATTGGGCGCGAATCCACCCTCGTCGCCGACCGATGTCGCCAGCCCCTTGTCGTGCAGGCCCTTTTTGAGCGTGTGGAAGATCTCCGCACCGATCTGAACGGCGTGCGACAGGCTGTCCGCGCCGATCGGCATGACCATGAATTCCTGGAAGTCGATCGGGTTGTCGGCATGTTCGCCGCCATTGATGATGTTCATCATCGGCACCGGAAGGACATGTGCCGACACGCCGCCGACATACCGATAGAGCGGCAGGCTGCGGGCATCCGCCGCTGCCTTGGCCACGGCGAGCGAAACGCCGAGAATGGCGTTGGCGCCGAGGCGGGACTTGTTCTCCGTGCCGTCGAGCGCGATCATCGCTGCGTCGACTTCCGCCTGATCCTCGGCATCCAGGCCGATGATGGCGCCGCTGATCTCGCCATTTACGGCTTCCACTGCCTTGAGAACGCCCTTGCCGAGATAGACGTCCTTGTCGCCGTCGCGGATTTCAACGGCTTCATAGGCGCCGGTCGATGCGCCCGACGGCACCGCTGCCCGGCCGAAAGCGCCATCCTCCAGCATCACGTCGACTTCGACGGTCGGATTGCCCCGGCTGTCCAGGATCTGGCGCGCGTGGATGGCGAGAATCTCGGTCATATATCGTCCCTTTTGCCGCTGGCGGTGTAAAGTGACCGCCGCTTAGCCAGCAGCCCGCCCAAGATCAATGAAAAGCGGGCGATGGCCGCGCGGAACTGTTGAATCGCTCGCGCATTACTATATCTTCCAGGTCCCGTAGCGGGGCACGGTACAACCTGTTTTACGTTCAAGGATCGGGATAGCCATCATGACCAAAGATACCGGTGATCTCTCCGTTTCGTCCGGGACCAAGGGTGTGAAGGACAACGCCAAGGAGACGATCGCCTCCCTCAAGGCCGCCGCCGGATCGGCCAAGGGCGTTGCGACCGCCGCTGCATCGCAGGCCAAGGAAACCGGCGAGGTCTGGCGCGACCAGGCGGGCGTCATGGCCGAGCAGGCGATGGAAACCGCCAAGTCGGCGGCGGAGGTGGCCAAGGCGAAGACGGGCACTGCCCTCCACTCCCTTTCCAAGCTGATCGCCGACACCGCCGAGACGGTCGATAGCCGCATGGGCCCGCAATATGGCGACTATGCGCGCAAGGCGGCGGAGAGCGTCGCGGGCACCGCGCGGTCGCTGGATGAGAAGGATGTCGACCAGCTTGTGGCCGATGCACGCGATTTTGTGCGCAAGAGCCCCGCTGTCGCACTCGGCGCGGCCGCGCTCGTCGGCTTTGTGGTGATGCGTCTCGCCCGGGGTGGCAGTTCCAAGGAGAGCTGAGCGCGTCGCGCAGTCACCGGATAGTCAGGCAATAGAGGGGCGCGCAGGTCGTGGATGTTAGGACAGACGGCACGGCAAACTGGGAAGGCGCGCCCGGGCAAGCTGCCAACGCCGAAGGCCGGCCCCTCATCGACACGCCCCTCATCGACACGCCCCTGATCGACACGATCGAGCAGTTGTTCGAGGCGGGCAAGGAATTGGCCGATGCGGAAGTAGCCTGGGTCAAGGCACGCGCCGCCTATCTTGGCTCCGCGCTGACCTGGATCGCCGTTTTCGGGGTCGTCGCCCTCGTTCTCGGCTTTGGGCTGATTGTGACGCTGATGGTGGGGTCCGTGCTGGCGCTTGCGCCGCATATCGGCCTCGGCCTTGCGCTGGTGGCGATATGCCTGGCGACCGGGGCGGTCATCCTGTTCTGCGTCCTGGCGATCAAGCTGTTCGTCAGGCGCATCGCGTTTCTCACGAAATGACGATCCGGGACCCCGATCTGATCGCGGCGCGGGATCGGTCGCTTGCCGCCCGCGCGCAGTTCCAGGCCGCGTTGAACGCGACTTTCGAACGCCTGTCGCCGGCCCGGCTCAAGGAAGACGCGGCCCATGCGGCCAGCCACAGGATAGACGAAGCCAAAGCGGCGATGCGGCAATCCATCCAGCGCCATCCCGTGGCGCTATGGTCGGCGGTTGCCGTATGCGCGGCATTTATTTTCCGGCGACCGCTCAGGGCGCTGGCGCGGGCCGGATGGCATTCCACACAGGCTTTACGCGATCATCTGGGACGATGGAGACAATCTGATGACGGATGAAAACCAGGACGCCGGCGCCAATGCCGTCTCCAAGGCGGCAGACAAAGCGCGTATCCTCGTCGAGGAGACGAGCGAAAGGGCGCGCAATCTGGTCAAGGAGACCAAGGCACGGACCGAAGAGGTCGCGGGCGCCGCGCGCGACGGCGCCTATCGTGCCGCCGACACGGCAAACAGCTTGCTGACCGAGCATCCCATGGTCGCGA
>Ga0105247_10000676_pt1 | contig 26907 bp, 24 predicted proteins | sample KBSS24metaG_FD_81519 | JGI IMG/M metagenome (GOLD analysis project Ga0105247, IMG submission 81519) | Switchgrass rhizosphere microbial communities from Kellogg Biological Station, Michigan, USA - KBS S2-4 metaG | ecosystem: Host-associated > Plants > Roots > Rhizosphere > Soil | place...
TAATCTCTTGAAAGAGCTATAAGAAAAAAATTGTCAAATGCTTTTCATTCTGGGAATGCATTACCGGCAGAGAAAATTGAAGAAGCAAAGCGAATCGGAAAAAACAACTTGCCTGCTGAACAAGGCACAGCGAAATTTTTTAACCTGGGCAGATTTTCACCAAAGGATAAAGCCCAGCATCTATTATTGGAAGCCTTTTCAAGCGATAAATGGAAAGGCAGAGATTGGGTCCTGACTTTTATCGGCGTTTCAGATTTTGGGGCAGATTATCTGAAAAGACTACTAGGATTTTATAAACTTGATTCCAATAAAATAAATATCATTCATCCTACTGAAAATGTTTTTGAAGAGATGGTTAAACATGATGTTTTATTAATGCCTTCACTTGCAGAAGGAACCCCATTTGCAATGATCGAATCCATGGCTTGTGGCCGCCCTGCGCTGGGCACGCCGATTGGCGGAATTCCTGAATTAATACTCGAAAAAAAAACAGGATGGCTAACAGCTACCACAAATATTAAAGACATTAGTGACAAACTTGAAGAAGTATGGAATGAAAGAAGCAACTGGGCAGAATATGGCCTGAATGCCCAAAAACATGTAGAAGAAAATTATAACGAAGAGAGGTCTTTTATCCCGTTGCTGGAATCTCTTAGGAATGATACAGAATGAATGCTGAATTTGATATTAGCATTGTAGTTTCATCCTACAATAGAGAAAATAAGGTTCGTCAAACAATAGACTCCATTTTTAAAAATGACCTTAGCATTTTTAAAGCAATTGAATTGATCATTATTGATGACGGCTCACCGCTGCCTGTAGAAAATGTTTCGCCTTCGGCGGAACAAATACCACCCCGAATAACGATGCGGTTTATTAAACAACCTAATTCAGGTATTGGTGCAACAAGAAACCGGGGATTTCGTGAAGCAAGATCCAGGCTTGTACTTTTCCTGGATGATGATATAATTCTTGAACCCGATACTATAAAAAAAATATACGAAGCAGAAGAAGAACATCCCGGTGCAGTAATCTTTGGAAACTATCCTTTTATTTCACACAACTCTGAATCACTTCATCAGTTCGCCAGGTTACTGTTTAATTATGATGATATTACCATACAAAAAGAATTTGAAAAAGTAGATGCGATTACAAGTGGATTGCTTTGCGTAAATAAAGAACGATTAGGCAACCCACAAAATTTTTACCGTGATGATATGACTGTTCCTGCAGCCGAAGAACATGAAGTGATCGCAAGATTCAATAAGATGGGTATACCTATTTTTCATGCAAAACATATTGTAACTACCCATAATCATCATCTTGAATTGAACTGGCTGGCACAACAACAATTTAAGTACGGAATGGCTACAGCAGAAGCATTTATAAAAAGCCCTGAGATATTAGAGATGGAAAAGTTTACAAAATTGCAAAATAGCTTACAACCAAAAGGCTGGAAGAAAATGATAAAATCATGTTTGGTGTCTGCGGCCGGAAGAAAATTATTGCTTGCTTATGCAAAATTGCTGGAACGCCTAAGACCAAATACACAACACAATAAAGTATTTGGACTGCTTACAACTATTTTTTTTTATGCAGGATATAAACAAGGCATCAAAAGATTTTTGTAAAAGCATAAAATGATTATTTCTTTATGTATAAATTGCCGCTGAGCCGGCATTTTATTTATGTTCGATAAGAATTTGATACTAGTTTCAATAACGCATCCCGACCTAAGGCTAAGAACGATTGGGAAGAATGATATTGAGAATTTAAGGAATTGGAAAAACGAAAACAAGACATCATTTTTTCTCAACAGCGATATCACTTCAGAACAGCAAAAGAAATGGTATGAGAATTTTAAAACACGGGAACATGATTATATGTTTATCGTGGAGCAAAACGTCGGGAACGACTGGAAAGATATTGGTTGTATGGGTTTTCGCAAATTGGACGATGAAGCATGTGTGGATGGATATAACATTATCCGTGCAAAGAAAATTGAGCCGGCATCTTTTACAATGAGTGAAGCATTTCAATTGATGTTAGCTTATGCCGCATCTTGCTATCCAGACCTGCCGACCCGGGTTAAGGTTTTATCCGGCAATCCGGCTGTAGCATGGTATCAAAAAAATCAATTTTCAATAATTAGCCAGGAGAAGGATTATTACCTGATGGAAATAAATAAAGACTCATTACTAAACATTCATTTTATTAAAACAACAAAATGATATCAGTATTTGGTTCAAAAGTTGGTAAAGAAGAAATCGCTAATGTAACAGCGGTATTGGAAAGTCAGTGGATGGGGTTTGGCAAAAAAGTAAATGAATTTGAAGAAAAATTTTCAAAGAAGTTTGGCCTGGAAAATTTTGCAATGGTTGATAGTGGCTCCAACGCACTTTACATGGCGGTTTCATTATTGAACCTTCCACCCAATTCAGAAGTGATCGTTCCTGCATTTACATGGGTGTCTTGTGCACAGGCAATATTATTAGCAGGGCATAAGCCGGTATTCTGCGATGTAGACATTGATACACTTAACGTAAGCAGGACGACAATTGAGCAATGCATAACGGATAAGACAAAGGCAATAATGGTTGTTCATTTTGCAGGTAAACCTGTCGATATGAACCCGATCCTGGAAATTGGATTGCCAGTTATTGAAGATGCGGCACATGCAGTTGATTCTACTTATTATGACAAGCCATGCGGTGGCATTGGAGATGTTGGCATTTATAGTTTCGATGCAGTAAAAAATTTGACAACAGGAGAAGGCGGAGGCATTGCAACACGAAAAGTAGAATTGATCGAAAGAGCAAAAATTCTTCGCTATTGTGGAATAGGTAAATCGGGGTTCGAAGCGGCAGCTGCAAGTGCTGGTGAAAAAAATCGTTGGTGGGAATACAATATCAAAGAACCTTTTATCAAAATGCTTCCTACAAATATTGCTGCTGCAATAGGTCTTGCTCAATTGGATAAAATAGATGAGTTACAAGCATTCAGGAAAAAGGTTTGGGACATTTATCAATCTGAATTCAAAGATATTTCCTGGATAAGTCGTCCACCAGATGCGGAAAAGCACGAGAAGCATTCCTATTTTACTTATGTCATCCGGGTGCCGCAACGTGATAAGCTTGCCCGCTATCTTTTTGACGCAGGCATTTATACTACGCTTCGTTATCACCCTTTACACATGAATCCGCTTTATCAGAGTAAAGCAAAACTTAAGAACTCCGAAATATTAAATGAAGATTCACTTAGTATTCCTTTGCATCCCAATCTTAATCTTGAGCAGGTAGAATTAATAGTTGAAACGATTAAGAAGTTTAAAAGTTGGTAGAACTTATAAGGTCTAAAAGAATTTATAATTATGGAGATCAGAACAATTTCGCATAAAAAATTTATTACAAAAAATGAGAACGGTGATACCAATGGTTTTTTGGTACCGCTTTATAATATTCACGAAAAATTTTTTGCTTCAGGCAAGGATCCGCAACAGGTTTATTTGACAAGCATTCTACCCGGTAAGGTGAAAGGACCGCATCTGCACTTTATAAGAACCGGATTTTTTACATGTATCAAAGGCAATGTGCGGATCGTTTTAAAAGTGGGAAATGAGTATAAAATTTTTTTTAGCGGCGAAGACCATAACTATTTATCTATAGAAGTGCCGACAGGTGTACCAGCAGCCATTCAATGTTTGGGAAATGAAGAAGCATACATACTGAATATGCCGAATCCAGCCTGGACCCCGGAGATGAATGATGAACACCATGGGGATTTCAGTGATTTTGATTTTGATAGTTAGCAATATCCTCTAATCTCATTTAAAAGATCTAATTCACTTCCTGCATAAAGGATTAAACTAATGCCCAATCAGGAGCCTGTCAAAGTTTCCGTGTGGATGATCGCTTATAATCAACAGGATTTTATTGCCCGGGCGATTGAAAGCATACTAAACCAAAAAACAACATTTCCATTTGAGATAGTAATTGGCGATGATAATAGCAAAGATGATACAGAAAAAATATGTAAACACTATGCTGAAAAATTTCCAGGAAAGATCAAGTATTACAGGAGAGAACCCAATTTGGGCATGATGCCCAACCTGATCGCAACATTAGCCAATTGTGATGGGAAATATATTGCAATGTGTGAAGGAGATGATTTTTGGACAGATGAAAACAAATTACAGTATCAGACAGATTTTTTAGAAGCTCATCCCGATTATTCATTATGCTGTCATACGCATTTTGTTTTGGCAAAAAATAAAATGACACCTGTGCACGAGGATCTATTACAAGATGTAGTTACGGTTTCAACCGAACAGTATTTGCTGCATCCTTTTTTCCATACCAGTAGTTATTTTTTTAGGAATGATACTCAACCGAAACCCTATCCGGATTGGTATAACCATGTCCTTGCTGGCGACCACTTTCTTGTCTTGTTTTTATCCATGAAGGGAAAGATCGGATGTTTGAATAAAAGAATGTCAGTATTCCGGAATCATGGCAGCAGCGTTTCATTTACCCGAACTGCAAAAGAGATCAAACAGAATTTTGTTCATCACCTTCAAGTGTTCGATCAATATTCCGGTTTAAAGTTTCATAAAACAATCCAAAGGGTCATTCACAAATGGAATTTGGTATATAAGGTCTACGAGCCAGGTGGTTACTTTGAAAAGGTTTTATTTTTTTTTAAAAATATCGGGTTCTATTCACGAAACTTTACCGATGTGGGTGGATTGAAATTATTGATCAAATATTTCGTGCCTGGTTCTATTCTTCGCAGAGTAAAGAATTAGAACATTTCAATTAATGTCACCTGGAAACAAAAGACTCAAGGTCGTTTATATCATCTCTCACATTGATAAAGCCATCGGTTTTGAATGGATTGCAGAGAAACTCGATAAGACAAGGTTTGATCTGTCTTTTATTTTACTTAATGACAAGCCATCCTATTTGGCTCAACATTTAAGAGAGAAAAAAATTCCAGTAAAAGAACTGCGTGTAGGCGGCAAGAAAAGATGGCCTTTGGTTCTATGGCAGTTGATAAAAATATTGAGAAATGAAAGAGCTGATATCATTCATACGCACATGTATATTGCGGATATCATTGGTCAGCTTGCCGGAAAGATAATAGGAATTAAAAAAAGAGTTTACACAAGACATAGTTCCAATGAAAGCAGGAAGTATCACAACAAAAATAGAATTGATAAGCTGGTGAATTTTTTATCCACTCATATTGTTGCAATAAGCGAAAACGTAAAAAATATTCTTATAAAAGAGGAAGCTGTAAAATCAGAAAAGATTCGATTAATTCATCATGGATTTGATCTTGAAAAATTCGATAACGTTACGCCTGCAGAAATAAAAAATTTATTACTCAGATATAATCCCGACGGTAAAAAACCTGTTGTCGGCGTTGTTGCACGATATTCTCATTGGAAAGGAATTCAATACACAATTGCTGCATTTAAAGAATTACTTAAGGATTATCCTAATGCTTTGTTATTACTTGCTAATGCTAAGAAGGGCGATTATAAGAATGAAATAACAGCACTTCTTTCAGAACTTCCCCCGGATTCATTTTATGAAATAGAATTTGAACACAACTTATTTGCCTTATATCATCTTTTCGATGTGTATGTTCACATCCCCATTGATCCGGAATTAGAAGCATTTGGACAAACTTATATTGAGGCATTGGCTGCAGGAATTCCCTCGGTGTTTACTAATTCAGGCGTGGCAAGGGAATTTATTCATAATGGAGAAAATGCAATTGTTGTCGATTTTCAAAACTCTGAACAAGTTTATAGATCAATAAAGCAATTACTTGAAGATGCGGTATTGCAGGAAACATTAACCCGCAATGGCAAAGAAGCCGTTAAGGAGTTGTTTTCCTTAGAGAAAATGATCAGTAGTTTAGAAGCCTTTTATTCTGAGAAAACTTTCCGGGTAAATAGTAAATTTTCATAAATCAATAGAAAGTTTACGATTGCAATGAAGTGGTTTCACTCGATTTTTAAAATCAGTTTTAGTCCTTGCATATAATATTTATATTTGGAATGAGATCATTATCCAATACCAGGAAAAATCCAGTTCGTGAAAAAAATATTTTTTTTACTCCAGCTTTTTCTTTTCATAGGGTTCAACTTTTTTCTGTTGACAGCTGTTTATCAATTAGCAGAATCTTCTAACAGCATAAACTTACCTGACCGGGATAAAGACCCTTTATATGGATTCAGAGAAGACTTTGACCCGTCCTTGCTGCAATTAAACTCAATAAATAAAATAGCAAACTATTGCGATAGTCTCTACGCGGAGACTTCATCAATGAGTCAGGTTAAATTTGAAAATGAATATCCGCAGATAGTATTGTCGGTAATCCGGAGCAGGTTCTATCATGGGTATTCAGAGTATAATGCCAGTACTAATTTTTTAGCAAGCGTGATTTCAAAAATTACTATCAACGGCTTAAGAGCAGTTGTTATACCTGACGATATTCTAAAATATCCCTACGCTGCCTGTAGTCAGCAATCCATTGTTTTTATGGAGATTCTGAAACGAAAGGGTTTTACAACAAGAGAAGTTGGTTTCAAAGGAAAATCAACAGGGCATTTTTGTTTTGAAGCATATTATGAAGGCGGCTGGCATTTTTATGATCCGGATATGGAGCCTGATAATAATGTGTTAACAGCATATAATCACCCGAGCATTGCTATGTTAGTAAGACACCAGGATATTCTTTTGCAAGCATATAGCCAATATCCGAAAGAAAAAGTTTTAGATATTTTTCCAACTTATTTTTATGGGCAGGTCAATTCATTTCCAGCGCCCAGGGCAATTATTTTTCAAAAAGTAACTAAACTACTTTCTTACTCCATATGGATATTTTTTCTGTTATTATTTATAATGGCCAGGAAAAAATATCAACGATTAAGTAACAAATTAAATGTGCGGACTAGCAGGATTCGTTTCCCCCAATTACAACCTGGAACATCTCCAGTGTATTACCCGGAATATCAGGCATAGAGGCCCTGATGCAGAAGGTTTCTTTTATGATGCATCAGATCAAATAGGATTGGGCCACCGAAGGTTAAGTATTCTTGATCTTTCTGAAGCTGCCAATCAACCTTTCTATTCTCATAACGGACGATATGTAATGATCTTTAATGGTGAGGTTTACAACTTTGCTGAAGTAGCGAAGAAATATAATATTCAGGCGAAGACCACCTCCGATTCTGAAGTCATCCTCGAAGCATTTTCACAAGCAGGGATTGATTGTGTAAATGATTTTAATGGCATGTTTGTAATTGTTATCTGGGATAAGCAGGAAAAAAAACTCTACATAATCAGAGATCGTTTTGGAGTGAAACCGTTAGTATATTATCATAAAGGAAAAGATTTTGCTTTTGCTTCTGAATTAAAAGCCTTATTGAAATTACCCGTTGAAAAGAAGATCAATATAACAGCGCTGCAGCACTACCTTTTTCTTGAGTACATTCCTGGCGCCCAAAGTATATTGAACAATTTTTACAAACTGCCGAAAGGTCATTACATGATCGTTGATAAAGGAAGTGTTCAGATTAAACCTTACTACCTGTTTGAAGAAAAGATCATTAATAGGCCACTGCCTGACAGGAAAGAAAATGAATTGCTTGATGAATTTGAGGAATTGTTAAGTTCATCAGTAAAATACAGGCAGATCAGTGATGTGCCTATTGGCGCTTTTTTAAGTGGTGGTACAGATTCTTCTCTTATATGTGCCTTATTTCAAAAACAAAATACAAATCCTGTTAACACATTTACGATTGGATTTGATGTGGCCGGTTATGATGAATCGGGATATGCCTCACAAGTTGCCGCCATTTTAAAAACAAATCATAGCGAAACTCATCTTTCAGAAAAAAACTCCATAGATATTGTTGAAAAAATAGCTGATTATTATGATGAACCTTTTGCAGCGCCATCAACTATTCCGAGTTATCTCGTTTGTAATGTGGCAAGAAAGAAAGTAACGGTTGCTATGAGCGGTGATGGAGGCGATGAACTTTTTATGGGCTATGGATATTATGATCTCTATAAAAAGCTGAAGACCTTATACAGAATGGATGCAGGCATAGGAAGGAAGCTGATAGGCGGTCTGTTTAAAATGCGTGGACCAAGATATCAAAGGGCCTCACGACTTTTTGATCTTCCATCAAAGGACCTGCTTGTGCATTTATGGTCAGAGCAGCAATACATGTATTCAGAAAAAGAAATAGGTTCTTTGCTGAATGCAGAAACTAACCTGACAATTAAAGATGAATGGAGAAAGATCGATAGCATGAAATTAAGCGACAATGAAAAGATCTCTTTGTTTGATATTCAACAATACCTTGCTTATAACTTATTATATAAAATGGATTCGGCATCTATGGCAAGCAGCCTTGAAGTCAGAAACCCCTACCTGGATTACAGGGTAATGGAATTTGGTTTCAACATACCTGAAGAATATAAAGTAAACAACGGCACAGCAAAGTATTTAATGAAGAAATTATTGAAACGCTATTTGCTCGATGATTTAGTTTATAGAAGAAAATGGGGTTTCCCTGCTCCGATAGGCAACTGGTTAAGCGGCGATTTATCTTATATGATAGACAAATGGCTTGATCCGCAAAAGATCAAACAACAAGGGATATTCAATGAACAACAGGTAAGTGGTTATATCAATGCATTTCGAAATGGAAAAAAATTTCATGATAAACGAATATGGTCGTTGATCTTTTTCCAGATGTGGTATTCCAGGTATATTGAGAACAACAATTGATTTCAAATATCTCATCCATAATTTTCTAACAAATTTTAATCATAATTAATCAAGACCAACAATGAAAGTTCTTGCTTTGTATCCTTACATCCATTTATCCTCATCGGCTTTGCTTATTGATGGAGAAATTGTAGCTGCATCTCCGGAAGAAAGATTTGACAGGCAAAAAATGAGTACCAATTTTCCAAACATGTCGGTAGCCTGGTGTTTGAAAAGCCAGGGTTTGAAGTGGGAAGATCTTGATATGATCGTTGTTCCATGGAATCCGATGAGGAATGTAAATCACGCATCACGACGCTGGGTATCAGAAATGAACTGGCGGGGACAATTGTTATCGCATGTACCTATACAAGTGATGAGAGCTATTGATGGCCCTATGCAAAATGAAATGGAGATACGTTGGGGTAAAACAAGAATCGTTTACATGAATCATCATGAATGTCATGCGGCCAACGGTTTTTTTATGTCGCCATTTGAGGAAGCAGACATTTTAACAATAGATGGTCACGGTGAAGATGAAACTTGCTTTATGGGTCATGGTTCGGGATCATCAATTAGCCAATGGGGAAATGTTATTTATCCTCATTCGGTCGGATTGTTTTATGGAACCTTTACCGACTTCCTGGGTTTTACTCCTGATGTGGATGAATGGAAAGTAATGGCTTTGTCTTCTTTTTCACAAAAGGAAAATGAGTATGATAAAAAAGTCAGAAGCCTTATTAATCTTACAGATACAGGTTTTGAATTAGATCTTACTTATTTCGATTATTTTTCTTTTGACAGGCGACCACATTTTTATCATCATAAATTAGTCGAGTTGATTGGTGAGCCAAGAAAAAAAGATGATAAATTAACTGACCGGCATTATGCAATAGCAGGAGCTATGCAACGAGTTTTTGTTGAAACAGTCAGTCATCTTCTTCGTGTATCTCAAAAGCATGGAACAAAAAGTGGAAATATTGTACTCTCTGGAGGTGCTGCAATGAATTCAGTTTTTAATGGCATTTTAGATAAGCTCGATATTTATAAGGACAGCAGCATATCAAGTTGTCCCGATGATTCTGGTGTTGCTGTTGGGGCTGCACTTTTAGCGTGGCATCGTTATGGCAATAAGCCACGTAAGGTCCAGGAGCAGGTGCATAATTACTGGGGACCATCTTATTCTAATGAAGAAATAATTGATACGCTGAAAAAATTTAAAATAAAATATGAGCAGCCCAAAGATTTGTGCGAACAGATTGCAAAAGAATTAGCAGATGGAAAATTGATAGGATGGTTCCAGGGCGCCATGGAATTTGGACACAGAGCATTAGGCAACCGATCTATATTGGCAGATCCAAGAAAAGAAAGTACAAAAGATGTAGTGAATGCAGCAGTTAAGTATAGGGAATCGTTTCGCCCTTTTGCCCCTGCAACACTTGCTGAAAAAGCTGAACAAATATTTGATCTGCGACCCGGAAGAAAAGTGCGGTTCATGGAAAGAGTGGTTCCAATTCTATCTGAATGGAAAGATAAGTTGGGCGCCGTTAATCATGTGGATGGGACTGGAAGGGTTCAAACAGTAGAAAGAGAATTAAACCCACTGTTTTATGATCTCATAAAAGAATTTGAAAAAATTACCGGCACACCAGTGATACTAAATACTTCATTTAATCTGAATGGTGAACCAATCGTAAGAACCCCGGAACATGCCATTCGAACATTTTTCTCCTGCGGGTTGGATATCCTGGTACTGGGACCATGTGTTGTCCGTAAATAGGATCTAGGATAACTGGGTTATTCAAAAATTGTAAATTCGTAGTGAAATCATGATGAAAATTAAATATTGGCAATGGCATCTGTAAATTCTCCTATAAGAAGATTGGTTAAACCGTTTTTATTTAAAATGCTGGGAAAAAGGGGGTATAAATGGGTACAGTATTATGCGAAAAAAAGAGATATTAAGTACAGATTGGTCGAAGAAATAGAAATGGAATTGCTGCCTCAGTTAATTAAACATGATGATGAAGTACTTGATATAGGAGCTAACTATGCTTATTATACTGAAAGGCTTTCCAAACTTGCGACGGATGGCCGGATATATGCCTTTGAGCCAATACCTTTCACATACGAGGTAGCAAGTATGATCGTAAAAAAATTCCGTTTAAAAAATGTCAACCTTTACCAGAAAGGACTGGGAGAAAAAACAGAAATACTTCGATTCAGTGTCCCCAAATTGAGTTTTGGTTCTATGGTAGCAGGCCTTGCCCATATGGCCAAGCGAGATAACAATGTGCTTAAAGGGACTGGGCATTTTGTTTCAGACGATACCAATGAGTTTGATGCTGAAGTGGTAGATATTGACAGTTTTCTGCTGCCGGAACTTAAGAAGCTTTCTTTTGTTAAGATTGATATTGAAGGAGCAGAGTATTTTGCCTTGAAAGGAATGGAGAAAACTCTTGATAAATTTAAGCCGGTCATTTTAATTGAAATTGTCGCTCTTTATCTCAGGAGCTTTAATATTGAATTATCCTTTTTTCAGGAGTACATACAGGACACACTCGGGTATAAGATCTATAAATATGATAAAGATTCTAAAAAGCTAATTCAACAGATAGGGCCTATTGATGACGAGCGGAATTTTTTTCTGATACATAGTATTAATGTTAATGCATATAAAAACTTGATAGCATAATTATGGAAGATCTAAATTATTATACCCACAAAATTGCAGGGATATTCAAAGCTGAAAAGGACAGGTATAAAGCTCACGAGCTGTCTAGGCCCCTGCTCGAAGAGATGGGAAGAAAACAGGAAATATTATTCAATATTTTCAGAAAGAACCTTTTGGATAAAAAATTTATCAACAAACCTCGTCATTATCCAAACATAGGGCTTGAAATATTCCAGAACGAGGATGTCGGGATCACTGGAAACTGTTTTATGCCATTAGCTGATCGTTCAACTGATCTTAGCTTTCAAAGCATACACCATCACGGAAAATTATTACTTACAACAGTGGCAGTTTTTGGTCCCGGTTACGAATCAATTTTATTCAGAAAAGGCTTTACCGTTAACTCCGAAACTAAAACAGCTGATATGCAAATTGAAAAGCAATATCAGTTTACTAAGGGCAATGTCGAATTTGTTGATAGCAATCAGCCACATGTCGTCTTTTTTCCAAAGGATGTATCTATCACTTACGCTATGTGGGCTTATGAAAAGGCAAATACGATCACACAAAGCCTGAAAAAAATTTTTATAGTAAAAAAGTTCAAAGAGCCCATACGAAAGTTGCTGAAAATAACGGGCTTGCTTGAAAAAGCAGGTGTAAACTATGTAGAAAACCTTGATTTTTATCCGGAAGATAAACGGATTATGATTTTGAAAGAGCGGATCGGCTTTGATGAAGGGACTAATGAAAATTTCTTAACGAATGTCTTTTATCTTCTCCAAAAGACAGGTTTCAATGATACTGATTTCCTGGAGTCATTAAAATCTATTCACCCTGAAAATAAATTCCTACATAATATAATTGACAAGTATAATGCAAAGGAGGTCATTCAGGATGAATTTTACGAATTTCATAAAAATATACCTTATGTGAACCTCAAAAAACAGGATATACTTAATGTTTACAATTGATATTACCTTATCCAGTTGCGGTCTTGATTATTTGCTACCAGGTAGAAAAATCAAGAATCAGGGACCAAGGTATAGACATACATTTCAATGTGCCTGGTTTTTTGACCATTTACCTTGACTATTCGTAATTTCTTATTTCACCGTGTATCGACCGAAACAAATGCCTTATGGCCAGCGGTTCAGCCTGTTTTGTTTGAAAAGATCATTCGTTTTCTGACAGACAATTACAAAGTAATATTGCTGGAAGATTATTTGAAAGATCCTTCTTTGTACCTGAAAGAGAAGAACCTGGCAACGATATGTTTCGATGATGGATATAAGGATAATTTTGATGAGGCAGCACCATTGTTATTGCGTTACCGATGTCCTGCATCTTTTTATGTGGTTACAGATTGCATTGACCGGAATATTCCTACATGGACCTATATCACAGACCTGTTTTTCCAGGAAGAAGCGAACAAAAAACTATATCTGGAGAATGATTTCGTGCCGGATTTTCTGAAACGAATTGTGTGGGATAATTCAGAGGAAGCAAACAAATGGGGAAAAAAGGTAAAACCCTGGATGAAGTATCTTCCCAATTCGCAGCGGCTTTGGGTAATGGAGCAAATTGAAAAGCAAAATAGCGGAACAACAATTCCCCGTAATATGATGATGAGTTGGAGTGAGGTAAAAGAATTGCGGGAGGCGGGTTTTTATATTGGCTCTCATTCACATTCGCACGCCATATTTGCAAGTCTGGACAGTGAAGAAGAAATATTAGATGAACTTAAGATTTCTTCGGATATAATAAAAGACCGCTTAGGAGAACAACCAGTTACAATCTCTTACCCCAGCGGACTCTGGGACGAAAGAGCATTAAGTGCTTCTTTGAAAGCAGGCTATCAGTTCGGATTATCCGTAGACCAACGTTTTTACAATCCGAAAACAGATAACATTCTCGCAATACCCAGGGTAGAGCTGTACAATGAACCTTGGTGGAAAGTACGGCTTCGTATTAGTGGCCTTTACCAAAAAGTAAGGAAACTGATCAAATGAGCAAGCGAATCGTATGTTGGATAGGAGATGCTCCCAATCACCGGGCACTGGTCAACAAGATCGCATTACAGTATGAGGTAGTAGGTATTATAGTGGATGTCAAGAAAAAAATCCGAAAAAATACAGGTCTTGTATCATCTTGGAGAAAGCTGATCAACAAACTCTATTTCGGCAAGATCGACCGTGCATGGGCAGGTATGCAACAATATTACCGGCAGAAATTCCCTGGATGGCCCGGCAAGCCTATGCTTACAATCGATTCGATCAATGATTCTGCAGCTTATGAGCTCACAAAAAAATTAGAACCCGATATGGTGGTCGTTTCTGGCACCTCGCTGATAAAAGACCCCCTGGTATCGATGTCATTACCCATAGGGATTATAAATCTTCATACCGGTTTATCACCTTATGTAAAAGGAGGACCTAATTGTACGAACTGGTGCATTGCAAACAATCAATGGGGATTAATTGGTAACACAATATTATGGTTGTCCTCAGGAATAGATTCAGGTCATATTATTTGCAGTGAGAGAATTGATGTTAGTAACCTGAAAGAATTGAATCAGATACATTTTAATGTAATGGAGCATGCCCATGATCTTTACCTGAGAGCAATTAAATATATTTTTTCAATGAACCCACCGTACCAGTCAATACCACAAAAATCATTGGGAAAAGGAAATTTGTATTTAACAAAAATGTGGACCTCGAAACAAAAAGAGAATTTGTTGAGAAATCTTTCAGGTAATCGTAACAATGTTTTGCTTGCTGAAGTAAAAACGATCCCGCTTCCCTTTTGACAAAAGTGCTTTATATATCTTATGATGGTATGACGGATCAACTGGGCCAATCACAGGTTATACCTTACTTACGGGAGCTGACAAAACACGGGTATTCATTCACTATTCTGAGTGTTGAAAAAAAAAGGAAACTTGAAAGGTTTGGGGCGGAGATCGGCAAGATGTTGTCTGATTTAGGAATTGAATGGAAAAAATTAATGTTTAGCCAAGGGCTTTCTATTTTATCAAAATTGTATGATCAATGGCGGGTCAATTCAAAAGCTGAGCAATTATATAAAGAAAAAAAATTTGACATGGTTCATTGCCGCAGTTATATAGCTGCTGAAGCGGCTTTGAAACTAAAAAATAAATTTAGTGTGCCATTTTTATTTGATATGCGTGGCTTTTGGGTTGATGAAAGAGTTGATAGCGGTCAATGGAATTTGAAAAACCCACTGTACAAGTTTTTTTATAAGCTGTATAAAAAGAAAGAAAAGAAATATTTGGAATCTTCAGCTCACATTGTTTCATTGACGAATAAGGGAAAGGAAGAGCTGGTTAATGTTTACCATATACAGGAAAATAAAATTTCAGTTATTCCATGTTGTGTTGACTTAAACCATTTTAATTATGAAAAAATCAGCAATCAACAAAAACAAAGAATAAGAGAGCAATTAGAAATCCCTCATAATTGTAAAGTCATAAGTTATCTTGGCTCATTGGGCGGATGGTATATGACGGATGAAATGCTTGATTTTTTTAAAGTGGTAAGAGAAGGGATTCCCAATATCATTTTCTTGCTGATCACCCATGACGAAAAAGAAAAAATTTTGGCATTGGCTGCTGCGAGAGAAATCAACTCATCGGCAATTCGTATACAGCCTGCCAGCCGGAATGAAGTTCCTTTATATCTATCTGTTAGTGATTGGAGCATTTTTTTTATTAAAGATGCCTATTCCAAAAAAGCATCTTCCCCTACAAAACAGGGAGAAATTATGGCTATGGGAGTCCCTATAATATGCAATGATATTGGCGATACCGGGAAAATTATAAGAGAATCCGGTGCTGGTTTAATTATTAACCAATTTAATAATGATGATTATAATAAGGCTATCAGCGATATGAATGATTTGTTGCATTTAAAAAGAGAAAACTTGAGAGCAGCGGCTCTCAAATATTATAATTTGGATGATGGAATTTCAGTTTATAGAGACGTATATAAAGAAATATTAGAGAATTAATATCAAATAGAATTATTCGATTGCGAACTTTAATTTTGATTTTTTAAAAATAACATATGAACGTATCATTAGTAACTGGCGGTGCCGGCTTTATCGGAGCACATGTAACAAATGAGCTTATTAGCGCTGGGCACAAAGTAATTGTATTAGACGATTTAAGCGGCGGTTTTGAAGATAATGTAAATAAGGATGCAATTTTTATCCACGGCTCAATATATGATGAACAACTTGTAGCAAGGATTTTCTCTGAACATAAAATAGATTATGTATATCATCTTGCAGCCTATGCAGCCGAAGGTCTTAGTCATTTTATAAGACGCTTTAACTATAACAATAATCTTATCGGAAGTATTAATCTTATTAATGAAAGCATAAAAAGCAAAATAAAATGTTTCGTATTTACATCTTCCATTGCCGTTTACGGGGCAGGACAATTACCAATGACAGAAAACACAACTCCCATTCCTGAAGATCCATACGGGGTTTCTAAATACGCGGTGGAATTGGATTTAAGAGCAGCTTATGAGATGTTTGGGTTGAACTATATTATTTTCAGACCGCATAATGTATATGGAGAATACCAAAATATCGGGGATAGATATCGAAACGTTATCGGTATTTTTATAAACCAATTGATGCAGGGAAAAGCTCTTACAGTATTCGGCGATGGTAATCAAACAAGGGCTTTTAGTTATATAAAAGATGTGTCGCCTTATATCGCTAATTCTGTTTCAATGCCGGCTGCCTATAACCAAATATTCAATATCGGCGCTGATAAAAATTACACAGTTAATGAACTGGCTCATACTGTAATGGAAGTAATGGGATTAAGACAGGAGCTGCGGCACTTGCCTGCAAGAAATGAAGTTTTACATGCTTACTCTGATCATTCAAAAGCGAAAAAAATATTTGGCATTAATGAAGGCTCTTTTACAGCATTAAAAGATGGGATACAACAAATGGTTGCTTGGGCAAAAAAAGCTGGATCAAGAGAGAGTTCTAAATTCAGTAATATTGAGATAACAGAAAAGTTGCCACTGGTTTGGCAAGAATCCTAAAACTATGAAGGTCTTATTTGTTTGTCTTCATGCACCGAAGCGGGTGCCTAGTCAGCGCTTCAGGTTTGAACAATATCTTGATTTTTTAACCAGCCATGGAATAGAATATACCTTTTCCAATCTTTTGGAAGAAAAGGACTATAAATTCTTTTATAAAAAAGGATTCTATATAAAGAAACTTGGAATTGTAGTAAGAGGATTTCTAAAACGGTATCGTGAAATAAAAACCGGGGGGAAATATGATATTATTTTTTTGCAGAGGGAATCAATTATGCTAGGTATTTCGTGGTTTGAAAAGCAATACGCAAAAAGATCAAAATTGATATTTGATTATGATGATGCCATCTGGCTCGATCGTATGTCAGGCGCTAATAAAATATTTAAGATTTTAAAAGACCCAGATAAAACCAGGCGAATAATAAACATGTCGAATTTGATATTTGCCGGAAATCAATACCTGGCTAATTATGCCAAACAATTTAATTCAAATGTAGTGATCGTTCCTACTACAATAGATACAGACCAATATAAACCAACCTATAATTTTAATACTGATAAAGTGTGCATTGGTTGGAGTGGGTCATTTTCTACCATTACACATTTTGAAACCTGCCTTGATGCATTAACAATCATCAAAAAAAAATATGACTCCAAAATATATTTTAAAGTAATAGGGGATGAGAATTACAGGAATAAAGAATTAAACATTCAGGGAAAAGCCTGGAAAAAGGATACAGAGGTTAGTGATTTGCAGGAGATTAATATTGGTATAATGCCTTTGCCTGATGATGAATGGGCTAAAGGAAAGTGCGGTTTAAAAGGGCTGCAATATATGGCATTAGCTATTCCCACTATTATGTCACCGGTAGGCGTAAATACAGAAATAATCAAAGACGGTGAAAATGGTTTTTTAGCAGGAACTACTGAAGAATGGGTTGATAAATTATCTTGTTTAATCGAATCGGTCCAGCTTAGGGAAAAAATTGGCTCTAGCGGACGTCAGACCGTTCTTGCACAATATTCAGTTAATGCAAACAAGCACTTGTATTTAAAATATTTTAAAGAGGTACAATCAGAATCTAAAATTGATTGATTTTGTAACCTATGGCAATTATTCTAATCTTCATTTACGTTTGCCAATTTTTTCTCTTGACATTTTCTAATCCATGCTTTTAGCATTAAGCTTTTTTTCTCTTAAAGATCTTCTCATTTTCCCCCTTTGCTTTGTGATCTTGTTCCTTTTTTTAAGAAACAGGGCTAATAGCTATAAAGATCCAAACATTCGACAGATATATTTCCGGGCATTTTATTTCAAATTGATCGGAGTTTTTGCTTTTACCATTCTTACTCAGTTTTATTTTAAAGGAGGAGACACAGCATTATACTACCAGGGTACACAAGATATCAGGGCGGCTATAACTGCGGATTCCGATAATTTTTGGGTGGCGCTGTTTTCTGAAAAACTTACGTATAAAAGTCCTCTTTTCGATTTTTTTTATTACGATGGATATGCCAATGATATCACTTATAATTATATGTTCAGCCCCGCCAATTTTTTTCCTCCCAAGCTGGCCCTGATACCTTCTTATCTTTTTTGGAATAGCTATCTATGTATTAATATGGTATTTGCCTTTTTCTCATTGGGAGGAGCTATTCGGTTATTTAAAACGTTTTTACATTTTTACCCTAAACTTTATCGTGAATTAGCACTTGCCTGTCTTTTTTTACCAGGCGTCTGCTTTTGGAGTGCAGGATTATTAAAAGATCCTGTCACTTTCGGTTGTGTTGGATATATTTCTTATGCTTTTCTCAATATATTTATAAAAAAGAAAAAAATATTTATATCTATAATTTGGATTGCCATTTGTGGGTTGTTTTTATTTTTTATTAAGGTTTATATTCTTTTAGTATTAGTATTAAGTCTTTTGATATGGCAATTTGCCGAATTTAATAAACTGGTAAAGAACAAAACCCTGCGAAGCATCTTTGCTGTAATGACATTTGTGATCAGTGGGGGAGTTGCATACCTATTGATGAATTATCTGACTTCTTTTGAAGCTGCTCAGCAATACCAGCTTGATAAAATAGCAGGCCAGGCAGAATACCAGAGAGAGATGTATGCAGTAATAGCTCAGCAAACAGGTCATAGCGACTCTCATTTTGAGATCAATACTTCCAACCCGGTCTTGATGGTTTTAGGAGGTATTACGGCAACTTTTTATCGCCCGTTCTTATGGGAAGTTAATTCTGCTGTTGCTGTGCTATCAGCGGCAGAGTCTTTGGCTTTTTTGATATTAACAGTAAACTTTTGGATAAAGAAAGGTGTGAAAAAATTTTTTTCAATTGCGTTTTCAGAACCACGGATATTGATGTGCTTTGTTTTTGCAATTGTATTTGCTATAGCTGTAGGAACAGCTTCAGCTAATTTCGGCGCACTATCAAGATATAAGATTCCGTGCATGCCATTTTACCTTATCATGATCGTACTTATGTATAACAAAGAAAATTTAAAATATCCCAAGTGGTTTTATAAAATCCTTGATTTCGTAATTCCCCCAAAAAGAAAGATTAAGTTTTGATATGTGCGGCATAGCGGGTTCCATTAATTTCAAATTAAACATTTCCCAACTTACATGCGATCTTTTGCACAGAGGGCCGGATGAACAGACCACTTTTGAAGAAGGCGCAGTACAACTGCATCATCACCGCTTGGCTATACTTGATATCGCAGGAGGCCGCCAACCCATGCATCAGAACCATCTTACTATTATTTTCAACGGTGAAATATATAATCATTCAGATGTAAGAAAGAAGTTGAATTTGGTTGGAACTACCCATTCCGATACTGAAACAATTCTTCTCGCTTATGAAAAGATTGGAGCTGATTGCCTTAAAGAATTCGATGGCATGTTCGCATTGGCAATATTTGATCGAAAAAAAAACCAGCTATTTCTTGCAAGAGACCGGGCAGGCAAAAAACCACTTTATTATTATAGTAAGAACCCTTCTTTTGTTTTTGCAAGTGAATTAAATGCATTGAATAAGCAATTGAAGCTTTCAGTTCATGAGGAAAACCTGTTTCAGTACATTCGGATGGGATATTTTTACCGGTCATCAACACCGTACCACGATGTTTGGGAACTGCCTGCAGGCTCTTATGCTTATGTAGATATAAATAAGCCAGAAGTAAAAATCACAAAATGGTGGGACATACATTCTATTTATGAAAAACAATCTGTAGATACCTTTGAAACTGCTTTACAAAAAACAGATGAGTTACTTCATACAGCTGTTAAAAGAAGAGTGGAATCATCCGATCTTGAGGTAGGCTCTTTCCTGAGTGGGGGAATTGACAGCGGCCTTGTCAGCGCTATTGCCAAAAACTATAATTCAACGCTAAAAACTTTTACCGTATCATTTGATGGAGAATATAATGAGGCTCCGCTTGCAAAGTTGGTAGCTGATCGCTATCAAACTAAACATTATGAGATCTCTATTACTTATGATAACCTGAAAAACGATGTTGAAAAAATATTGAGTAACTATGGCGAGCCTTTTTTTGACAGCTCAGCTATTCCAAGTTACTACGTAAGCAGGGAGGCAAAAAAATACCTGACTGTTATTCTTAATGGCGATGGCGGTGATGAATTGTTTGGTGGCTATCGCCGCTATGTACCTTTTGCCGGCTATGATTTTTTTAACCCCGGATGGCTGGTAAAAAATACTGCTTCATTATTTCACTCCATTTTACCAGTTCCTAATAACAAAAAAAGCAAGTATAATTACATATACCGTCTTACTGATTTTGCAAGAAAAAAAAGTTTATCTACCTATCTCTCCGCAACGATTGATAGCTATGAAGGGTATGAAAAGAATATTGAAAACAGTAATGGTGTTTTAAATGAAATAAGAAAAGACTTTGATGCTATTAATCATTCTTCATTAACAGGTTTAAAAAAAATAATGAACCTGGATTTTGATAATATACTTGCAGGCGATCTTTTGGTGAAAATGGATATTGCTACAATGGCGCATTCACTGGAAGGTCGCAGTCCTTTATTGAGTAAGGAGCTTTTAGAATATATACCGTCTCTTCCTGATAATTATAAGATCAAAGGACGACAAACAAAATACCTGTTGCGAAAATTAGCTGAGAAATATTTACCTCCGGAGTTGATTCATCAACCTAAAAGAGGATTTGAAATTCCTTTGAAGAAATGGATCGATAATGAATTGAAGGACCTGGTTGCTTCTTATGTTTTAGCGAACGATGCCTATAGCCACCATTTTGTTTCCCCTTCTTTTATTAATGATCTCTGGAACAGGAAAATAAATGCCGGTGATGAAAAGAGGGCTAAAATGCTCTGGACATTATTTGCATTAGATGTATGGTATAAGAAATGTTATTTACAAAATGCCTAAGCTGATCCGAATCACCACATCTCCTCTTTCATTAAAGTCTCTTTTATCAAACCAGATGCGATACATGAAAGAAAATGGTTTTGAAGTGATCATGGTAAGCAGTGAAGGAAAAGAATGGCCTGATCTTATCAAAAATGAAGGCTGCGATCATCGTATCGTTCACATGACGAGAAAGATCGCTCCCTTTACAGATCTCAGATCTTTGGTTCAATTATATAAGCTTTTTAAAAAAGAGAAACCGGATATAGTTCATTCGCATACTCCCAAGGCAGGATTGCTCGCCATGCTTGCCGCCAAATTTGCCGGAATAAAGATCCGCATTCATACCATTGCCGGTTTACGGTTTATGACAGCAACCGGTTCTGCAAGAGAACTGCTTATATATATGGAGAAGCTTACAGGAAAATCTGCACATTATGTGTGGCCTAATAGCTTTTCTTTATTAAACTATATCCGCCAGAATAAACTGGTGAAAGAAAAAAAGTTGCAGGTTATTGGTCACGGCTCAAGTAATGGGGTAAACCTGGATCGTTTTTCAATATCAGCCTTAAAGCAGGAGAAACTAAACGAAATAAAAAAAAATCTGAATTATAATGAGGGTTGTTTTTACATACTTAATATGGGCCGTATTGTGAAAGACAAAGGTATTGATGAAGTGCTCAATTCCTTTGTGACGGTTCATAAAGAAAATTCCAAATTAAGATTGATCATGCTTGGGGCTTTTGAAGATGATCTTGACCCTATATCGAATGAGGCAAAGGAAATTTTAAAAACGCATCCTGCCATTACTCATATAGATTGGACGGATGACGTGGAATATTTTATGCATCTTTCCCAATTGCTTATTCATGCATCTTATAGAGAAGGGTTTCCCAATACCTTATTGCAGGCAGGAGCTATGGGCTGTCCAATTATTTGTTCTTCTATTGAAGGTAATATTGACGTTGTAACAAACGCCGAAACAGGTTTGCTGTTTAAACCCAAAAATGATGCGGATCTTTTGGCAAAACTAAAGTATGCATTGTCCCACATGGATGAGATAAAAAACTATGCAGCGAATTTGCGCAGCAAAATTGAAAAATATTTTAGTCAGCAATACCTTCATTCTTGCTTAAAGGAAAAATATCTTGAGCTATTAAATAAAGAAAGAGCTTAAGAATACCAATGACAAGATTTATCTTTATAATTGTAATTATCCGGTAACCGCCATCTGAATTTATGGAAACAATCACTCAAATAATTTCCCGCAGCCCGATAACGAATAAAGAATATCCGCTTCCGCGGGACACGAATGATAAAATCGGTATCGACAATTTTCTTTCACTTCATCACGGAAAAAAAGTAGTCGTGGTACAGGGCCTCGGCTTTGTTGGATCTGTTATGGCCCTTGTTGTTGCCAATGCATTGACGGAAGAATATGCAGTTATTGGTGTTGATCTTCCCACCGTTTCTTCTTACTGGAAAATATGTTCTATTAATGAAGGGATATTCCCTGTGCTGGCCAGTGATCCGAAAATTGAACAGTATTATAAAAATGCGCTGAAGAAAAAAAATTATTATGCCACTTATGATCCTTACGCGTATAGTAAGGCAGATGTAATTATCGTTGATATTAATCTCGATGTAAAAAAAGCAGGGAGTAGTGATGATGATTACAATGTTGATTTGAATCCATTCAAAAAGGCAATTGAAAGTATTGGCAATAATTGTAAAGCAGATGTGCTTGTATTAGTTGAAACGACAGTTCCTCCGGGTACTTCAGAAAAAATCGTAAAACCATTGCTGAAAGATTGCCTGAAGAAAAGAAATCTTTCCGCTGATGAATTAAAAGTGGGCCATTCTTATGAAAGAGTAATGCCGGGACCAAAATACATTGACTCTATTCAAAACTTTTATCGTGTGTTTGCCGGCACTGATGAAAGAAGTGCTGATGCGGTAGAAAAGTTTTTGCGTACAGTTATTAAAACGGATGAATATCCGTTAACAAAATTGGGAAATACTAATGCGACTGAAATGGCTAAAGTTTTAGAAAATTCATTCCGTGCCATGAACATTGCATTTATTGTAGAGTGGAGCCGTTTTGCTGAAGAAGCCGGTGTTGATCTTTATGAAGTAGTGAATGCAATAAGAATGCGGCCTACACATAAAAACATTATGTTGCCTGGCTTAGGTGTTGGCGGTTATTGTTTAACAAAAGATGCATTGCTTGCAAGCTGGGCAAGAATGAATTTATTTAATAGCGATGAACGATTAGAGCAAAGTGAAAAAGGAATTGAGATAAATGATAAAATGCCTTTGTATGCCTTTGAATACCTCAAGTCGCAGTATAAGGATTCATTGAAAAACAAAAAAGCTTTACTGCTTGGGGTCAGCTATTTGAATGATGTTGGCGATACCCGTTATACTCCTGTTGAAGGTTTCTATGACCGGTTGGAAGCAGAAGGTTGTGAGATCACTTTACACGATCCCCATGTTTTGTACTGGGAGGAAAAAAATCTTTCACCGGCTTCAGATATAAATGAGGTATTTAAGCTGCAGTATGATATAATTGTTATCACTACGGGACATAAAGAATACAGGAACAATCCATCATTGATTAAAAAAATAATGCAGCAACCTATAGCATTTATCTACGATACGATCGGCGTTCTCAGCCGTGATGAAATAAAAACGCTGACTTCAAGGCATATAGTGAAAGTAATCGGTAGAGGGGATTTATGAAAACCGGTCAGGCCGGTTGAACCTAATCATTCAATAATATTAAAAGCCGGCCAGACCGGTATAAGCATGAGTAAAAAAGTTTTAATTCTTGGAGGGGCTGGATTTATTGGCTTCAACGTAGCAAAGTTCCTTGCTGAGAATAAAGATTATCAAATCACCATTGCCGATAATTTCATGAAGAAGAACAGGGATGAGGAATTTGATAAGTTAGTTAAGAACTTTAACATCAAAGTGATTGAAGATGATTTTTCGAAGGAAGAAGCTTACAACAAATTAGATGATACTTACGACCAGGTTTATATGATGGCGGCATTGGTGGGAGTGGATAATGCGAACACTAAACCTCATGAAGTCATTCGTATCAATACAGCGCTTACATTATTTACACTCGAATGGATACGTCGCTCAAAGATTGGCAAGGTAGTATTCGCATCCACCAGTGAGAACTATGCAGGCACGGTTGATGCATTTGGGTATAAGATACCTACGCCTGAAGAAGTACCATTGACAATACAAAATATTGCGCATCCAAGATTCACTTATGCGGTCACAAAGATCCTTGGTGAATCAGGCTTTCTCAATTATGCAAAGATGCTTGGTTTCGAAACCACCATCATTCGCTATCATAATGTATTTGGCCCACGCATGGGTTTCAATCATGTCATTCCTCATTTGGTTATCCGTTTCAGGAATGGCGAAGATCCTTTTAAAGTTTATGGTCATGATCAAACCCGTGATTTTTGTTATATCACCGATGCAGTTGAAGGCACCGTACTTGCCATGGAAACTCCTGCCGCTAACGGACAGATATATCATCTCGGCACACAGGTGGAGATAACGATTGGTGAACTCATCCATTACACCGGCGAGCTTATGCATTTCAAAGGTCAATACATCAATGCGCCAACTTATCCTGGTTCGGTATCACGACGTAGTCCTGATGTTACGAAATCAAAGAAAGAACTTGGCTTTACCGCAAAAGTGAATTGGAAAGATGGGCTCAAAAAAACGGTGGACTGGTACAATCAATATTTTGATGCAGGCAAAACTGTCCCAGAGAAAATTACTTTTCAATAGAATTTTTGTGACGAGCTGTATTGCTACTATCATCGTCTGTTGTGTCACTCACTTCATCGTTCGGTAATTCTACTGAGCTTGTCGAAGTATCAGCATTTACGAAGTTGATTTTGATACCAGTGTTACTAGCTGCACAAGTAATTACTCAATGCAATTGCAAATGATATTTTTTCGAAACCTTATGCAATAAAGAAAGCTACAGCATCATGATATAAAACAATGATGACCAAGCAATTCTTAGCTTTAATTTTCGCAGCCCTAACTTTCGACATATCTTTTGGGCAAAAAATTGGCGACTATTATGTCTCTATACCATCAGACAGTTCTTCAGATTGCAGATTAAATTTTATTACTGATTCAACTGTCGAATTAAGCAATGTTCCCCGACACATGAGTGGACGATTAGCAATAGTTTTTAAATACACTTCTACCGACTCAACGATTGAAATTTTACCAGACCTTCTTAAAAAAGAGGATAGTTTATCGTTAATGCTTTTCAGGCTGAGTTTCTTTATTAAGCCTAAAGTTACTTTGACAAAAATTGATGGAGGCTTTATTGATTACAGCAAATCTCTTATCTATATACGAGAAAAAGACTTTGGTAAAAATCAAGACATTGCCTATTATATTGAAGGAAAAACATACATACAAAAAGGTTTTGTGACTGATGTCTATGGACTAATTAAAAAAAGCCCTAAGCAAAATAGATCACTGCGCAAAGGCATGAAAACCTTAGGAAAAAATCCAGACAATCTAAATATCGAAATTGTAAAAGGGCTTAAAGCCTATGAAAGATTTGGAATAAAAAGAGTGTATGGTGTAATGGTTATTACCAAGAAGTAAAATGTAGCTTACTTCTTAAGCGAGTCTCACAAAAATTAATAATGTACAAATACGTCAAACGTTTTTTCGACATCCTATTTTCACTCATTGCCATCATCATCTTATTGCCTGTTTTTATTCCTGTAATATTAATCTTATTACTCACCGGCGAGCATGAGGTCTTTTACCGGCAGGATAGAGTAGGATATAAAAATTCAATATTCGGCATCTGGAAATTTGCTACCATGCTGAAGAATAGTCCTAACATGGGTTCGAAAGATCTGACTGTTCGAAATGATCCCCGTGTTACTTCTTTTGGAAGATTTTTACGCAAATCAAAAATCAATGAATTACCACAGCTACTTAATATCCTCACCGGTGATATGTCATTTACCGGGCCAAGACCTTTAATGAAAAGTGGATTCGACAGGTATTCTGATGAAATGAAAGCAAAGGTTTACAATGTAAAGCCCGGACTGACTGGTGTCGGTTCCATTATATTCCGTGATGAAGAATTGATAATAACCAAAAGTCATCTTTCCCCGGAAGAATGTTACCGTCACATCATTCTTCCGCAAAAAGGCGCAGTTGAAGTTTGGTATCAGCAGCATCTTTCTTTTTATATGGATATTATGATCCTATTTCTTACAGGATGGTATATCGTTTTTCCAAAAAGTAATTTGTTGTATAAAGTTTTTCCATCTTTACCTAAGTCGGATTTTAGTTTTTACGAGCAACCATTAACTATTAATCAATAACAAGTAACTCGTAACTGATCAATGTTCAAACTATTTTCCAAATCAAAACCCGAAAAAATAAAAGTTGACTTCAGTGAGTTGAAGGCTGATCTTCATTCCCATCTCATCCCGGGTATAGATGATGGCTCGCCTGATATTGAAACTTCCTTACAACTTATCCGCGGTATGGCAGACTTGGGCTATAAAAAGCTAATTACGACTCCGCACATTATGTGGGATATGTACCGAAACACAAGAGAATCTATTTTGGAAAAGCTGGACGAATTGAGAGCAGCAGTAAAAGCGGAAGGTTTAGCAATTGAGATCAATGCCGCTGCTGAATATTTTATTGATGATTATCTTGAAGGATTATTAAAACGCAAAGAACCTTTGCTTACTATTAGTGGTAACATGGTGTTAGTTGAATTTTCTATGGCGCATCATCCGTTTAGCTTAAAAGAAATTTTATTTGATATGCAGATGAGCGGTTACCAACCCGTACTTGCACATCCCGAACGGTATATTTACCTGGAGCATGGCAGAGATTTTTATGATGAGCTAAAGAATATTGGTTGCA
>Ga0105247_10000678_pt1 | contig 26895 bp, 25 predicted proteins | sample KBSS24metaG_FD_81519 | JGI IMG/M metagenome (GOLD analysis project Ga0105247, IMG submission 81519) | Switchgrass rhizosphere microbial communities from Kellogg Biological Station, Michigan, USA - KBS S2-4 metaG | ecosystem: Host-associated > Plants > Roots > Rhizosphere > Soil | place...
GATTTGTGATGTAAGGCGCGGGATTATACATTAGTGGGGCGGCTATTGCTGTTGTTATTTTACTCATACTTGGACCACTCACTAATGCGATGAACACTGCTTTGCTTTGTCACCTTCCCGATTGCTAACCACTACTCCGACAAACGTCCCGTAACTCACGCGCTCGCCAGCTTGAGGCGTTTGGAAAATGATCGTGCAAGGCTCATCGGGTACGTCATAACGATGGGCCAAGATGCGGATGTTAAGGTTTGACTCACGCACTGTCGTTTCGACACTTTCATACTTTGATCCGACAAGCGCAGGCACAGAGGTTTGCGGCGGTCGTGAAGCTCGTTCGCGCATCACGTCTAGGCCAAGCAAGGAAAGAGCGATTGCGGGAAGTACCACACAGAACAGGAGCATAAGCACCATAAACACCGCAAGCGTAATGATCAGCAAGCGCTTTCTGCCTCGGATGTAATAGCCCCACAGGACGCCAAGAATGAATCTCATAGTCAGTTCACCTTTCGACGGAAAATAGTTAGTCCTCATGCAGTCGATCCGAAACCTAATTGTCATGCGGACTTTGCGTAGTGCGATTCATCCTGGCCACCGCCCTTTTTCTGTTGCTCATTGGTTTCCCACTCTAATAAAAGCGTGAAGAAGCCTGTGACGTTTTCAAGTATTGCTCGCGCGTCTTCGTCCGACAGCCGATTTGCGTTGCGCGGCTGCCAAACTTCGATCGTGCGATCAATCAGATTGTCTTCGGTCTTCTTCATCAGAAACCCAAACTAAAGAATCAGTCCGAGATCGAGTTCCGGGCCTTCGATCTCAAGCTCGGCGGCTTTCGTTGGTGCTGGATCAGGGTGGATTTGGGTTTGCGCTTGTTGCTGCTGCGGGGCGAGAGAATCCTGACTAAATTTATCGCGATCTTTCTTTACCTCATGGGCGTCGTGTTGCGTCGCTTCAAGCGGCGTGGCGTGATTCAGAGCGCGATCGAGAGTCTGTAGATGATTCTGCGTGGACTCGGTAGCGATCGCGGGTTCATACCTCGCTCTGGCAATCTCAATCGGGATTTCAGTCGCAAACGTGGCGGCTTGGGTCTGTGCTGGCTCTGGATAGGTAGGGCGTTGATCCAAGCTGTGATCGAATGGTAGTTGCTGCTGTTGCGGGGCGGGAGGTTCTTTAATCGCCTTCTCGCGATCTTCTTTCCTCTCGCGTTCGTCCTCTTGTATCGCTCCGAGCGCCGTTTCCTTTTCTATTTCGCGGTTGAGAGCATCGGATAGATTCTGCGTGGAGTCGGTATAGATCAGGGCGTCGTACCTGGCTCGGGAGATGCCAACATAGGCCGTGCGGCTGTTGAGTAGGCGAGCGGATTCCTGCGTGTCAGCGTTGACTAAAACGCGATCAAAAGTTAGTCCCTGAGCCGAATGGCTGGTGACGGCGTAGCCGTAATCGAGGTGACGGAACTCGCGAAGGGCAACGCTTATTTCTCGCCCGCTGTCCATCGCGAGGCGCATCTTATCCGGTTCGATTTTGGTGATCGTTCCGAGCTCGCCGTTAGCGATCCGTTTCGCTCTAAACGGAGCGCGGATTTGGAGGCGGTCGCCTTCTGCAAAGGCTCGCTCTGCCTCGTAGTAAACGCTCACACCGGACAGCCGCGTCGGGTTGTAAGTGAGCTTGCGGCCATTAAGAAAGCGAACGGTAATCTTGTTCGTTTCGTGGTCCGTATCTATTACTTTGGCGTACTCGCCTGCCTTCACTTTGTGGACTTTGCTGGCGCTGTTGTAGCGGATTATGTCTTCATCGGGTCGGTAGGAATTGGCGAAAGTGCGCTCCGCTCCGGTCATCTCCTTGCGCTCGACATAGACCGTCGTTTGCTGTTCCTTACTGCTTACTATTCCCTCGCGCTGTAGCTCGCGATGGATCAGCGAATTCAGTTCGGAGCGTTCACGATTGGCGGGTGAAATGACTAACGTGCCGGTGGGGTTCTTGGCGTAGTCCTGGGCTATGGCTGCGAAGCGTTCGCGCTCGTCGGCGATCTCGATCACCTTGCCTCGGTGGACCAGCGCGGCCACTGCTTCGGGTGTGTTTCGGGCTGCTAAGTCCTCAACGTTTTGCTTTAGGTCTTTATCGCGCTGCCTGACGATCTCAGTCAGTGCCGCCGTGGTCATGCCGTGCTCTTGGAGTTGTTGAAACGGACTCCCTGCTTCGACTGCCTGATGCTGGCGCACGTCGCCGACTAAAACCACCTTGTCTTCGGGTTCCAACAAGCGAAATAATTTGTGTATGTGCTCCGTGCTGGCGAGGGAGCTTTCATCCAAAACGAAAAGGCGGCTGCTGGTGGCGGGTTCCTTTCGCCGGCGCAAAAACAATTGGATGGTTTCGGTCTGAATGCCGCTTTCGCCAAGCTGCTGTGCGGCGCGTGCGGAGGGTGCAAACCCGCGCACCTGATAGCCTTCTTTTTCGGCTGCTTCGCGTAGCACGGAAAGCGCCGTTGTCTTTCCGGTTCCGGCCCCACCTTGCAGACCAATTATCTGATCTCTGCTCGATAGGATTTGTTCAATCGCCGATCTCTGTTTCGTGTTTAGGGTGCGCTGCTGGCTCTCGGCTATGGCGGTCACAACTTCCTTGACGCGCTCTGCTTCGACCATTGCCGGACGGCTCTCTTTGCCTTCAAGCATGGTCTGGATATTTTGCTTTTCCATTGCCACCATGCTCTTTGTAGTAGTTTCGGGTTGGTGTTTTTGGCGGTTGATGGTTTTGAACTCGCCACTCTCCTGTCGGCGCTGGAATTCGGAGGTAACGGCGGCGACGTTTGTTAGTCCGAGATTGCGGCGCAACGCGTCGATCCGCACGGTACGTATATCGGCGACGGCTTCCGTTTTCAGGGCATTGTCGCGAGCAAAAGTCACGGCTTCCTGAGCGCGTTTTTCAATCTCGTTTTGTGACACGCGGAGCGGCGATCTGGCCCGCGCTTGGGCCACGATGCGGCGTGCCTGACGGTCGTGCTTGGCGTCCATTTCGAGAGAGCGTTCGTGCATTCTGCCGTGGTCAAAGTTTTTGCTGCGGCGATTATTCTTGGCGGCTGCTTGTTTTAATCTTGCGTTGTCCGACACCGTTTTTCCTTCGCGTTCAAAGTCGCTCCTTCATCTTTTCTTCTTCCTTCAAAACTTCCTTGCGGCGGGGGCTACTGTCCTGCAAATACTCGGCGGTGAAGCCTTTGATCTCGGGTGCGCCGGTGCGTGGATCAACTCGGATTTCGTAGCCAAGTGCTTGCAGTTTTTCGGCTAGAAAAGCGCGGTAAATCGCGGTCGCATATTGCTGGCTGCGGTACAACTCAAGCGGCTGCACGGAGCGTACTTTTCCGTCCTCACATTGGGTCATGTTGAAGATCACAACGTGGGTATGAAGCTGCGGCGCGGCGTATCCGGTTTCACGGTCGGGACGTGAGGATGTGTGCTCGAATTGCGCCGCGATCATCTTGCCGGTGGTGATGGCTGGCTTGTCGCCGCCGCCACGCGCTTGCAGATATTTTTCAAACTCTTTCAGCGTCTCGTTGACGCTCTCGCGGTGGGCGTCTCGGATACGGCCATCGCCCCCGACAAGCGCGGCTAAGGAAACGGATTTGGGCGCGCTGATGGTCGCGTCCCAAGCGGCGCGATGCTCGCTGGTGGTGATTTCTTCGCCGAACGCGTTAACGGTTTCGCGGGGTGAAACTACGCGGATTAATTGCTCGCCAGTGTGCGGATCTTGACCGGCAACCAGGCGCTCGTACTGCTCGCTAGTTACCTCGCCATTAAGGTTCCATTCCTCGGCAAGGCTGCCACTCCAACGGCCCTGAACTTCGCCCGCTTCGCGGTAGTAATTGTCTTGGGAATTGGTGAACTCCTGTTTGTAGTAATTCGACGCTTGCCCTGCGGAAATTGCTCTGCTCATGGTCATCATAAATTCATACTCCTAAAGGTCATCAGCGAGCTCGTCGGCGGTCGCTGTTTTGGTTTCAGTTTTGCGCTCGTCGTCACGAGACACACTTCTCCCCTGCCTCGCACGAGGTTGACGCGCTCCAGTTATTCGTTGCTTGGTGACGCGAGGGTGAGAAACAGAGGGGGCAACAAAAGCTCTCGCGTGCTCTGCATCGGAGTCGACTTTTAAGAGATCGGAACTCCGATTTGTCCGCTGAATCGAGCGCCGGAACTTGGTCCAATGCTGACCGATGGGCGATCGACTGATTCAAAAACGTTCATCGGCTGGTCTAAGCCGAAAGTCTCTGATGGTCCAACATTACAATAGTTATGCCAGAGTTTGGCTTTGCGGGGCGCTTACTCGGAATGTCAAAAATCTCTAGGAAATTCGATGGTGTCAGGTTTTCTTTCGCTTGTGCGAAACGCTAAAAGTGTCAAGGATTCTTTCGGTGCGAAAGAATCCTTGACACTTCAAACCGTAACTTGGGGGCGAAAGAATTCTTTACACCTGCCTAATTGTATTGTTTCGGGGCGCAAGGATTCTTTCACCATGCGAACGGCGCGTGACACGCGACAGGCCCTGAACTTCGCCTGCTTCGCGGTAGTAATTGTCTTGAGAATTTGGTGAACTCCTTTTTGTAGTAGTCCAACGCTTGCCCTGCGGAAATTGCTCTGCTCATGCGTCATCATAAATTCATACTCCTAAAGGTCATCAGCGAGCTCGTCGGCGTCGCTGTTTTGGTTTCGTTTTTGTCCTCGCCTTCGTGATCGTTTCCGGTGGTAAATCCGGGGTTGAATCTTTGCCCTTCCTCAAGGCGCGCGCTTGCAGATATTTTTCAAGCTCTTTCACGGTTTCATTGATGCTCTCGCGGTAGGCGTCTCTGATACGGCCATCGCCCCCGACAAGCGCGGCTAAGGAGACGGATTTGGGGGCGCTGATGGTCGCCTCCCAAGCGGCGCGGTGCTCGCTCGTGGTGATTTCGTCGCTCATGGTCAACATAAATTCAACTCCTAAAAGTCATCAGCGAGCCTCGTTCGAGTCGCTGTTTTGGTTTCGTTTTTGTCCTCGCATTCGGGATCGTTTCCGGTGGCAATCCGGGGTTGAATCTTTGGCTTCTTCAAGGCGCAAAATTCTCCCGTTGATCCTCGAACGAGGTTCGCTTCAGACTATGGTTTGTGTTGACGCGAGGGTGGGATTCAGAGGGGCAAGATCAAGACTCTCGCGTTGTCTATCGGAGTCACGGTAACGAGATCGAACTCCGACCTGGGCTGAATCGAGTGGGCCAATGATGGGCCATTTGATGCTCGATTCATTGCATTCAAGCATCGTGCGACTTACTAGCCGCGATCTCTGCTCGGATTGCGTAACAACTGATATGCCACAGACCGAGTTTCAATAGCTCGTCTTCGGAATCTCGCAAATGTCTAGGCAATTTAATAGGTGTTAGGTTCACCTACGTGCGGTGTAGGTTTACCTACGTGCGGTTGGACCACTGTTTAATGGTCGGTATTTTGGCGAAACGCCAAAATCTTGTCGTTTTTAATAGGAAGTTGGTCTGCGAGAGGGCGCGTAAGACGCGCCAATTAGCCATTTTCCCCTTAGCGACTCCTACAGTCGGCTGGGTGCTTGACCGCACACCCGCAGGGCCGAAACGTCAGTGTAGGACTCGGAGCGCAGCGAAGAGTTGTGCGGGCGGGCTGCCGACTGAGGATGCAGCTAAGGGAAAACGTACAGGGTAATTTCACCTGAAAATAAAGTTTGTTCGGATCGATAAAGAGGGTTTTCAACCCTGATCACGGATCGTTTGCTCGGCGGTCGAACCGGGGAATTTTTCATCAGTGCTCGTCGGTCGCACTGAGAGATTTTTTCTCAGTGACTGTCTGCTGTCGGAATGGCGTCAACCGCACTCGCTGATGAAATGTATTCGCTCTTTCCGCTCGACGTTGACTGCAACGAGGAAGGTAAAGCGCGATTTAAACGGTAAACCATTGAGACATAAAGCACAGAGACAGTTTTTTAAACGAGTCTTAAGAATATCGACCGAGATGTTTACGTGTAAAGCATTGAAAGATAAGGGATGTACGTAATTTGTTAACCAAAAAATCAGAAAAAGTTACAACGTAAAGCATTGATGTAAAAGAATTAAGACGGGAAATTAAACGGTTACGCGCTGCGTAACCTCGACAGCCCCGAAGCGGGGGTGTCGTGTCTCATCACTCAGGTGCGCAGCACCTTTTTATTTCTTCGGATGGAGTCTTGAATCTTCTGACCGTGAGGCGGGCTGGCGATCAAGAAAATTTGCAGGGATGGTTGGAGGCGATCAGATCAAAGAAAATCGACGGGGATGATCAGTGGCGCTCAGTCAATACTACTGAAGGTATAAGGCAAATCGCATTTCTACCTCAAAATACTAAGAGCGAGACTTGGCTTGGGGCTTAGGACCAAGTGCCGCGCGGACGCCAAGTAGCGATGGGACGAGAAAAGTAAGAAAAAGTTTCTTAATGAGCGCGTCTCGTTCTGATAGTGATTTGCCCGATATGTATTCAGTCGCAACTTGATGAGTTGCCTCAATCTCATCTCCAGGCTCAACAGGGGTTGACCACATCAGTCCCAACAACACCGCTGCTGCAAATACTATCAGCACGCAAAGGGCATAAGAGGCGACGCGACTTCTCTGTACGTGTTCTCCTTTGGCATTTTTAAGCAAGTGCTCGGTGATACCATATGAGCCCCCGATGGCGAACATTACCGCGAGCACTAGACCGACGAAATGCCCGGCGATGGCATCCCATGACCACTTTCTGAATTCGGCAATAGGTGGGAAGGTAAGGAACCCGGTTATGAGTATAGAAGTACCTAACAGGGCAGTGATCCCAAGCCAGCTGTTATCTAAATCGATGTGCCTCAGCTTCATTCAAGCTCCGATCATGCTCTCATCCACAATAGAAAGATGGTGTTTCGTCTCTTTCATCCGTTCGGCAATAGGCTCGCGGGTCGGATTTGCAAAACTCAAGGACACACTGGCTTGTAAGTCATTCCGGCTCGGCTGTCAATCTGCACAGTGCGGGGAATAAGTAGACAACTCTAGTGAGACTTCACCGAGAATCTTGTCAACTTTTAGGTCGGGTTTTACCGCCGAAAGTTCGACGCAACTGTGCCAACAGGCGCAGTTGCGTCCGGCCAAAAAAATGCCAGCCGAGTGCTATTAAACTCGGCTAGCGTGATGCGTCTCAGGGAAACTTTATTCTGTGACGGGATCAATTTCGGAGCGTCCGGCACGGATGATTTGATCAGCGGCGCGGAAGATTTTTTGGGAGCTCTCGGGCCGGTGGGATTTGGGAGAAAGATAGGGACGTTTGCTGACAGATTAGACGAAATTCTTTAGACAAAACCGGGGAGGTTTTCGGATGAGAATTGGTGGCAGTTTTTGGACAGAAACCTGAACCAAAAAGTACTCCTCTGGTCCAAGGGAAGTTCGTTACGCTTTAGGTGGGCGGCGGCGCGGGGGAGTTCTTAGATTGAGCAAGTCCGCATGTCGGGTGTTCAGCATATAGGTCAATTCCTGATAGGAAATTCCGAGGGCGCGCGCGGAACGAGTAACGCTCCCCTTATTAGTCTCGAGCGCATGTTTGATCAGGTCATGCTCGACTGATTGTACTTCTTCCGACAGGGTTCGCCCAGTAATAATATCCTCTTGATCCATTACGGCTAACCGTTCTTCCATTTCCTGAAAGACGGCGAATGCGGCTTCTGCCGCGCGATTGAGTGAGCCAATCTTTCGAGATAGACGAACAGCGCGACGGAAAGCAGTAAGCGCCATGCCATAGTTTTCGAGTCGAGCCAGAGCCCTTCCGTGGGTTGTCAATGACTCAGCTAATTCCGCTTGCATTTCGCTCTTTTCCAGAGTGCGCACAGATGAATCGGCAGCTTTTTCGGCCTCAGCGGTACGACCCTGTTGGAGAAAAGCGCGGGCGCGAGTTTCATCAACCTGGGCCACTGCGCCTTTGTCTTTTAGGCTCGTAAAGATGCGGCGAGCACGGCTTAAATGTTCATGTGCTTCTTTGAAAAAATTGATTTTGAGATATAAGAAGCCGAGATTGTTTTCAACATTCGCACGGTAACGTTTATGGTCTGCTTGTTCAAAGTGATAACTTGCAGCGGCGTATTCGACTAAAGCGCGATCAAGATAGTCTCCAGGGCCTTCCGACTCCCAAAGATTCTCAAGCGCATCTCCGAGAGTTTGGTGATAACAACCGGTGAGTGTTTGGTTGCTGATCTTCTCAAAAAGAGCGGAGTTCTCCGTAAGAAAGCGTACTGCTTCGTGGGGGCGACGTGCATATTGCTCAACCATGGCCAAGCGTTGTATGGCTCTAGCCTTTAACTCGATCTCAGTCGTCAAATGCGCGAGGGCGAGCTTTAGAAGATCGGAGGCGTTGTCGTATTCGCCCGTGCGCCAATAACTCAGAGCGAGTTCTGTCTGCGCTTCGGCTATCTTCTTTTTGTCTCTTTGCGACTGGAATATGGTGAGGCTTTCACTGATCAGATCCCTGGCTGTCTGCTGCGCATCTTTGATCTGATTACTACTCCCGATTACGCCCGTCAGCGCTCCCACCCGCAGGAGGACTTCCGCAGCGGTGCTTCGGTCCAAGCCTTCGAGATTAGGGCGCTCGCCGAGGCGCGGCCACAAACCACTAAGCAGTTCCTGCGCTTCCTCATATTCCCCTCTATTCTCGAAGTCTCTGGCGAGATCGCAGCATAGCTTCGCCCGGCGCCCCACACTGAGGTTTGGGTTTACGAATTCGCGCAGTAGTGAGGCCCGTAAAGTCATGTGAGAGCCAAGTTTCGATGTTGATTCGCTCTATTGATTGGGAGGAAAGCGGCGCGGCTAAATCTAACGCAATCCGTCATGCTCTTGCAAGAAAAGTTGCTGTGATCTAGGGTGCGACGCAAAAGTTTTGCATCACTCTCAAAGATGCAAAAGTTTTGCATTTCTTTAGGAGGCACCCAAAGTGAAACTTTTACACCGGACGTGCGCCGTCGCGGTCCTAAGCATCGCATTAGCCGTGTCTGCGTTTGCTGGTCAAATAGGCTCTCCCGGCTACGCACCGCCACCGCCGCCGCCGAGCGAAACATCGACCTCAACGTCCAACATTGCGACGACCATAATCCTTACGATCGTTAGTTTGATTCGGTAGAGGATTGCTCCGGTTTTTGCTGAGGCGAACAACCCGCATCGAGCGCGGGAGTAGTAGGAGTGTGTCTCTACTGCGTACCGAGAATTTTGCATAGTTTGAGCCTTGCGCGAGCTATGTAGGATGCGTAAAAAGTTTCGCTGTGCCGTTTGGCCGGAACAGTGAGGCCGCGAGCAAGAATCCTCAGGCCATAAGAATTCTGCATGTCGAGGACAGCCCGATAGTAGCAGGCTTAGTGCAGGAGATTGCCGAGCACGAAAGCTGGGACGTTGAAAACTGCATAGACGGAAATACGGCACTGGAAGAACTCGTGGGCCATACGGAATACGATCTCTTGCTGGTTAACTTTGAACTGCCTGTGTTGAATGGACTAGAGCTAATGGAGCACGTTCGAACCATGCCTCATCGTCGATGTATACCTATTGTGATGATGTCAGGCACGCTCTCTGAAGCCGTGGCACGTAAGGCTGGCGCAAACGCATTTCTGCGCAAGCCACAGGATATTGGGCTACTTGTCAAGACCATAAATCGTCTGTTGGTCTGAATGCTTGACGGCACTTTGAAGCCCTCGCAGTGAGATCCGTCCGGGAGGGACGTGATCTTTCACTCTGAGCCATTCGCGTGGCGGCGCAAACGTTATCGCGAATGGCTCTGCGGGGCCAGTAGGACACAACTTTTAGAAACCGCTCTCGCGGCCACCGAAATCCTCCTGGGGGCAGAAGCCACTCGCGAATGGTGGGCAGCACGGACACGTGCTGTCGCGAGTGGCTTCGGAGGCTTAAAAGATCCCCCACGCGTAAAGATGGGGCCGACAGAAACGACAGGATTCCCATGGCTGTCGTCCCCGTCTAATGCTTTGACATTGCGGCACTGGAAGATGCGAGGCGGTGACAAACCAAGCATCTTTCAGAACGCAGAGCCACTTGCCTAAGAGGGGGTTTGCAAGTGGCTCTGCAAAAGGACTCGCCATGATTAATGAGAGGGCGTGGCGAGAAAGGGGCTGACTCTACCCGATGGCCCAGAAGCAAGTCGGCCCCTAATTTGGAGATCCCACACTAGATCTCCTGGGCCCAGAGTGTGGGGGAGGGGCGTCGATGTCTGAATAGTGAGGGGACATTCGACGCCCCGCAGTTTAAATGCCGACCGTCATGTTAGACCCTGAGATTTGGAAGATCGTTTTTGAAGTTTATGCAAGGCATCCGACTTCGGCTTTCAGTCTCGCGTTTCAACTCATCGCGGTAAAGCAATCTCTCCAGCAGGGACGCAAAGGGATGCGAGAGGCTATGGAGGCATTGGATATGGCGATTGAGAGTCTTTATCCGCACACTCAGTTCCACAAAATGGGCCATCAGTTGTATCGCCGTGCGCTAGAGGGCACTATTACGCTCAAGCAGGAAGAATTAGTGCGGAAATTGGGTGTGAAGTTTTGACAGCCAAACGAGATCCCACCGGCCACCCGTATTCGGAGGGAACATGCGGCTATGCTAAGAACTTCGTCCCCAATTTGAGATTTAATCGTGGTCTACGGCACGTTATTTATCGACTCAGCCACAAAAAGTGCGGTCATTTTGGTTTGCCACAAATTACTTTCAATATTGATTCGCCAATCGAATTGGGAACAATGTAATCCCAAGGTGGATTCCGATAGCTGGCGGAATCAATAACATTTCCCTTAACGTCATAGTCTACACGCGATAAGAGACGGCCCTCACTTCTTGTGCAATGGTATTCACCCAATTCAAGACTATGAGAGAAATTTTCGTAGCCATAAGTTAGCAGTCCTTGGGTTTTGCGGCTTTGCAAGAACTCCGATTTCGTTTCGTCGGACTCATCTTTAAGCGTGGTTTTCGTCCAAACCCTGATGACATTGCCATTCATTCTCTTGATCGTTTTTGCGCCATAATACACAAGGGAATAGCGAGTCGAACCAACGTGAGGCCACTCTTTCATGTCGCGCAGAAGCTCATCGACCCCAGTGAGATCGAGATCAGGGGGGCCAGCCCTCCTGGAAGGCTTCTGCTTTGTTTCTTTCTTGGCTGGTCTTGTCGACGAATTCACATTCGTTTGGCCAAAACAGTAGGTGCCAAGCAGAACCATGAGCAAGAAGCTAAAGAGCCACTGCACTTTCATTAACATCGTGTTCATTGCCTCCTGCTAAGCAGAACGATCTTTAGACGGACGCAAGGCAAAGTAAAGAATCGCAGTGAGAATTAGAGTAGCGGCAATTTGAATTTGCAGCCGTCCAGTATCAAGTCGGATTGAAAAGAGAGCCAAGTCTAAAAAACGATCAGATGGAAGACTGAAAAGCGCGGTTAACTCACTTAGATCGCGAGGGCTATGGTCGGTAAATAGCAAGTGGTAGCCAGCGGACCGCTCAGTTCTGACGAAGCGATCTCGTAAGTATGCAGAAGGACTGAAAACATAAATCCAAGGCGGGAAAAGCACCATGCCAAGAATTACCAAAAAACCAGAAATGAGGACGATTCGTTGCGCCATATTCGGTCCTCCCGAAGTGCTGGAAACCTCCCGCGATGACACACAAGCTCTAGCCTGAGGTGGTAATGGCCCACGCACCAAAGGCGGTCGTTGCGTAGCTGGATTCTCGTCTCCCTCTGCCTTTGAGGTTGAAGCAGATTCAGCTTTGGCTCTGGGCGAGTATTCTTTTACGGTCTGACCGCGTTCTGCGGCGAGTTCGCGGAGACGATCAAGAGCGGTTTTGCGGGCCATGGCTGTTTCTGTGATTTCTTGCCTTCGGAACCCGTGACCTCAGAAGTGAGCTACAAGCCCAGCACGCTTCGCGCAACTGTTGAAAGAAACTCAGTATTTCTGTCGTTGGTCTGAGAAAGAAGTTGCGAAAATTTGTTCACTTATGCGCAACGCGAAAGATGAAGAACTACACATCTTTCGGTTTGGATTTCCTTTCGCGCGCCTCTGCAATTATTTTTCGGAACTCTATATCCATAGAAGGATTTTCATCTAAGCAAATTGTCCTGTAAACATGGTCTGGAACCGCTCCACCAAACTCCACTTCGGCCATTGCGAGCCTTGCCTCTCGGATTTGTTGCTTTATGTAATCCATTACGGCTTTAAACTTTTGGGTGTCTCTAATAGATGGGCTAAGTGCATCTCTAAAAACTTGAAGAATTCGATAACCAGTAAGTACAGTGGTGAAAGCATCGGGTGATCTTTCCTTTTTAGGGACATGCAGCAAAAATCCCAAGCCTTTGTTATCAACAGTGAGCCTTTGAATTAACGTCTGCATGTTTCCATGAGCGCCATAATAATTCGCAGTTTCATATTGGACAATTAGCTCTCTAAGATTGCGGTATTTGTTCCCTTCGTAACAAAGCGGGATTGCACATGAAAGTGCAAATCTCTTTCTAGCTTCAGCATCACTGCCTTGATTTACCCAGTCAGATGCCCGTTCCTTAGATTTTGAGGCTTTCATAGAGTAACAGGCGAATTCTATTGCACGCCGCAAATCAGCCAAACTCGATGACAAATGTCCGGCAGCAGCCAAAATATAGGATTCAACCCAACTAGATTGAGCACCGAATCCCATACTCACAACCACACCCATTTGTATATTGGTGGGGTCAAGTTCTGCATACTGCGTTAAAAGGCTATCGAATCCTTGATAAACTGCTTCAGCAGACTCAGTAGTCTTCGGGAATGAAGTTGTAAAATCATCGAAGTTCTTAGGTAATAGGGCGGCAATTTGGGAGAGGCTAGAAAGTGTCATGATTTTTAGATTATAGAACTATTGTCCAAAAGGAAATTAGCATAACCTTGTCGTTGGTTTCCGTATAAAACGGCCCTTACGCGCTTTCCATATAAAACCGAAGCCAAGTTCCTCGCAGAGACTGAGCTTTCCGCTGTTGGTGTCAAAAGCGAGTTGCGAAGATTGTCCACTGTGGGCTGTCTCAGGACTCTTTTGAACCTCTGTTGCCTTGTGGGCGAAACTACTGCGCCTGCAAGATTTGGAAGAAACTGAGCATTTCCGTCGTTGGCGTCAACAAGAAGTTGCGAAGATTGTCCAGTGTGGGGAGCCGATTTCGGCCCTTTCAACTGATTGCAGTAGAGCAGTCTCTCCAGCACGGGCAGAAAGGAATACCGGACGCTATCGCCGGTTGGATCTGTGGAATTGAAGGTCTTTACCCGCACACTTCCACAGAATAGCCCACAAGTTGTTTCACCGAACAATCGAAGGCACCCTTAAGCCTACTCCGGAAGAGAAACTCCGTCAGCATGGTGTGAAGATATGACTCGTCAGGCAAGAGCGACTGGCCATCGTGAGCGGACAGCAGGACGTGGCGGGGGGATGGTAAGCGCGCTATTTTGTAAGAATGTTCGCAACGGCTGGGGCTAGGCCCTCGGCCAACTTGTCTTTAGGAACCAGCCCCTGAGCATTCACGCTTTCGGTTTGCTGCTTGCCTACGGCTTCCCCATCCGTAACAAATAGAACAGGCGTAGAGTCGTCAAAGTCGCGGATGAGCAAACGCAGTTCTAGACCTGTTCCATCCGGTAAGTAATAATCAAGCAAATACAAATCAAATAGACCGCCGGTCGCTTTTCGTAAAGCTTCAGCTTTGCTGTGCGCGGAGACTACCTCGTGATCAGAAAGAATCGTACTAATCAGGGAACAAATATCGTCCTGAGCGTCAACGCACAAGATACGTCGTTTATCGGTCATTGTTGGGAGGGCCTTTCTGGCAGCGGATGATTCGTGGCAGCGTATACGGCGGGGGGTGAATAATAGATACAGTAATACATGACGAAAAGCAACATGGGGATCGTGTCGAATTTTCAATAGTTTAGTGCAATAGAGATAGACTGCCAGCAAATCCCACCCTCTTTTTCAGCATCTCCGAATCCCCCAGAGTCTGAGACCCTTTTTAGCGTTTAATACCATTCTTCACATCGAGTCGAACCTCTAATGGCGAATTATCGCCCAACGGAAACACCCACTATGACAGGTTTCGTACCGAACCCAAGACTAGGTAGAAAGTAGAGTTACACACAATAACAAGCAGGGTGGCCCTGGGGCTGATCAAGCACGGTTGTCCTTGGGGCCTAATCACTACCGTTTCCTGAAATTATCGCGCATCTAGGCCTTACCGTATCGAGCTTGCTAGTCTCGACCCAGTCGGGCTAAATCGAAGACGGTATGGGTAAGCTGCGCGATCCAGTGTGGTGTATGGATTCAGCAGATTCTCGAATTCTACTGGTAGAGGACCACGAAGACACACGCGAGTTTCTTGCGGTGCTGTTGGCGCATTCAAAATACAAAGTGGAAACAGCCTCAACGATTTGCGAAGGGCTAAAACTCGCGAACGCACACGGTTTCGACCTTTTCATTTTTGACTCAATGTTGCCGGATGGATCTGGAGTGGAATTATGCCGACGCGTTCGGAAGTTTAATCAACGGACTCCAATCATCTTTTATTCCGGCCTCGCATATGAAACGGATATAACGAAGGCCCTTGCCGCTGGCGCACAGGCCTATTTAGTCAAACCGGTAGACGTAACCGATTTGATCCAATCCGTTGAGAACCTTATTGGCAAAGCCGCAGACTCACAGAGCTTAGAAAAAAAGCTGTCTGACGGTTAGAAAGAGAACGTCGCTCGTTACCCTTGTTGTGTTCTATTCCTGTAGAGCGTACAGTGTAATCAGAACGTCCTTTCCATTGAAGAATCAACACTCGTCATCTGGAGTTGCAAAGCAACACCTCCTTATGCCGTTCTGCTGTGTTCACAGACGCGACCCTGGAGGTTATTCCGATGCACGAGTCCACCCCCCCCCCCAATGTTTAAAAACCAAATCCTTGCGGCGCTTTCAAAGGAAGAACAGGAACGACTCGTATCGCGCTTAGAACCCGTTGAGATGACGCACGGGCTAGTTCTGTACGAAATTGGCGAGCAGGTCCGCCACGTCTATTTTCCGAATAGTGCTTTGATATCCCTGGTCACAGAGATGTCGGATGGCAAGATTGTCGAAGTAGGTCTGATCGGAAGAGATGGAATGTCCGGGTTAACGGCCTTAATGAGTGAAGGAACATCACCAGAACGCGCTATTGTTCAAATACCGAATGGGGGAATGCGTGTGGCGCTAAGCGTGATCAAAGACGAGTTCATGCGCGGCGGGCAACTCCAAAAGATGCTGCTGGCATATGCACGTAACTTCATGCGGCAAGTCTCACAAACAGCAGCTTGCAATGCCAGTCACACAACCGAAGAGCGACTTTCTCGCTGGCTTCTAATGTGCCAGGATCGTATCAATGGAACTGGGCTGAAGCTGACGCAGGAGTTCATTGCCGAGATGTTGGGGACGCGTAGAGCAACAGTTACCCTCGCTGCTATGGTGTTGCAAAACGATGGCCTAATTCAATATAACCGTGGACACATCAAAATTATTGACCGGCCCGGTTTGGAAGAGTTTACTTGTGAGTGCTATCAGGCAATCAAGAGTTAGTGAGTTGTTAGATGGCCGGAAGCTCTCAAGGCCCCCTTCAGGGAAAGTTTGTGCGTCCGTTCTGCCGATTTAGTTCGAATCCCATCCTCCAAACAACCCCCACACGTCCTGTAAAAACATAATTGGTATTTCGTTTGCAAATGCTGAATGCAGGGTTTTGAACACACGGTAAAGAAAATCCAAGGCGTTGGATTGCTGTCCGGGAACCGCAAATCAGCGCCTGGAAAGTGACCGTAATCAAGACGTATGACAGCCGAAGACAACCGGAGCAGAAACTATCGTCGCACGGAAGATATTTATCGGAAATCGGTAGAAGACATTCGCGACTATGCAATTTTCATGATCGATCCTGATGGATTGGTGACAAATTGGAATCGCGGTGCCGAGCACATACTTGGCTATACCGAAGGGGAAATAGTCGGAAAGGATGCCAGCAGATTTTTTACCGCTGAAGATCGCGCGAAAGGTGTACCTCAAAAGGAATTGACAACTGCGGCCTCTGAAGGCCGCGCCGAGGATGAACGTTGGCATCTGCGTCGCGATGGATCGCGGTTCTGGGCCAGCGGTGTGGTCACAGCTGTCCGCGACGACGAGGAAAATCTAATAGGCTTTTCAAAGGTCATGCGCGACATGACCGAGCGAAATCGGCTGACGGAAGAGCGTGATCGTTTCTTTACTTTGTCCATGGACTTGTTGTGCATCGTGCATCTCGATGGTCGGTTCCAGCGGGTGAACCCAGCATTCGAGAATGTCCTGGGTTTTTCGGAAGAGGAACTGTTAGGGACGTCGCTCTTTGATTTGGTCCATCCTCAAGACCGGGCACAAACCGAGGCGGGATACAAGAAACTCGCAATAGGCGAGCCCGTCACTCTCATGGAGAATCGGCTGCTATGTAAGGATGGCAATTATAAGTGGTTCGCATGGAGTTATTACCCTGTTCCCGAAGACGACTTGGCCTTCGGTGTTGGCCGCGACGTAACAGAACTGAGGCAAGTGCATGATGTCCTACGGTTGCGCGCCGAGGAGTTAGAGGAGGCGAATCGCGTCAAAGATGAGTTTCTTGCCACCCTTTCTCATGAACTACGTACACCTCTTACTTCCATCCTGGGATGGTCAAGACTGCTGCATTCCACTCAACTTAGCGAGCAGGATCGTCAACGGGCAATTCAGATCATTCAACGCAACGCAGAGTCACAGGCGAAGCTTATCGAAGATTTGCTTGAGGTGTCGCGGATCATCACTGGAAAACTCAGGATTGAGTTTCAACCCGTAACGTTTCCCACCATCGTTGAAACCGTCGTTAATTCGTTGCGACCAGTTGCCGATGCAAAGTATTTGCAACTCGAAAGCGCAATCGATCCGGCAGCCGGTCCAGTGCTGGGTGACCCGGCCCGTTTACAACAGATCGTAACCAACCTGCTTTCCAACGCCATCAAGTTCACTCCTGATAAGGGAAGAATCGACATTCGACTTCAGCGGATCAATTCGTCTGCTCGGTTAGAGATCCGAGACACGGGTGTGGGCATTCCAGCGGCAGAGCTGCCGCATATTTTTGAGCGTTTCAGGCAGGCCGACTCCTCAAATGTTCGAGCGCACGGCGGTCTCGGCCTGGGCTTAGCGATTGTGGATTACCTTGTGCGGCAACAAGCGGGCGCGGTCTACGTAGAGAGTGAGGGTCCGGGAAAAGGAGCGACCTTTATCGTCGAGTTTCCGTTGACCTCTTCCGAAGTTATTAGTAGCGATTCGGGACGAGTCGACCTGTTTTCTGATCAGGCGCGTGTGATGCTGGCGAACCCGGAAACGTTCGCCGAACAGAGACTAAAGGACCTGCGGATTCTGGTGGTGGAAGATGATGCGGACACGAGGGAGTTGCTAAAAACGATCCTTGAGCGATGTGGTGCAGAGGTACGGGCCGTCGCTTCGAGCAGTGCTGCCCTGGCAGAGATGACTGACAGAATACCGAATGTATTGATTAGCGATATTGGAATGGCCGGTGAGAGCGGCTATGACCTAATCAAGAAGATTCGTTCGCTCGAACCTGAGCGGGGCGGCCGAGTGCCTGCGGTTGCGCTAACCGCTTACGCGGCTGCGGCAGATCGCCGGCGAGCATTGCTTGCCGGATTTCAAACGCACCTGGCAAAGCCAGTAGAACCGGACGAACTGCTTGCGGTGATTGCAAGTCTCAGTAGCCAACAAGAGACGAGCGGGGATCTGCATTAGGTGGGTTGAATGAACAAGGGATTAGGGAGGAAGCGGCCAAGGATGCGAGTGGAATTCGCGTAATAGATGATATTCCGCCATTGGCAGATCCTATATGTGTGTTAGCGCACATACCGGAATGCTAGGATTCTCCTACTAGGCTCCTTCATCGAGCCTCCTCATACCCGATATGAGGGCTAAGGGCGCTGCTGTGCTGAAACAGGGTGGCGCCCTTTAATCTTGTTTGCCCTGACCTAGGCTTATTGGTTCCCTGGGACATCCAATATCACCTGATCAGTAAATGCTTGATTGAGATTCGTCGAAAGGTTCGGCGATGAGACTTGAATCCTGCAACGAATCTCATCATCATCTATTGAAATAGTATCAGGATCCTCATCGAGCAAGAGCCTACTGACAACCGCCTTATGTTCGGCATACACTTCTTGAAAGGTTGTCCTGCTGGTTGTTAATGATCCACGATCGAGTTGGCGACATCAATTTGAGATTAACTCAGGAATTGATTGCGTCACGAGTTGGCGCTCGCCGTGCGGGCGTCACCGTTGCAGCGGGTCATTGCAGGAAATGCGAGCAATCGAATACCGCCGAGGTCAACTCCATATCCTTCATCGGGAAGCCGCTGGAAGCAGTAGTGTGCGAATGTTATTCGACCATGCGGGCGGAATTCCGCAAAAACGAAGCCGAATTTATTCAAGTTCACTCTTTAAGTGAAAAATAAGAAAAATTGTATTCTGTCCTTTCCAGTACAGACCTGGGAACAAATAATCCCTTATAAAGCACTTAATGACCGAACCGCAGGCGGCAAATCGTGATCGAATGCTTTACGAGAAATCGGTTGAACTGCGGACCTATTCAAGCACATTGCGACGACAATCTCAGGCCCTCTGCCGCGAGTCCCGCAAACTCAGAGACACGAACGCATTACTCGCCATTATTAACCCTAATCCAAACGCCAAAAGGAAACGGAAGCCCTGTCTGCACGTGTGGCGGTCTTCTGAGCAGCCAAAAGTAAGATAGTAGTCAAGGTTGTAGTTCAGCGTTCGGCCAGTTTGGGCGCTTTTAGCTTGTAGACAAAACGGCGGCAGATGATCTAAAAGTATCTGGAGATCTGGTCATCTTGCAATTCGATTTTGGGTAGTAGTATGTCTTCGCAGTCGCTTGAAGTCGAGAGAGTCAGGGAGCGCTCAAGAGCCTGTCTTGCTAAAGCCAAACAGGCTTTGGACAAAGCAATTTCCCTTCAAGAAGCCTCGAAAAGGCTGCGCGAACAATCTACTGAACTGGTGCTGTATGCTCAACTACTCCGCAAATCACTTCCCCGACCAACGATCACAATGTCAAAGGGCGCACGTCGAGGCGACTAAGACCGTCGCGGTGAGTCGCGCCATCCATTAAGCGTCCAATAACCATTACTTAGAGTCCTTTTGGGCATTGGCCCCCAAAAAGTTGCGAAGATTGGTCCACTCTGCGGTACACGCAACACTTGTCGGTATTTGCTGGATTATCATCTGCCATGTTCTGTTGAATGATAATGAGCGCCCGCAGTTGAAAGGCTGCGGGCGATCCTATTTGCGGCGCAAGTCGTTATCAGGCGGCTATGTTCACAGGGGATCCAGATTCTTTCGTTCTCAAGAGAACCCGCATCCGTATGGCTTACATTGAGACCGATTTTAGTTGTTGCAAGAAACGTAGCATTTCCTCCGGTGGCGATAGGAAAAAGTTGCGAAGATTGTCCCGTATGGCCCGCCACTTTTCCCAGTAGCCTCGCCGAAAAATGCTTGCGAATCCCTCAAAACGCGGGCACTCCGAAAAAATTTTGCCGGCGCGCTTGACCGCGCGAGCTTTTTGACTACAATTCATACCCAACGGTGAATGTGGTTGCCGGGGTGAGGACGGTAACCAATAGAGGCTGAAAGCCTCCGCCAACCTTGAGAGGCCGGTCCAAAACCGGCCTTTCGGTTTTTTGGCCACAAATGAGACAAGCAGGTTTAGCCCCCAAAAGGCACAAAAGTCACATAACAGAGATGATTTCGGTCGCGGAAGCTATTCAGATTGTGAGACAGCAGACGGCTCCGCTCTCGACGGAGCATGTGCCTGTCGAACATGCGCTGGGTCGAGTGCTGGCCGCGGACGTCGTCGCGGATACTGATTTGCCGCCGTTCGACCGTTCGCAGATGGATGGATATGCGGTGCGTGCGGCTGACGTGATGGAAGCGCCGGCGCGTTTGCGAATCGTGGGTGAGTCGGCTGCAGGCAAGGGTTGGCACCACGAGTTGGAAGCAGGACAGGCAGTGCGCATCATGACTGGCGCGCCGGTTCCCGCAGGCGCCGACAGCGTGCAGCAGGTTGAGTTAACTACCGAGCTCAAAGATGGCAGCGTAGTCGAGTTGCTCGAGCCTGTTGAAGCCGGAAGATCGATCGTCAAACGCGGCTCTGAGATCACGGCGGGTGAAATCGTGTTGCGTGCCGGCACGACGATCAATGCGGCGATGATGGCGGTGCTGGCTGCGTTTGGTTACGCGCAGGTAGAAGTGTTTCGAAAGCCGCGTGTGGCTGTACTCGCGACAGGGACCGAGCTCGTCCCGGTAGATCAAAAACCCGGTCAGGATCAGATTCGCGATTCGAATAACTACTCGATTACTGCTTATGCCGAGTTAGCCGGCGCAGTCACAGAACGCATGCCGCTCACCGGCGACGAAACCTCGCTTTTGAAACAACAGATCAGTGACGCGGCTAAACGTTGCGATCTGATCGTGACTTCAGGCGGCGTGTCGATGGGTGTTTACGATCTCACCAAGGCAGCGCTCCGAGAGCTCGACGCGGAGATTTTTTTCGAGCGCGTTGCGCTTCGCCCCGGCAAGCCGACCGTCTTCGCACGTCTGCCGAACGGCACGTTCGTATTCGGACTGCCCGGTAATCCGGTTTCGGTAGCAGTGACGTTCAACCTGTTCGCTCGCGCAGCGCTCTTAACAATGCAAGGCACAGCAGAACCCGCGTTGAAGCGCGAGACTGCCGTGCTGGCTCGAAGTGTGAAGGGAACGATGGAACGTGATAGCTACCTGCCCGCGCAGCTCACGACCAATGATGACGCTGAACTGGTGGCGTTTCCGTTGAAGTGGGGAGGCTCGTCAGACTTCGTCGCATTTGCGTTAACGACCGCGCTGCTGATCGTTCCCGCTGACGTCAAAACGGTCGAAGCCGGATCGTTAGTAAGCGTGTTGCGACTTCCGTGAGAATATTTCACGCAAAGGCGCAAAGACGCAGAGGCGGGTCAATTGCTTCGAGCTCGCCTCTGCGTCTTTGCGCCTTTGCGTGAAATTTCTTTCTAACCCAGCAACAAAGCGGCGCCTAATGCACAAGCAAGATTCACGGACACACCTTTCTGCACGATCGGCGCGACTCTCTCCGTCAGTCCTTTGAATCCAATAAATCCTGGCAAGCGCTCGATGCGGCTGGCGATTTTCTGATCGAACAGCTCCAGCCCTTCTTTACCCGGAAACAAAGTCGCCATCACGTAGTTTGCTTCGGTCTTCGGCTTCGCTCCCTGCCCGACCGGACTCCAGAACTTGCCGATGACGAAGCGGGCCAGGTTGCGCGAAAACTTCGTCTCACGAAGCTTCACGCGCGCCACGTTCCAGTAGAAGCTGCCGTGAATCGACTCTTCCTGCACGATCCCGATCAGCAGTTGTTTCAACACCGGATGGCCAGCGAGATCAGAAAGCCGGCGGTAAGCGTTCATCGCCGTGATCTCGTTGATCGCGCCCCAAACCATGTGCGCGCCGTGAAAATATTTTCCAAACGGTCGCGAAGCGTGATCCACGAGGTAACTTCCAATCGTGTACAGTCGCGGAATCTTGCGTGTCGCTTCGGCCTGCCAGTTTTTACCAGTCGGGTATCCGGCTTCTTCCAAAAAGCGATTGAGCAGGTTGCCGTGATGCAGTTCCTCGATGCTCCAGCGATCCATAAACTTTCTGATTATCGGATCCTTGCCGGTCGGCGTGCGTCGCAGCTCCTGGTAGTACATGTCAGTGAAGTACTCGATATCGCGCATGTAAATGAGCACGGGTATGAATGCGGGATTGACCGGATGGTTCTTAATCTCATTCCACTTAATGCTATTGACGTACTCTTTCGATAGAGCGCGGGGCTGTCGCTCATACCAATCCAGCACTTCCTTATCCGTTTCGAACACAGGGGACCTCCGAGTTTCAAATAAGACGTTTATGTACGATCACACGCAAATCTACGTTCACAGGCAATACTTCGGATTGTGTTTACCGCTTGATTATTACTAAAAGAACTAACCCCGGCTCGAGAAGTGGGAAGGAGAGCTTGAGAGCAACTCGAATGAGGCTCTCGTCCCGGTCGGTCGAAGAATAGACGGAAACATGGTCGGATGTCGAGAACTACTTGATTGCCACATGTTTTTGTTATCTACTCTGCGCGATGACACAGCTTTCACACGTCGACGAGCACGGCCGCGTGCGCATGGTCGACACCGGAAACAAGGAGATTACTACGCGACGGGCAGTGGCATCGGCGCGTGTTTTGATGACGCGTGAAACGGTGTCGGCGCTGCGCGAGCACCGGACGCCGAAGGGAGATCCGCTCGAAGCCGCGCGCCTGGCGGGGATCATGGCCGCCAAGCGAACCGCAGATCTGATTCCGCTCTGTCACCCGCTGCCGCTGACGCATATCGACGTGCGAGCGACGGTAAAAGACGACGGCGTTGCTTTAGAAGCGGAAGTCTCAACCAACGCCCAAACAGGCGTCGAGATGGAAGCACTCACGGCAGTCTCCGTCGCCGCGCTGACGGTGTATGACATGTGCAAAGCGCTTGAAAAAGGCATGACCATCACGGACATTCGCCTGGAGCACAAAACCGGCGGCAAGTCTGGCGATTACAACAGACATTGAAGAATCAACAACTCAGAAATAGAACAAGTCAAGGAAGAGGAAACCCCACAAATAGAACAAGTCAGGAAGAGGAAGCCCCAAGAAATAGAACAAGTCAGGAAGAGGGGCTTGCCCCCGCTCGTCCCATCCAAGTAGCGGCGGGGGCAAGCCCCTCTTCCTGACTTGTTCTATTTTTAATTGTTCATTCCTCCTGCTTGTCATTCCTCCTAGTTGTTCATGATTTTCTGACTTGTTCTATGTTGTGGTTCGGGAACCTCCCTGCACTATTGTGCGTTAATCATCCCGGCACTAGAATAAGGGCCGAAAAATCCGCCGAACTACCGGAGAGTTGAAGATGCGATTAAGGCTTTCACAAGACGCGCGACCCCAGGCCATGACACTGCTTATTGCCGCCACGATCTCAGTCGTGCTCTGGTTCATCCCTTTTGCTGAATTCCTGACCTATCCTTTCCGGATTTTCGTAACGTTCATCCACGAAGGCGGGCACGCACTCGCCGCGCTGCTCACGGGAAACTCCGTGGCCAGCCTCAGCGTCGCGATGAACGCGAGCGGCGAAACTTACACCTCTCAAGGCGGGATCATTTCACAAGTTTTCATCTCGAGCGCCGGATACGTCGGCGCGATGGCTTTCGGCGCGATGCTGCTGATCCTCATTCGCAAAGCCGTCGCGGCGCGCATCGTCCTGCTCGCCTGCGGCGTACTCGTGTTTGGGATGACGATGATTTTCGGATTTATCAAACCGCTCTTCTGGATGAACGCGTGGTCCGGCATACCGTTCACCCTGTTCGCGGGATTGATTATCTCAGCAGGACTGGTTTTGATTGCGCGGTTTGCGAGTGCGCGAGTCGCGACTTTCTTCGTCAGCTTCCTCGCCGTGCAGTGTGTACTCAACGCACTCTTCGATCTGAAGACGGTCTTTTTCCTTTCGTCGCCATTCGCCCCGTCGGTGCAGACTGACGCCCTGAACATGGCGAGCGCCACCGGCATCCCGGCTATTTTCTGGACCATCGCCTGGATCGCCTTCGCCCTCGGAATTCTCTGGTTCGCAATGCGACTCTACGTCGCCCGCCGCGAAAGCAGCTACCAACCCGATCTTCCCTTCGAGGACACTCCCCCGATGGTGTAGTTCCGCGTTCCTAAAAAACAAACTTCGCCTGCACCTGGAACATCCGCGGCGGATCGATATTCGCAAACGCCGGAATCGCATTCGCTGACGTACCCACATTTGTCACGAACTGCCCGAACGTCGCATTCGGAGTCTGGTTGATTCCGAACACCGTCACGCCACGTCCCAGAAAGTTTCCATGATTGAAAAGATTGAATCCCTCGAGTCTCAACTGAATTGACTTGCTTTCTGAGATCCGGAAGCGCTTCTCAACGAACGCGGCAACGTCCGAAGTCGCCGTGCCGCGAAACGATGACTTCGGCAGGATCACGCCATTGATCATCGGACGATCGTTGTTGATGCCGTCGCCGTTGTCGTCCCGGCCCGTCGTCGCATTGAACGGGCGCGCGGAGGCAAACATCGACACCGTGCCCGCCGTGAAGTCCCAGGGGAAGTGATAGTAGAACGTGATCACGGCGCGATGACGCTGATCGACCACGCTTGGACCACGTTCCTGTTCACCCAGTTGGCTGATGTTACTCTCGTTCGGTCCAATGCCGTTGCCATCAGGCTCGAAAGTGTTCGTTGCTTTCGACAGCGTATAACCCACCGACGCGTAGATCTTTCGATTACCGCGATAACTAAACAACGTCTGCAAGCCGTCGTAATCAGCCACACCGAGATTCATGATCACGTTGACCTGGCGCACGCCGCCAGCGGCTGGCTTGATCGGGCGCGTGTCGTTTGCCTCAGCAACCGTTCGTGTCGGCTTCGCGGCTGTGCGCTGGAACGGTGTCGGCGCATTCAAATCAACGGTCCGATCGAGATTGGACCAGTGTTGATGCACGTAGTCGGCGCCGAAAAAGAATCCCTTGAAAAACTCACGCTCCGCGCCGATAGTCACGACCTGACTGCGTGGATTCACCAGCTTGTCCGGGTAATTCGGCAGCCGATCGAAATTCAATCCGAACCTCGCAAACTGCTCGCGATAAAAATCGGCCAAACCGGCGCGGATGGTGATGTCGCGAGCCGGTAGCTGGCTGGCGGGAATCGTTCTCGGATCAACCGCAACGGGAAGACATGCTCCAACGAGGCACGTCGGAAAACCGACATCGGTCGGACCAGCAGTGTAAGTCGTCAAACCGTCGAGCCCATTCACGAGATAACCGGCAACCTGGTTGGAACGGATCTGCGTGTAGTACATCGCATACCCGCCGCGAATCGAGGTTCGTGAATCGCCACCCGGATTCCAGCCAAAGCCGATACGCGGCGCAAAGTTGGTCTTCGCATCGGTCAGTGTCTGGCGGTCATAACGAAGTCCAAGGTCGAGCGTGAAATCGTGACGCAGGTGGATGTTGTCCTGCACGAAAGCGGTGTTCAGCCACTGCGGCAAGTCGTAGCTGCTGATGCCGAAGTTGATCGGCTGCGTGTAGTTCTGCACGTTTGCAAGTGTTAACTGCCCGAATGGCGCGGTGGTGTTGTTGAAGAACGTGAACGTGCCAAGGATCGCCGTGCCCGGCTCGCTGCCGGTTCCACCCGACCGATGATGAACGATACTGCCGCCAAAACGCAGGTAGTGTTTGCCGAGCGACCACGACATCGTGTCAGAGAACTGCACCTGATGTCCCCAGAGATCTGAAGCGCGCGATTGTCCGATCGTAAAACCATTTGCACCGGCGCGCGTGTAAGTCGTTGACAGGTTCTGCGCTTCCCATTTCGTTACGGGATCACCGTGAAGGTAAGCGAATCGCGCTTCGTTCAGAAGTCGCGGATTGATAACCGCGGTATGGTTCACCTGTGTGGTCCAGGAGCGACGCGAATAACGGCGCGCAACGCTCGGTGCGTTTGTGCCGCCGACCGCATCCTGCGGGTTGTCGTCGTAGAAACGATCGACGTTCAAGCGAAACAACAGATTCTGGCTCGACGTGAGCTTGTGGTCCACACGGCCGTTAAAGAGGAACTGGCGATAGTGACCGACGTACTCGAGATTTCCATCCGGCGGCAATACAAACGCCGGCAGCGAGGTTGAAAGGAACGTCGTGCGGTTCTGATGTGTGTAATCAGCAGTCGCAAATAAAAAGGTGCGATCCTTGACGATTGGGCCACCGATCGTAGCGGAATACTGTTGCAGTGCGTCAGGGATGTCTACCGGACTGATCGCCTGCAGCGTCGATGGCGTGACGCAGGTCGACAATGACGGCGGACAAAAGCCATCTGTCGAGAAGCTATCGGCTTGCCAGTCGCCGGGACGAATCAGGAAAAGTCCCTCGCCGTGAAAGTTGTTTGTGCCTGACTTGGTGACGATGTTGAGCGCCGGTCCCGCGGTCCAGCCATACTCGGCTGAGAACGCGTTCGAGATGACGGCGATCTCCTGAATCGCGCCGAGGGGAATCGTCGCGACTGCCGTCTGGCGTCCCCAACCCTCATCGTTGTTGGCGCCGTCGAGTGTGAAGGTCGTGGAGCGACGCGAGCCTGCCCCGGTGATGAAATAAGTCTGGTTGACGAAGAGGTCGCCGGTTCCCTTGCCTTGTCGAAACGCTGAGTTGAGTAGCGGCAGCGTCGAGGCTTTGCGGCCGAGGATCGGCGTCTCGTTGATCTGATCCGTTGTGAGTGGGAGACCGACCTGTGGATCCGCGCGGACGCCTTCCGCCGTGCCGTAGACGGTGACCTCTGCGTTTGTTGAGCCGGGCTGGAGCGTCACTTTTATCGTTGCGGTCTCGCCGGAGCGGAGCGTCAGTCCATCGCGCTCTTCGTTGCCGAAGCCTTCGCGCGTGACGGTGATTTTGTACTTGCCGGTCAGCGACAACGCTGGAAATGTGGTCGCGCCGTCGGTGCCGGAGATGGCTTCGCGCGAGTCGGCGGTGGCAGTGTTGACGATGGAGACGCGCGCGTCTTTTACAACCGCGCCGTTCTGATCGTTGACGATGACGATCATCGTGGCAGTATTCGGCGACTGCGCGAGGGCAGCGATGAAAGCAGACAGAATCAGCGGCAAGGTAAGCAGAAGCTTGATTTTCATTTGATCACCGGAGGTTAGGATTCCGAAAGGA
>Ga0105247_10000679_pt1 | contig 26894 bp, 1 predicted proteins | sample KBSS24metaG_FD_81519 | JGI IMG/M metagenome (GOLD analysis project Ga0105247, IMG submission 81519) | Switchgrass rhizosphere microbial communities from Kellogg Biological Station, Michigan, USA - KBS S2-4 metaG | ecosystem: Host-associated > Plants > Roots > Rhizosphere > Soil | place...
CCCGTCAGCTCGTCGGTCTCGAAGACGACCACGCCGCCTGCGCGCGATCGCGACGCGGGCGGACGCGCCACCTCGACCCACGCGCTCGCGTAATACCTCTCCTCCGGCGCCTCGGTGTGCGTCGACGACGCGGTCTCTGCCGACGACGCGCCCTCTCTCGACGGCGGGCCCTCTGCCGACGGCGCGCCGGCGACCGACGACGCGCTCGCCGTCGACCCGGCGACGCGTCGGAGGACGACGCCGAGCAGCGTCGCGACGACGTCGCCCCGTTCGTTCGCGAGCGCGACGTCGAACGTCGGGGCGACGTCCGGTCCGCCGGTGCGGCGCGCGTGGGCGAAGCACGTCGCGTCGAGCGAGCCGGTGACGCTCACCGCGCGGACGGTGAACGGGACGTACGAGCCGGCGACGGCTCCGACGCCACACGTCAGGATCGACAACGCGGTCTGGAGCGCGGCGTCGAGGTGCACGGCGAGGGCGACCCCGCGCGCCGCGACGAACGCGCCGGCGCGCACGTGCAGGCGGGCCAGCGCTTCGCCGTCGGCGACGTCGAGCCGATCGATCGCGCGCAGCGAGGGGCCGTACGCGATGCCGGCGCGAGCGAACGCGGCGTAGCACGCGTCCCCGGCGAGGTGCGTCGCGCAACGGCGCGCGATCGCGTCGCGATCGATCGCCGGCGTCGCGACGCGCGGCGCGCCGCGGACCAGGGCGCCCTGCGCGTGGTCGACGCGGTCGCCGGACGCCGTGCGCGACGTGACGACGAAGCGGCGCTTTCCGCCGGCGCCGGCCGCCTCGTCGAACGCGACGCCGATGGCGACCGGGCCGGTCGGCGATACGGGCCGCAACCACACGAGGTCCTCGAGCACGGCGTGCGCGCCGCCGTCGCGCGCCCCCTCGGCGAGCACGAGCTCGATCTGGCACGCCCCGGGGAGCGTCGCCGATCCGCCCACGACGTGATCGACGAGCCACGGGTCCGAGGCGTCGACCACGCGCGCGCCGCGGAGCGCGTCGACGCTCTCGTCCCTCGCGACCGCGCGCGCGTCGACGCCCTCGTCGCTCGACGCAATCCAGTACCGATCGCGCTTGAAGGGATACGTGGGGAGGCGCGTCACGCGGCGCGCGCGGCCCGCGGCGAGCGACGCCCAGTCGACCCGCTCCCCTCGCTCCCACGCCGCAGCGGCGCGGTCGATCGGCGCGTCGCCGCGCGGCGGGCGCGGGGCGCCGCTGGCATGGCGGGCGAGCGCTTCGCGCAGCTCGCGGCGATCGCGCGCCACGATCGCGAGGCGGTGCTTCCAGTGCTCGCGGCCCACCTGGAGGGTGTGCGCGACGTCGCCCAGCGGCACGTCGCGCGACAGGTCGTCGTCGAGGAACGCGGCGAGACGCGCCGCGCCGGCGTCGAGCGCCGCGACGTCCTTGCCCGAGAGGACCAGCACCTCGGGTCCCGGCGCCGACGCCGCGGCGCTCGCGACGTGCTCCTCGAGCACGACGTGCGCGTTGGCGCCGCCGGCGCCGAACGAGCTCACGCCGGCGATCCGCGGCCGCCCCGCGCGCGGCGTCCACGGCTGGCTCTCGCGCGCCACGAAGAACGGCGTGCTCGCGAAGTCGATGTTCGCGTTCAGCGCCTCGCTGTGGAGGCTCTTCGGGATGACCCGCTGCCGCATCGCCCAGAGGACCTTGATCATCGCCGCGACGCCGGCCGCGGCCTCGAGGTGACCGACGTTCGATTTCACCGACCCGATCGGGCAGAACTGCCGCTCGTCGGTGTGGCGCTCGAACGCGAGCGCGAGCCCGCGCGTCTCGATGGGATCGCCGAGCGACGTGCCGGTGCCGTGGCACTCGACGTAGCTCACGTCGCTCGCGCGGACCTCGGCGCGGTCGAGCGCGCGGCCGATCACGTCGGCCTGCGCGTCGGGGCTCGGGACGGTGAACCCGGTCGCCTTGCCGCCGTGGTTCGCCGCCGACCCGCGGATGACGCCGTAGACGGCGTCCCCGTCGGCCAGCGCGCTCGCGAGCGGCTTGAGCAAGAGCGCGCCGACCCCCTCGCCCGGGACGTACCCGTCGCCGCCCGCGCCGAAGCTCCGGCAGCGGCCGTCGGTCGACAGGAACTTCGCCTGACTGAGGTAGACGTATTTGTCCGGGTGGATCGACAGGTTCACGCCGCCGGCGATCGCCATCTCGCTGTCGCCGGTGAGGATGCTCTGGCACGCGAGGTGGATCGCCACGAGCGACGAGGAGCACGCCGTGTCGATCACGAGGCTCGGCCCCGTGAAGTCCATGACGTACGAGGCGCGGTTCGCGATCGCCCAGGGGATCGATCCGGGTCCGGCGTACCTCCCGCGCTCGCGCGCCGCGTCGCGCGCGACCCGCGAATAGTCGTTCCACATCGTCCCGACGAAGAGGCCTACGCGCTTCCCCGTGTACCGATCGCGGCGGCCGTAGCCGGCGTCCTCCATCGTCTCCCAGACGCACTCGAGGAAGAGCCGCTGCTGCGGGTCCATCTCCTCCGCTTCCTTCGGCGAGACATGAAAGAAGAGCGGGTCGAACCGATCGACGTCGTCGATGAAGCCGCCCCATCGGCCGTACGACGTCGGCCCTTCGGCGCTCGCGCGCGGCGCCCACAGCCGCCGGTGATCCCACCGCTCCTCGGGCACCTCGGTGATGCAGTCCTCGCCGGCGACGAGGTTCCGCCAGAAGTCGCGCGCGGTGCGCGCCCGCGGGAACCGCCCGCTCATGCCGATCACCGCGATCGCGTAGCCCTTCGGCGCCGCGCTCTGCGCCGCGGGCGACGCGCCCCGCGGCGACGGCGACTCGCTCCGCACGGACGACGAGTCGACGCGCGCCGACGGCGAACCGGCGAGGAGCGCGGGCGAGGCGGAGAGCGCGTCGGGCGCGCGGGCGATCGCCGCGGCGACGGCCTTCGGGGGCGACGTGGGGGTCGCGGGCGGCGCGGCGGCCGGGGGCGGCGCGCCCTTCGCGCGCAGGTACGACGTGAGGCTCGCGACGTTCGGGTGCTCGAAGAACAGCGTCGGCGACAGGTTGCTCCACCGCGTCTTGAGCTCGGTCATCACCTCTTGAAGGAGGAGCGAGTCGAGCCCGAGGGCGAACACCGACTCCCGCTCGTCGATGCGGTCGGCGGACGTGTGCAGCTTCGCGGCGAGGACGTCTCTCAGGTACGCCGACAGCTCGGCCGGGTCGGCGAGCGCGGCGGGCGCCGGCGCCGGCGGTGCCGAGGGCGCACGCTCTCGAACGACGGGCGCCGGCTCGGACGCGCTTCGAGCCCCTTCGACGACGGCGTGCGTGAGCTCCGCGCGCGCCCACGTCCCTTCGAGGGCGCGGATCCCCTCGGTCGCCGAGATGGGCATCAAGTGCGCGGCGCGCGACGCGTCGAGCCCGGACCCCATGCCGACGCCGTCCCAGAGCGGCCAGTCCACGACGAGGCTCCGCCCCGCGGCGCCGCTCCGCGCGCGCGACGCGATGAACGAGCCGAGGACGGCGTTCGCCGCGGCGTAGTCCGACTGCCCGACGTTTCCGCTCCACCCGACGACGGACGAGAACGCGACGAAGAGTTCGAGAGGGTCGCTCGCGGTGCACGCGTCGAGGTTTTGGATCCCTTCGATCTTCGGCGCGAGCACGCGGCGGAACGCGTCCCACGTCTTGCCCACGAGGAGCCGATCGTCGAGCACGCCGCCGAGGTGGAGCACGCCCGAGAGCGGCCCGAAGCACGCGCGAACGTCGTCGAGCGCCGCGCGCAGGCTCGCGCGATGGGTCACGTCGCACGACGCGTAGTGGACGGCGCACCCGCGCGGGGCGGCGAGGAACGACGCGACGCGCGCGTCGCTGGCTGCCGCGCGGCCGAGCACGATGACGCGGCACCGCGCCCGCGACGCGAGCTCGTCGACCACGTGGCGCCCGACGCCGCCGAGCCCTCCCACGACGACGACGTTCTTTCCGTCCCGGAACAGCGGCGCGCCCGAGCGACGCGCGGGCGGCGCCTCGACGAGCTCACGCACGAGGCGTTCGCCGCCGCGGTACGCCACGAGATCGTCGCCGCCGGACGTCGCTTCGAGGACGACGGCGCGCGCCGCGGCGGCGCTCTCTCCGTCGACGTCGACGACGCGGAAGCGCAAGCTCGCGCACTCGAGCGCGGCCGTCTTCGCGAGGCCTGCGAAGGCGGCGCCTCCGAACCCTTCGACGCGATCGACGGCGGCCGCCGCGAAGGCGCGCCGCACCGGGGCGACGATCGTCACGGGGCGCGCGGCGCGCGCCAGCGCCTTGACCATCTCGAAGAACGCCCGGAGCGGCCCGTCGTCGAACGCGTCGTCGCGGGTCACCGGCCGGCACGCGTCGAGCGACGGCGCGAAGTAAATGTATTCTACACCGTCCTGTGAACGGGCCGCGTCGCCGAGCGAAGCCGCCTCGTCGGCGCCGATCACGCGGACGGATCGATGCGCGCGCGCCGCCGCGGCGACGATCGCGTCCGACACGGGGTCCGCCGACGCCACCACGACGGCGTCTCCACCCGCCGCGGGCGCCGCCGCCGCGAGCCGCCGGCTCGTCCACCGCGGCGCGCGGATCCTGAAGCCGGCGGCGGCCGCGACCGACGGAGACGCGGCGCGGGTGTAGACGATCTCGCGGAGCTCGAGGACGCAACGGCCCGATTCGTCGTCGACGCGCGCGTCGATCGTCAGCGTGGCGCCGGCGCGGCGCGCGATCGTGATCCGAGCGCGGAGCGCGCCGCGCAGCGGGGCGTGGACCTCCACGGAGCCCAGGTACGACGGGACGAAGACGTCGTCGCCGAACGTGAGCGCGCCGCGGACGAACGCGGCGAGGAGCCCCGCCTGCAAGACCGCGTCGACGACCGCCGGATCGAGGGTCACTTCGCCCGCGCCGCTCCCCGCGTCGATCCCCGCGATCGCGATCTCGCCGTCGGCGGAGAACGACGCGATCCGGCGGAGCGACGGGCCGTAGACGTAGCCGGTGCGCGCGAGCTCGCGATACAGGTGCGCGACGTCGAGGGGGCGCGCGACGCGCGCCGGCGAGGCGCGGTCGTCGGCGGGTCGGGGCGACGGCGCGCCGATCCGGGCGCGCGCGCTCGCCACGCCGGCGACGGCCACGAGGACGTCGGCGCCGTCGACGGAGACGTCGACGTCGACCGTGTCGTGCACGACGCCGGGCGCTTCGAGGACGACGTCGCGGAGGCGCGTCACGTCGCGGCCTTGCGACGCGCTGGCCGCGCCCCGGGCGAGCTCGACGAAGAGCGCGGCCGGGACCAGGTGGCGCCCGCCGATGACGTGGTCGCGGACGAGCGCGTCGGCGACCGAGACCGAGGTCCGCGACGGCTGGGCGTCGTCTTCCCGATCGTGGACCCAGAACGACTCGCGCTCGAACGGGTACGGCGGCAGCGCGATCTTCGCGTACGTGCCGGAGGGGTAGAGCGCGTCCCACGTCAGCGGCGCGCCGCGGCGCCACAGCGCGACGAGCAGCGCGTCGAACCGATCGCAGAGGTCGCCCGCGCCGGCGTCGGAGAGCGCGCAATCGATCGCGGCGGCGTCCGCGAGCGGGCCGAGGCCGGACGCCGACGCCGCGCGCAGCCACGCGGCGTCGCCCATCCGCGGAGGGAAGCGCGACGACAGGCGGCGCGCGCGGGCGTCGTCGATCGCGTCGGGCGCCGTCGCCTCGCGCGCGATCCGCGCGGCGCACGCCGGATCGCCGAGGAGCAGCTCCGCGACGTGCTCGTGGGTGAGGACGCGCGCGCCGACGAGATCGACGAGATCGAGGAGCCGCGGATCGCCAACAGACGGCCGGCGCCGCAAGCTCCACTTGTCGTTCAGGCGATCGCTCGCGTCCGTGACGGCGCAGAAGAGCGCGTGTCGGCGCCGATCGTCGGCCGCGTACGACGCGGCGTCTTCGAGCATCCGCTCCACGCCGCCGAGCGGCGCGAGCACGTCCGCCCACTCTTCGATGAACTGCTTGAACGTGTACTGCGTCCGGAGGAGCAGGCTCGCGCTCTCGACGCACGCGCGGAGCTCCTCGGCGTCGAGGCGGAGATCGGCGACGAGCGCGCGGAGCGCGTCCTCGTCGATCGCGAGCGGACGGACGAACGCGCCGCCGATCGGATCGAAGAACGCGGCCGACGGCGCGCGCCACGCGACGGCGTCGGCGCCCGCGTCGCGTCTCGGGCTCGCGAGCGCCGCGGCGTCCCGCGCGCCCAGGGCGCCCGCGCCGGCCAGCGCGACGACGAGCCCGCGCCCCTCGCCCACATAGCGGCGCGGCGCGTAACCGGCGTCGGCCAGCGACGCGAGGACCGCGCAGCCGACGAGCGACGAGAGGGCCGGCGCGCGCTCGCTCGACCACGGCGCGCGGCGGAGCTCGTCGCCCAGGCCCGTCTCGCCCCCCGCGTCGCGGACGAGCGCGTCGAGCCGCGCGCGAAACGGCGCGCAGCTCGCGTACAGGCGCTCGACGTCGGCGAAGCCGGCGATCTGGAAGTCGCGCACGACCAGCGCCTCGGCGGGCGGCTCCGCGCCGAGCTCGACGTCGCGGGCCAAGAACGCCTCGACGTCGCGCGGCGTCTCGACGATCGCGCCCCACCGGTGCGCGTAGTCGGCCGACGACACCGCGAGCGTCTTGCAGAGATCGTCGATGCGCGCCGCGCCGACGTCGAACGCCCTCCACTGGGCGACCTTGCGCCGCAGGCTCGCCTCCGATTTCGCGGAGAGGAGGAACGGGTAGCGGCGCCCGGGCGCCGGCGGCTCGCGCGGCGCGTCTTCGCCGCGGTGCTCTTCGATCACGACGTGCGAGTTCACCCCGCCGATCCCGAACGAGCTCACCCCCGCGCGGCGGGGCCCCACGGCCGGCGCCGGCCACTCCGACGCGTCCACCGCCAGCGCGAACGGCGACGACGCGAAATCGATGATCGGGTTCGGCCGGCGCACGTGGAGCGTCTTCGGGACGACCCCGTGGCGCATCATCAGGAGCACCTTGACGACGCCGGCCACGCCGGCCGCGGCCTCGAGGTGCCCGATGTTCGACTTCACCGATCCGATCTTCGCGAACTGCGCGTCCTCGGTGTCGGCGCGGTACGCGCGGGTCAGCGCCTCGACCTCGATCGGATCGCCGAGCGACGTCCCGGTGCCGTGCGCCTCGACGTAGCCGATCGACCGCGCGTCGACGCCGCCGTCGCCGAGGGCGCGGCGGACGACGTCCTCCTGCGCCTCCACGCGCGGCGCGCTGAGCGATCGGCCCCGCCCGCCGTGGCCCACCGCGGAGCCGCGCACCACGCCGTAGATGCGGTTTTTGGCGCGCTCCGCCTCGTCCCTGCGCTGGAGGAGCAGCACGCCGACGCCGTCGCCCGGCACGTAGCCGTCCGCCCCGACGTCGAACGTCTTGCATCGCCCGTCGGGGCTCAGCATCCGCGCCTTCGACCACGCGACGTACTTCCACGGGTGCGTGTTGACGCTCACGCCCGCGACCACCGCGAAGTCGCTCTCACCCTTCGCCAGCGACGCCTTCGCCTCATGGAGCGCGACCAGCGACGACGCGCACGCCGCGTCGATGGTGAAGCTCTTTCCGGAGAGGCCGAACGCGTACGAGATCCGGTTCGCGAGGATGCACACGAAGCTGCCGGTGCCGGCGAACGCGTCGGTGGTGACGGAGGGGTCGAGGATCTCGTACTGGTGATCGATCCCCATCACCCCCGCGAACACCGAGGTCCGCCGCGCCTGGAGCTCGCGCAGCGGGACGCCCGAGTCCTCGATGCAGTGCGCCGTCTCTTCGAGGAGCAGCCGCTGCTGCGGATCCATCTGCTTCGCTTCGCGCGGCGACACCTCGAAGAAGCGGTGATCGAAGCGATCGATCCCGTCGACGAGGCCGCACCATTTGCTGATCGATTTGCCCTTCGCGTCGCGATCGGGCGAGTAGAAGCGACGGACGTCCCAGCGCGATCGCGGGATCTCGCCGATCGACGATCGCCCGGCGGCGAGGTTCTCCCAGAAATCGCGGTAGGTGGGCGCGCCGGGGAAGCGGCACGCGACGCCGACGATCGCGACGTCCGGCCCGCTCGGCGAGCGCGGCGGATCGATGGCGCTCGTCATCGTTCGATCCGGGGCCTCGCCGACGGCGGCGCGTGCGAGCGGCTCGCGAGCGCGACGAGCGCCTCGACGGTCGGGCTCCCGATGAGATCGCGCGGATCGAGCTGGGTGTGGAACGCCTTGTTGAGGAGCTTGACCAGCTTGATCGTCATGATCGAGTCGAGCCCGAGATCCTTCAGCTCGGCGCGATCCGAGATCGCGTCGGAGCTGGTCCCGAGCACCGCGGCGAGGGACGCCTTCACCCGATCCGCCGCCTCCGAGCGCGCCGGCGACGGCGGGCGCTTCGTGTCGATCGCGACGTCGCGCGCCGCGACGCCGGGGCTCGGCTCGAACGGGATCTCGTCGAACCAGTACCGCGTCCGCACGAGCGGCGACGCGGGGAGCGACGCGCGCGCGGGGTGCGGACCGCCGCGCCGCGCGCGCGCGAAATCGACCTGTCCGCCGGAGACCCACGTCCGCGCGATCGCCTCGGGCGTGATCGCGCGCGGCGACGCTCCGTTCGCGCGCCGCGGCGCCTTCGCCCGCGCCGCGACGCGCGCCTCGATCGGCGCCGAGCCGGCGTGGACGCCGTGCGCCGGCGCGCCGGCGAGGAACGCGTCCATCTGCGCGACGAGCTCGGCCACCGTGCCCGAAACGAACGCGACCCGCTCCCGCGACGCGATGCGTGCAGTCTGCAACGTGAACGCGACGCTCGCGAGCGACGGCGCGTCGGCGGACGCGCCGCCCCGGACGGCGTCGACGGACGCGCCGCCGCGGCGCGCCGCGCAGACCTGATCGATCACCGCGCCGAGCCGATCGAGCCCCGAGAACGAGCGGCCGTGGAGCGCCGTGTCGAAGCGCGCGTTCAGCTCGGTGGCGAAGAGCGCGACGGTCACCGGGTCGAACCCGAGGTGCAGGAGCTGCTCGTGACGATCCACGCGGCTCGGCTCGACGCCGAGGACGCGGGCGGCGATCGCCATCACCTCGCGGGCGATCGCCCCGTCGTGATCGACGAGATCGGCGCCTCGATCGACGCGACGAGCGGCGGGCGCGAGCCTCTCGCGGAGCCTCCCGACGAGATCGCGCAGGAGCGCGTCGGTCGGCGCGGACAGGGGGACGACCTGCATGACGGCGCGCTCGCTCCGCGGCGCCGCGTCGCCCGGGACGTGCTCCTCGAGCACCACGTGCGCGTTCACCCCGCCGAACCCGAACGAGCTCACGCCGGCCCGGCGCGGCGCGCGCTCGCCGTCGCTGGTCCGCGGCGACGGCCACGCGCGCGTCTCCTTCGCCACGTAGAACGGCGAGCCGTCGAATCGAATGTACGGGTTCAGCGACTCGAAGTGCAGGTTCCCCGGGATGGTCTTGCGCTCGAACGCGAGGAGCACCTTGATGAGCCCGGCGATGCCGGCCGCCGTCTCCAGGTGCCCGATGTTCGACTTGACCGCGCCGAGGGCGCACGAGCTCGGAGCGAGCGGCGCCTCGCGCCGGCGCGAGAGCTCGGCGAACGCGTCCTTCAGCGCCTCCACCTCGATCGGATCGCCGAGGCGGGTCCCGGTGCCGTGCGTCTCGATGAAGCCGACGGTCGCGACGTCGACGCCCGCGGCCTCGTACGCCGCGACGAGCACGTCGCGCTGCGCGCGCGGGTTCGGCGCGGTGAGCGACGTCGCGCGGCCGCCGTGGTTGATCGCCGATCCCTTGATCACGCCGTAGACGTGGTCGCCGTCTTCGATGGCGAGGCGCAGCGGCTTGAGCAGCACCGCGCCGACCCCCTCCGCGCGCACGTAGCCGTCGGCGGCGCCGTCGAACGTCCGGCAGCGGCCCGTCTTGCTCAGCATCCCGGCGTCGTTGAACGCGATGTGGAACGCGGGGTCGAGGAGCACGTTCACCCCGCCGGCGACGGCGATCTCGCACTCTCCGCGCTGGATCGAGGCGACCGCGCGGTGCACCGCGACGAGCGACGCCGAGCACGCCGTGTCGACGGGCTCGCTCGGCCCGGTGAAGTCGAAGAGGTACGAGACGCGGTTCGCGACGATGGTGTGCGCGTTCCCCGTCGCCATGTGCGCGAGCGGCATCCGGTCGTGGAGGAGGCCGAGGTAGTCCTGCCCCGCGACGCCGACGAAGACGCCGACGCGCTTACCCGAGTAATCGAGCGGCGAGTACCCGGCGTCCTCGAACGTCTTCCACACCGACTCGAGGAAGAGCCGCTGCTGCGGGTCCATGAGCCGCGCTTCGTGCGCGGAGAGGCCGAAGAGCTCGGCGTCGAAGCGATCCACCGCCGGCATGAAGCCGCCCCACGCGAGCGCGGGCTCGGCGGCGGCGAGCCGCGCGGCGTTCCATCGCGACGCCGGGACCTCGCCGACGAGATCGTCGCCCTTCACGAGGCGATCGAAGAACGACTCGGCGTCCTCCGATCCGGGGAAGGAGCCGTCCAGCCCGATGACGGCGATCGGCTCGCCCTGCGCGGCTCCGGCGGGCGCGCGGAGAGGCCCGGGCGCGGACCGCGCCGGTGCGGGCGCCGCGGAGATCGCGTAGCGCGCGGAGAGCACGTCGTGGTGCTTCGCCCAGAGCGTGTCGGCGATCGCCGCGATCGAGTCGTGACCGAAGAAGAGCGTCGGCGTGAGGTCCAGAGAGAGGCGCTGCGCGATCGACACCACGAACCGCGTGATCCGGATCGAGTCGAGGCCGTACTGCCCGAGGTCGTCGCCGGCGCCCACCTCGCTCGGCGCGACGCCGAGCACGCCGCCGAGCAGCTCGAGGAGCTCCGCGCGCAGCGCGTCGAGGCGATCGTCCGTCGCCGGTGAGAGCACCGTCGAGGTCGGCGCGGCGGAGCTCGCCGGCGCGGGCGGCGCGTGGCGCGACGCCTCTCGCGCGCCGGAGCGATCGACGCCGATCCAGCACCGCCGCCGCGCGAACGGATAGCCAGGGAGCGGGACGCGCGTGGGCCGCCCTCGGTAGAGCGAGGACCACGCGACCTTCCCGCCGCGCACCCAGTGATCGGCCAGCGCGGCGACGCCGCGATCGGCGGAGAACGCGAGGGGATCGCCCTCGGCGTGCGGCGCCGCGCGGCCCGCGTGCGCTCCGTGATCGGCCGCGCCGGCGGCGAACCGCTCGAGCGCGGCGCGCAGCTCCGTGATCGCGGTGACGACGAACGCGACGCGCTCCTCGCGCGCCTCGCGGCCGCTCTGGAGCGTGAACGCGACGCTCGGCAGATCGACGTCGGCGAGAACGCCGCGCGCGAGGTGCGCCGCGACGTCCTTGGCGTACGCGCGGAGGCGCGCGCCGTCGGACGCCGAGAGCACCACGAGCGCTTCGCCGCGCGGCGAAGCCGACGCGGCGGACGAGCGCGCGCCTTCGAGCTCCTCGACGATCGCGTGGGCGACGGCGCCCCCGGCCCCGAACGAGCTGACGCCGGCGCGGCGCGGCGCGCCGGCCCGTGCCCACGGGGTCCGCCCGGTCTGGAGCCGGAACGGCGACGCCGCGAAGTCGATCTCGGGGTTCGGCGGGTCAGCGTCGAGCGACGCGAAGATCTCCTTCGAGCGGAGCTGCAAGAGCACCTTGGTCAGCGCGGCGATCCCCGACGCCGACTCGAGGTGGCCCATGTTCGACTTCAACGTCCCGATGGCGCAGAAGCCGGTCTCGGGGGTGGTCTCGCGGAACGCGCGCGTGAGCGCGGCGACCTCGATGGCGTCGTTGATCGTCGAGCCCGTCGCGGCCGACTCCACGTACGAGACGGAGGCCGCGGGCGCGCGCGCCGCCGCGAGCGCGCCGGACACGACGTCGGCCTGCGCGGCGAGGCCCGGGGCGAGGTAGCCGTTGGTCTTCCCGCTGGCGGCCACCGCGGTACCGCGGAGCACCGCGTAGACGTAGTCCCCGTCCTCGAGCGCCTTCGCGAGCGGCTTGAGGACGACCAGCCCCGCCCCCTCGCCGGCCACGAAGCCGTCCGCGTCGCGCCCGAAGCTGCGCGTTCGATCGCCGGCCGTGAGCATCTTCGCGTCGGCGAGGCGGGCCAAGTGATCGGGGTGCAAGATCAGGTTCACGCCGCCCGCGAGCGCGACTTCGCACTCGCCGCTCGCGACGCTGCGGGCCGCGAGGTGGAGCGCCGTCAACGACGACGAGCACGCGCTCCCCACCGCGAGGCTCGGCCCGCGAAGGTTGAACCAGTACGAGATCCGGTTGGGGATCGACCAGAAGTAGCTCGCCGCCAGGTTGGGGGCGCCGAGCGCCGAGGCCTGGGCGCCGACGGCGAGGTAATCGGAGCTCATCTGCCCGATGAAGACGCCGGCGCGGAGCCGCGTTCGCAGGAGCGCGCTCCGCGGATAGCCCGCGTCCTCGAGCGCGTGCAGCGCGACCTCCATCATGATCCGCTCCTGCGGATCCATCTCGTCCGCCTCGGCGGGCGAGATCTGGAAGAGGAGCGGATCGAACTCGTCGACGCCGGCGAGGAAGCCTCCCCACCGCGCCGGGAGCTGGACGTCCTTGCCCCAGCGGCCCTCGGGCGCTTCGCTGACGCAGCGGCGGCCTTCGCGCAGGTTGTCCATGAGCGCGTCGAGCGTCGGCGACATCGGGTACCGGCCGGCCAGGCCGACGATCGCGACGGCCTCGTCGCGCGCTTCGGCGCGGCTCGTGGCGCTCGCGTCGCGCGCCTCGGTCGGCGGCGCGGCGGCGTGGCGCGCGTCGCTCGAGGATCGTGCGTCCGCGTCGCGCGACGCGTTCGGTACGTGCGCTCCGTTGGAGCCTGGATCGCGCGCGACGCGCGCCGCCGGGGCGCGCTGTCGGCCGCCGAAGGACACCGTCTCGGCCTGGAGCGGCGACGGATCGACGGCGCGCACCTCGACGTCGCGGTGAAGGAGGCGCGCGAGCTCCGCGCCCTTGGCGCCTTCCAGGTACGCGGCGAGGGAGCGCGGCGTCGTGTGATCGAAGAGCAGCGTCGCGGGGAGCTTGCCGAGGTCCTTCTCGAACCGCCGGCCGATCTCGAGGCTGATGAGCGAGTCGACGCCGTGCTCGGAGAAGATCGCGTCGTCGGCGAAGCCCCGCGGGTCTTCCTTCAGCGCCTCGGCGAAGACGCTCTTCACGTAGTCGATCGGCGTGCGCTCGGGGCCGCGCGACGGCGCGCGCGGCGCGGCCACGGCGGTGCGCGGTGCGAGGGGGGACGGGGCGGCGCTCGCGACGCGCGGCAGGGAGGAGAGCGGCGCGGCGACGGAGCGCGCGGCTCGCTCGCGCACCGAGACGCCGTCGCACTCGGCGACGAAGAGCACCGCGCGAGGGGCATCTGCCGCGGCGAACGCGCGCGCGTCGCGCAGCCCGCTCTCGGCGAGGAGCCTCGGCAGCCGCTCGCGCGACGCCGACCGATCCAGCAAGAAGAGGACGCCGTTCTTCCTCAGGATGCCCTGGACGCGGCGGAGCGCCGCTGTCCCGCCGGCGTCGGCCTGCGCGTCCTCGACGATCACGGCGTCGGCGCCGCGCAGCGGCAGCCCCTTGGCGGGATCGACCGCACGGACCTCGACGAACGAAGCGTCCCCGAGCCGCGCGCGCGCCGCGTCGGCGCGATCGCCCGACGCCGCGCCGTACACGTAGCGAACGCGCGCCGCGTGCGGGCGCAGGCGCTCGACGATCCGCGCGCCCGCGTCGAGGCTGTCTCCGCCGAGGTGCACGACGAGGATCTTGCGATCCGCGCCCGCGTCGAGCCTCGCCTCGACGTGCACGGCGAGGCCCTGCGCCGCTGCGGCGATCGCGTCGTCGGCGCCGTCGGCCGGCGACTCGAGGAGCAGCTCCACGCTGCGGCGGATCGCGGTCGCCGACGACGGATCGCCGGCGCGCTCGACGCTGATCGTGACGCGCCCCTCGTCGCCGAGCTGCGCGCGGACCTTCGCGTTCCCCTTCACCGTGACGACGCGGACGAGCGGCTGCGCGAGCGCCTGCGCCATCGCCTTGAACCCCTCATAGGGGGCGATCGACTCGAGGCCGATCTTGGTCAGGCGCCGGTTGTAGTCGGCCGACGCGACCGCGCCGACGGTCCCCCAGAAGCCCCAGTTGAGGGACTGGACCGGGTAGGCGCGCATGGTCGACAGGTGCGCCGCGAAGGCGTCCTGGAAGCCGTTCCCCGCGGCGTAGTTGCACTGCCCCGCCGAGCCGACGATCCCGATGCCCGACGAGAAGAAGACGAGGAAGTCGAGCGGCTCCTCGGCGAGCAGCTCCGCGAGGACGACGCTCCCCCGCACCTTGGGGCGGAGCGATCGATTCAGATCGTCCGGCGTCATCTTGGCGAGGAGCGCGTCGTTCAACACGAACGCGAGGTGGAACACCCCGTGGATCGCGCCGAAGCGCGCCTTCGCCTCGGCGAGCGCGCGCGCCATCGACGCGGGGTCCGTGACGTCGCCCTCGAAGTACGCCGCCTCGCCGCCGCGCGCGCGCATCGCGTCGACGCGCGCGGTCCTCGCGTCGTCGAGCTTGCTCCGCCCGACCAGCGCGACCTTCGCGCCGTGGGCGTCGACGAGGTACTGCGCGAGCTCGAGCCCGATCCCGCCGGCGCCGCCGGCGACGAGGTACGCACCGCCGCGGCGCAGCGAAGGCGCGCCGCCTTCGGGCGCGTCGATCGGCCCGCTCTTCTGGACGAGCAGGCGGCCGGCGCGCACCGCGACGTCGCGCGGCGCGCCCGGATCGACGAGGTGCGGCGCGAGCGCCGGCGCGGCGAGCGACCCCGCGGGCTCCTTCGCGTCGAGATCGATCGCCTTGAAGACGGCGTCCGGGTACTCGAGCTGGAGCGACTTGAGGAACGGCGCGACGCCGCCCAGCGACGGGATGGTGAAGGTGTCGGCGGTGCTCGTCTTGATCGCGCCGCACGTGAGGACGACGAGCTCGCCGCGGCGCTCGAAGACGCGCGCGCGCTGGAGCTCCTTGGCGACGTCGAAGAGCGCGTTCACCTCCGCGGCGCCCGAGTCGCGGAGATCGGCGAGCGACGCGTGCGCGCGGCTCGGTCCGAAGACGACGTACGTCGAGCTGGCCTCGCCGCCGCTCCGCGCCGCCGCGAGCCCGCCGCTCCGCGCGTCGGCCATCGACATCGTCGCGACCGACGCGTGCGACGCCTCGACGCGGGAGCGCAAGAGCGGCGCGAGATCGGCCGCGTCCTCCGCGTACACGACGACGGCGCGCTCCTTCGGCGCCGACGCGGCGGCGCGCGGCTCGAGCGGCTCGAAATAGATCGCGCGCAGCAGGCTGCCGCCGATCCCCTTGGCCTCGCGCGCCGCGAGGCCGTGGATCTTCACCGCCACGAGGCCTTCGTCGTTCACCAGCGCGACGTCGATGCGCCCGTCGTCGCTGGTGCGCACGTACACCACGGCGCTCGACGAGAGCGGCGCGAGCCGTTCGACCGCCTCGATCGAGAACGGCAAGAGCGCCTTCCCGCGTCCGCCGCGGCGCTCGAAGAGGTGCGCCAACACGGCGTGGAGCGCGCTGTCCAGGAGCGCCGGGTGCAGCGTGAAATCGCCGAGCGTCGCCGGGTCGGCGAGCTCGAGCCAGCCGATCGCCTCGGCGTCGCCCGTGGCAAACCTCTTCAAGCAGCGGAAGAACGGGCCGTAGCGCAGCCCCGCCTCTTCGTATTCGGCGTAGAGCGACGCCGGGGCGACCTCCTTGTCGCACCGCGCGTGCACGGCGCCGACGTCGAGCGACTCGCGCGCGCCGTCGACGCCGTCGACCTCGTACTCGCCCGCGGCGTGGAGGATCGGACCGTCCTCGTGCGCGCTCGCGATGGAGAACGTGTACCCCGCGTCGCCGCGCGCGATCGTCACCGTGAGCTCGCGATCGACGTCGACCACGAGCGGCCTCTCGAAGACCACCCGGGCGAGGCGGAACGGCCGCCCGTCGTTCGCCGCGGCGGCGAACGCGCGCTCCGCCATCTCGAGGTAGCAGACGCCGGGGAGGACGCCGGCTCCGCTCACGCGGTGATCGCGGACGAGCACGTCGCCCGTCGCGATCGTCTTCGTGTACCGGATTGGATCTCCGGGGAGCGCGGGGACCGCGCGATCGAGGAGCCGGTGGAGCGGCGCCTTCGCCGCCGCGGCGTCGATGAGGCGCGGCGTCTTCCAGTACCGGTCGCGCGCGAACGGGTACGTCGGCAGGCTCACGCGGCGCGGCGCGCCGGCCGCGTAGAGCGGCGCCCAGTCGACGTCGAGCCCGGTCGCCCACAGCGACGCGACCTGGTCCAGGCGGCCGGCGTCGATGAGCGCGCGCACGAAGTCGGCGCCTTGCTCGCCGCGGAGCACGTCGAGCATCGGCCGCGCCAGCGACCTCGCGTCGCCGGCGAAGACGCCGTCTTCGGCCTCGGCACCCGCGGCGAACGCGCGCAGCTTCGTGACGAGCTCGTCGCGCGACGCCGCGACGATCGCGAGGCGCTGGCTCATCGCGTCGCGCCCGACGTGCAGCGTGAACGCGACGTCGCGGAGCGGCGCGCGCGGCGCGGACCCCGCCGCCTCGCGCTCGAGGTGCTCGGCGAGATCGGCGCTCTGCTGTACCAGCGCGGCGCGCGTCTTCGCCGAGAGCGCGAAGACGAGCGGCCCGTCGCCCTCTGGGGTCGTTCGATCGCGCGGCTCGCGCGCGTGCTGCTCCAGGACGACGTGCGCGTTGACCCCGCCGAAGCCGAACGACGACACGCTGGCCCGGCGCGGGCCGTCGCCGATCGGCGCCCACGCGCGCGACTCGCGCTGCACGAAGAACGGCGAGCCGTCGAGCTTGATGAAGTCGTTGAGCTCCTTGAAGTGCACGATCCCGGGGATGCGTTCGTGCTTCATCGCGAGGAGCACCTTCACGACGCCGGCGATGCCGGACGCTGCCTCGAGGTGCCCGACGTTCGTCTTCACGGAGCCGATCCCGCACCACGGCGCGTCGACCTCGGCCTCGCCGCGGCGGGCGAGGAGCGAGCGGAACGCGTTCACGAGGCCGGTGACCTCCACCGGGTCGCCGAGCTTGGTGCCGGTCCCGTGGGCCTCGACGTACGACACGCTCCGCGGGTCGATCCCCGCGCGCTCGTAGGCGTGGACGACGAGCTGCTCCTGCGCCTTCGGGTTCGGCGCGGTGAGCGAGTTCGATTGCCCGCCGTGGTTCACCGCCGACGCGCGGATCACCGCGTAGACGTGGTCGCCGTCGGCCACCGCGGACGAGAGCCGCTTCAGGACGAGCGCGCCGCCGCCCTCCGCGCGGACGTAGCCGTTGGCGGCGCGGTCGAACGTCTTGCACCGCCCGTCCTCGCTGAGCATCCCGGCCTTGCCGAGCGCGATGGTGAGGAACGGCGACAGGATCAAGTTGATCCCGCCCGCCACCGCCTGCTCGCAGTCGCCGTTGCGGATCCCCTCGATGGCGCGGTGGATGGCGACGAGCGAGCTCGAGCACGCCGTGTCGACCGCCTCGCTCGGGCCGTGCCAGCCCAGCAAATACGAAATACGATTGGGCAGGATGGTCGTCGATATACCGGTGACGCCGTAGGCCTCGGCGGATTCGAAGTCGGTATACAGGAAATGCCCGTATTCGAGCCCGCCGACGCCCAGGAACAGCCCGGTGGTCGACGCGCGCAGGTCGCTCGGCCGGTGCCCCGAGTCTTCGACGGCCCTCCACACGAGCTCGAGGATCATCCGCTGCTTCGGATCCATCAGCTCCGCTTCGCGCTTCGAGATACCGAAGAACGACGCGTCGAACTTGTCGACGTCGTAGACGTAGCCGCCCCAGCACGGGTTGCCGTCGACGACCCGCATGTACGGCCGGTCGTCGGGCGCCTCGGTGATCAGGTCGGCCCCGCCGTCGACGTGCGACCAGAACTCGTCGAGGCTCCGGCAGCGGGGGAACACGCCGGAGATGCCGACGATGGCGATCGGCTCGTCGATGGCGGTCGCGGCGCGGTCGGCGGCGCGCGCGGGCGCGACAGCCGGGCGCGCGACGTCCCGAGGCGCCGACGCGGAGCGCGCGACGGCGGGGGCCGCGTCCCCGAGACGCCTCGCGAACGCCGCCGCGTGGTGCTTCACGAAGTGCGCCGCGAGCTCCCGCACGTTCTGGCACTCGAAGAAGATGGTCGGCAGGAGCTCGATGCCGGCGTCCGCGCCGAGCGACGACGTGAACGCGACGAGCTGCCTCGACTCGAGCCCCAGATCCATGAAGTTCTTCCGCGGATCGACGCTCGCCTCCGCGACCCCGAGCATCTCCGCGACCTTCCGGGTCAGCGCGCGCTCGATCCGCGCGTCGAGGCCGGCCGGCGCCGACGCGCGCGGGCTCGACGGCGCGAGCGCCGCGACGGTCGACGATGCGACCGCCGCGCCGACGCCGTGCGATCCGTTCCGCGGCGCGAGGAGCGACGCGCCGCCGAGCGCGCGCGACGCGCCCGACTCGAGCGCGCGGAGCTCCGCGAGCGCCTCGTCGATCGAGATCTCCTTGGAGGCGACCTTGCCGTAGATCGCCTCGCGCCGTCGATCCCTCGTCGTCATGTCGCCATCTCCTCGACGCTCGCGCCGGCCGCCGCCCCGTTCACCCCGCCTCCGTCCCGGAGCCGCTCGAGGATCTGCCGGTGGTGGTGCTCGTCGAACTCGGTCGGCGCGGGCTCGGCCCAGTGGCGCGCGCGCTCGAACGGGTACGTCGGGAGCGGCGTCCTCGACGGCGCGGGGCCCGCGACGCGGAGCGCGCTCCAATCCGCCGGAGCGCCGCGCACCCACGCGGCGGCGACGGCGTCGTGCTCGCCGCGGCCCGCGACGTCGCCCGCCTCCGTGCCTTCGATCGCGACGCCGGCGAACGTCCGCGGCGCGCCCGCGCCGTCCGCGAACGCGCCGAGCGCCCGTTCGAGCTCGCCGAAATCGGCGGCGACGACGGCGAGGCGGTGCTGCATCGACGCGCGCCCGGTCTGGAGCGTGAACGCGACGTCGGCGAAGGGCGGCGCCGGATCGCCGGCAGCCGCGCGCTGCGCGAAGGCGCGGAGCGCCGACGCCTGCCGGCGCAGCGCCGACGCGTCGCGCGCCGACAGCGGGATCACCTGCGCCACGGCGGCGGACGGACGGGCGCGCGGCGGCGCCACGTGCTCCTCGATCACGAGGTGCGCGTTCACGCCGCTCGCGCCGAACGAGCTCACCGCGGCGCGGCGCGGCGCGCGGCGATCGCCCGCGACCGGCGCGGGCCACGGCGCGGCGCGCGACGCGAGGTGGAACGGCGAGCCGCGCAGGTCGACGTACGCGTTCGGCGCGACGAGCCCGGCGAGCGGCGGGATGGTCTCGTGGCGGAGCGCGAGGATCACCTTGAGCACCGACGCGACGCCTGCCGCCGCCTCGAGGTGGCCGACGTTCGTCTTCACGCACGTCACGGCGCACGTCGACGCGCCGGCCGATCCGCCGCCGATCGCGTCGGCGACGTCGCGGAACGCGCGCTTCATGCTGTTCAACTCCACCGCGTCCCCGAGCGGCGTGCCGGTGCCGTGCGCCTCGAGCACCTGGATCGATCGCGGGTCGACGCCCGCGCGCGTGTACACGTCCTTCACGAGCTCGGTCTGGGCCTTCCCGTTCGGCGACGTGGGCGAGTTCGCGCGCCCGCCGTGGTTCACGCCGGACGCCCGGATCACCGCGTGGACGTGATCGCCGTCCCGCTCCGCGTCGCGCAGGCGTTTCAGCAGGAGCACGCCGACGCCCTCCCCGCGCACGAAGCCGTCGCCGTCCTTGTCGAACGATCGGCACGCGCCGGCCGCGCTCAGCATCCCGGCGTCGCTGAACGCGATGTCCATGCGCGGGCTCGCGATCACGCTGACGCCGCCGGCGATCGCGAGATCCGCGTCGCCCCGCCTCAGCCCCTCGGCGGCCTTGTGGATGGCGACGAGCGCGCTCGAGCACAGCGTGTTCACCGGCTCGCTCGCGCCGTGGAGGTTCAAGAAATACGACGCGCGGTTCGCGAGGAACGTCGGCTCGTTCCCGAACGTCGACGCCGCGCGCACGCCGTCGGCCGCGGCGGCGACGACGTCCGCGTAGTCGCGGTTGGTCACGCCGACGTGGAGCGACGTGCTCGATCCGCCGAGCGACTCGGGGTCGTAGCCCGCGTCCTCGATCGCGCCCCACACCGCCTCGAGGAAGAGGCGCTGCTGCGGGTCGCAGACGCGCGCCTCCTCGGCGGTCATCCCGAAGAACGCCGCGTCGAAGCGGTCCGCGTCGTCGACGAACGCGCCCCACTTCGACACGCTCTTCCCCGGCTTCTTCTCCGGCCCGCCGTAGTAGTCCTCCCACGACCAGCGATCGCGCGGGACGACGCGGAACGCGGTCCCGCCGGACTCGACCGCGCGCCAGAAATCGGCGAGGGTCGCGGCGCCGGGCATCCTGCCGCTCACGCCGATGATCGCGACCGCGTCGTCGACGGGCGAAGGCGCGCGCGCGACCGGCGGCGACGCGATCGGCTCGCGGGCGGTGGGCACCGGCGGCTCGGCGCGCGCCGGCGGCTCCGGCTCGCACGCGCCGGCGGGGTGCTCGTCGGATCGCGGCCCGGGCGCGCTCGACGCGCCCTGCACGTGGCGCGCGATCGTGGCGACGCTCGGGACGTCGAGCTCGAAGAACACGGCGGGCGTCAGCTCGGTGCCGAACGCGCGGTTCAACGCCGTCGCGAGCTCCGTGAACGTGATCGAGTCGTACCCGTACTCGGCGAGATCCTTCCGCGGCTCGATCTCGGCCGGGCTCACGCGGAGCACCGCGCCGACGATCGCGCGGACGCGCTCCGAGTCGTCGCGCGGCTCGGCGCGCTTCGGCGCGATCGGCTTCGGGGCGGCCGGCTCGACGTGCTCCTTCGCGGTCGGCGCGACGCGCTCCTCTCGCTTCGCCAAAAAGCGCGCGTTCCGCGCCGACGTGCGATCGACCACCAGCGCGTGCGCGATCCCCCGGTCGAGGACGCGATCGAACGCGGCGAGGCCGACCTTCGACGGGAGCGGCTCGAGCCCGAAGAGGCCGCGGAGCAGCTCCTCTGTCTCGACGCCCACGCGCATCCCGCCGTCGGCCCAGTACGGCCACTGGATCGCGTGGGTGAGGCCGCTGCGTTCGCCGCGGGCGCGGAGCTGCTCGCGGCGCGCCGCGAAAGCGTCCAGGAACGCGTTCGCGTACGCGTAGCTCGCCTGCCCGGCGTTGCCGAGGAACGAGACGGCGGACGAGAAGACGACGAAGTGCTCGAGCTCCGCGGAGGCGAACGCGCGATCGAGGTTCATCACGCCGCGCACCTTGGGCGCGAGGACGGCGTCGACGTCGGCGTCCGACGTCCGGACGAAGAGGCGATCGCAGAGGACCCCGGCGGCGTGCACGACGCCGTGGATCGCGCCGTACCGCGCCTCCACGTCGTCTTTCAGGCGATCCACCTCGCGCGCGATCGAGACGTCGGCGCGGACCACGTCGACGCGCGCGCCCGCCGCGATCCACGCGTCGATGTCGCGCCGTCGCTCCGCGGTCGGCGCGGAGCGGCCGCAGAGGATGACGCGCGCGCCTCTCTGCTCCACGAGGCGGCGCGCGACGAGCATGCCGAGGGCGCCGACGCCGCCGGTGACGAGGTACGTGCCGCCGGCGCGGTCTTCGCTCGGCCGCTCGTCCTTCTCCGGCTCGGCGATCGCCTCGAGGACCTCGACGAGCCGCTCGCCGCGGCGCACGACGACGAACGGATCGCGCGCGCCCGCGTCGAGCTCGGCGACGATCGCGCCCGCGAGGGCGTCGCGCTCCGCCGCGACGGCGGTGACCACGACCTTCTCGCTCTCGCGCCTTAGCGATCGCGCGAACCCTTTGACCGCCTCGTGCGCGGGGTGCCGATCGTCGCCGTCGGCGGCGTAGGCGAAGAGCAGGTCGACGCGGCGCTCGAGGCGCGCGGCGAGGAGCGCCCTCGACCACCGGGCCACCGCGGTGAAGCCGTCTTCGAGCTGCGCGTCCGCGCGCGCCGGTGAGAACGACTCCGCGGGCGGCGCGACGACGACCGCGGCGATCCCGTCGAGCGAAGGCGCTTCGTCCGGCCGCATCCACGCGACACGCGGCGCCGGCTCGAGCCGGCTCCACGCCGCGCGGAGCTCGTCGGACAAAGCGCGATCGCGCGCGATGACGGCGACGACGTCGCCCCGCCGCCACGCGAACGCGCCGGGCGCGACGGCTCCTGCGACGAGCGCCGGGCGAAAGAGGACCGGCGCGTGGGACGCGTCGCTCTTGGCGTCCTCCTTCTTCGCGGGCCGCACCGTGTAGTCGCGGATCGTCACGAGCACCCGCCCCGTGGCGTCCGCGAGCGCGAGGTGGAAGCGCGACTGGAGCGACGGCGCGCCGTTCGCGACGACCACGTGCGCGAAGCACGCCTCGGGGAGCGCGCCGAAGATCGCGAGCTCGCCGATGGAGAACGGGAGGAACGCCGCGCGCTCCGCCACCTCGGGCGCGAAGAGGAGGGCCGCTACGGTCTGGAGGAGCCCCTCCATCATCGACGGGTGGAGGACGAAGTCGCCCGGCTCCGCGCCGGCCGGGCGCTGGATCTCGGCGAGCGCTTCGCCCGCGCCGCGCCACACGCGGCGGATCGGCATGAGCGTCGGGCCGTACGCGTAGCCGAGCGCGCCGAACGTGCCGTAGAACTCCTCGCGCGACGCCGTCGACGCGCACCGCGCGCGGATCGCGTCGAGCGCGAGCGGGGCGGCGTGGGGCACGTCGGCGCCGTACTCGGCGCGCCCTTGCGCGAAGATCTCGCCGCCCGCACCTTCGATGGAGAACTCGACGGCGCCGTCGCGCCGCGCGAACGCGATCGACGCGTCGCGGGCTTCGCCGGTGACGACGAGCGGCCGCCGAAACACCACGTTCTTCAGCGCGCGCACGCCGCCGCGCTGCGCGAGCTCGCCGGCCGCGCGCGCGAGCTCGAGGTCGACGACCGCCGGCACCAGCGTCGCGCCGTCGATGACGTGATCGCGGAGGTAGGTGGCTCGGGCGCGGAACGTCTTGCCGAACGCGACGCGATCGAGCGTCGACTCGTTGCGATCGACCAGCGGCCCGAGGGTCCTTGGCGCGGCCGGGACGGGCGCCGTCCTTCGCGCGACGGTCCCCGGCGAGACCCAGTGCCGCTGCGACTCGAAGGGGTACGTGGGGAGCGGGACGCGCCGCTCGCCGCCGCTGCGGAGCGACGACCAGTCGACGTCGTCGCCGCGCGACCACGCCGCCGCCAGCTCCGCGTGCCGCCCGTCGGCCGCGCCGAAGCTCGCCTGGGGCCGCCCGTCGAGGAGCGCGTCGAGGGCGCGCGCGAGCTCTTCGAGATCGCGGACGACGAACGCGGCGCGGCGCGCCATCGCGGCGCGGCCCACCTGCAACGTGTACGCGATCGACGCGAGATCGACCGCGCCGCCGCGGACGAAGGCGCCGCGCTGGATCTTCCTCACGTGGTCGCGCAGCGCGCGCGCCGTCGCGCGGAGCGCCTCGTCCGACTTCGCCGACAGCGGCACGACGACGCGCTCCGGCCTCTCGTCGGAAGTGCGCGGAGGGACGGCGCTCTCCAGCACGACGTGCGCGCTCGCGCCGCCGAAGCCGAGCGACGTGACGCCCGCGCGGAGCGGCGCGCCCGACTCGAGCGGCGCCCACTCGCGCGTCCTGTCGACGACGTAGAACGGCGACCCCGTCAGATCGATGAGCGCGTTGAGCTTCTGCAAATGCAGGTTGCCCGGGAGGCGGCGCGCGTCCATCGCGAGCGCGACCTTGATGACCCCGGCGATGCCCGCCGCGGCCTCGAGGTGCCCGATGTTCGACTTCACGGCGCCGAGGCCGCACCGCAGCTCCGACGGCGCCCCGTCGCCCGACGAGAACGCGCGGATCAGGCTCTCGACCTCGATCGGATCGCCGAGCTTGGTCCCCGTGCCGTGCGTCTCCACGAACGACACGGCGCTCGTCGCGACGCCGGCGTCGGCGTACGCCGCGGCGAGGAGCTCGACCTGCGTCTCGGGGTTCGGCGCGGTCAGCGAGTTCGCGCGCCCGCCGTGGTTCTGCGCGCTCCCGCGGATCACCGCGTAGACGTGATCGCCGTCGCGCCGCGCGTCGGCGAGGCGCTTCAGGAGGATCGCGCCCACGCCCTCGCCGCGGACGTAGCCGTTCGCGCCCGCGTCGAACGTCTTGCACCGCCCGTCGGGGCTCAACATGCCGTTCTGGCTGAGCGCGACGTAGAGGTGCGGGCTCAGGATCACGTTCACGCCGCCCGCGACGGCGGCGTCGCACTCGCCGCTCCGCAGCGACGCGACGGCGCGGTGGATCGCCGTGAGCGAGCTCGAGCACGCGGTGTCGACCGCCTCGCTCGGCCCCCTCCAGTCGAACAAGAACGAGACGCGGTTCGGGATGACCGAGTTCGCGAAGCCGGACAGCGAGTACCCTTCGAGGTCCGTCCCGAGCTCGCGCTGGACGTCCCAGTAGTCCGAGTTGATCGCGCCGACGAAGACGCCGGTCTTCGTCCCCGCCAGCGCCGGCGGCGCGTACCCCGCGTCCTCGCACGTCTTCCACACGGTCTCGACGAGGAGGCGCTGCCGCGGGTCCATGAGCTGCGCTTCGCGCGCCGAGACGTTGAAGAAGCGCGCGTCGAACTTGTCGACGTCGGGGACGAAGCCGCCCCAGATCGAGCTCGATCGATTCGGCTCCGACTTCGGGTCTCCGAACGTGTCGCGGTGGTCCCAGCGCTCCTCCGGGATCTCGGAGATGCAGTCTTTCCCGGAGAGCAGCGCCTCGAAGAACGCGTCGATGTCGCCGCTCTGCGGGAAGCGGCCGGCCATCCCGATGATCGCGATCGCGCCTCGCGCGCCGTCGTCGGCGCCGGCGCGCGAGGCCCGCGGCGTCTCCGTACCCCGCGCGTCGCCGGCGGTGATCGCGGGGGCGACGGGCTCTGCCATCGGCGCGACCGGCGTCGTCGCCACCGTCGCGAGGTACCCGGACAGCGCGCGCAGCGACGGGTGCTTGAACAGGATCGCCGGGGTCAGCGCGACGCCGAGCGCGTCGAGCACGTCGGCGCGGAGCGCGGTCAACGTCACCGAGTCGAGGCCCAGATCGGCGAACGTCGCCGCCGGGTCGATGCTCGCGGGCGCGACCCGGAGCACCTTGGCGAGCGCGGCGCGCACCGGGTCCGTGACGTCGCGGCGGACCGCGGCCGCGTCGCGCGGCGGAGCGGCGGCCGCCCCGTGCGCGCGCGCGACGTCGTCGAGCGGCGCGTCGACCAGCGCCTTGCGATCGATCTTCCGGTTCAGCGTCATCGGGAACGACGCGAGGCGCGTGAAGAACGTCGGCACCATGTACTCGGGGAGGCGCTCGCGGAGGCGGGCCGACAGCGCGCTCCGCTCCACGTCGCCCGCGCCGTCGGGCCGGAGGTAGAACGCGTGCAGCGCCTTCTGACCTGCGCGATCGTCGCGGACGACGGCGACCGCCTCGGCGATGCCGTCTCCCTCTTCGAGCACCTTCTCGATCTCTTCGAGCTCGATGCGGTATCCGCGGAGCTTCACCTGGTTGTCGAGCCGCCCCGCGTAGACGAGCGCGCCGTCTTCGCGGCACAGCACGAGATCGCCGGTGCGGTACATCGTCTCGCCGGGCCGCCGCGGATCGGGGACGAACTTCTCCGTCGTGAGGTCCGGCCGATGGAGGTAACCCTTCGCGACCCCCGCGCCGCCGATGCAGAGCTCGCCCGACGCGCCCGCGTCCACGGGCTCGCCCCGCTCGTCGAGGACGTACACGACCGTGTTCCCGATCGGCTCGCCGAGCGTGACGTCGCCGCCGGGCGCGAGCTTGGCCATCGTCGACCAGATCGTCGTCTCGGTCGGGCCATAGAGGTTCCACACGTCGGGCGAGCGCGCGAGCAGCTCCTCGGCGAGCTCGCGGCTCAGCGCCTCGCCGCCGCAGAAGACGCGGAAGCCGGGGCGCCCTCGCCAGCCGCTCGAGATCAGCATCCGCCACGCCGACGGCGTCGCCTGCATCGCGTTCGCGGCGCCGGCGTCGAGCGCGCGGCGGAGGCTCAGTCCGTCCTTGCAGATCTCCTCTTCGACGATCTCGACGCGGCCGCCCGCGAGGAGCGGCAAGAACAGCTCGAGCCCCGCGATGTCGAAGCAGATCGTCGTCACCGCGGCGAGGTGCGTGTCGCGCGTGACGCCGAGCGCCGGCCCCATGAAGCAAAGGAAGTTCGCGAGCCCGCGGTGGAGGACCTGCACCCCCTTGGGGCGGCCCGTGGAGCCGGACGTGTAGAGCACATAGGCGACGTCGCTCGCCGCGGCTTCAGGGCCGATCGCGGCGGATCGCGGCGCGTGCGCGAGCGCCGCGCCGATCGGGATCACGTCGCCCGCGAAGCCGGCGAAGTGCCCGGCGACGTCGCGGTTCGTGAGGAGGTATCGGAGCTTCGTGTCCTCGGCGATGTACGCGAGGCGCTCCGCGGGGAACGTCGGATCGAGCGGGACGTACGTGGCGCCGGCGCGCATCGCGCCGAGGAGCGCCGCGAGCATCTCGACGCCGCGATCGAAGAAGATCCCGACGAACGTCTCGCGGCCGACGCCGCGATCGCGGAGGCACGCGGCGACGCGCGCCGACATCGCGTCGAGCTCGCCGTAGGTGACGGAGCGCGCGCCGCACACCGCCGCGACGCGATCGGCGTCGGCGCGCGCGCGCTCCGCGAAGAGGCGCGGGAGCGTGGCGTCGGACGCGTACGCGAACGGCGTCTCGCGCACGCCGGCGACGGCGTGCTGCTTCGGCGCGACGCGCCGCGCTCCTTTTCCGCCGCCGCCGCCGGGTGAATCGAACCAGTGGCGCTCGCCGAGGAACGCGTAGGTCGGCAGCGAGATGCGCCGGCCCGCGCCGCGCGGCCACGACACGGCGTGACCCGCCGCCC
>Ga0105247_10000681_pt1 | contig 26876 bp, 24 predicted proteins | sample KBSS24metaG_FD_81519 | JGI IMG/M metagenome (GOLD analysis project Ga0105247, IMG submission 81519) | Switchgrass rhizosphere microbial communities from Kellogg Biological Station, Michigan, USA - KBS S2-4 metaG | ecosystem: Host-associated > Plants > Roots > Rhizosphere > Soil | place...
AGTAAGGCGCCTGCCAGTACCAGCGACCAAACTCGAGTCCGTTTCGATCGATGAAGTCGAACAGTTGTGGAACGGAGTAGGATCGATCGCGAGGATTCAGGAGCGCGTCAGCCAGTGCATCCGCGTTCAGTGCATCTCGCGAGCCACGCAGCAAAGTCACGAGCGGGTGTTGTTGCGGCAGCGCCTCAACCACAGTTGCAAGATCATTGATCTCACGAGCCGAAGTCCCGATCCCCAACTTCCTGCCATACTCCTGCAGCAGATAAACACCCGCACGTCCGTACGGCGCGTACAACATCAAATAGATCGCGCCGCCGGGCTTCAACACAGAACGTAAAGCACGCAGGCCCTCGTCAGGATCTTCAAGATGATGCAACACGCCGGTACAGACGATGAGATCAAAACGACGGTCCAATGCCGCAACCCCTTCAACCGGCATCTGCTCAACTTCGAGATTCGCCAGTTTGTACTTTCGTTTTAATCTCTCAGTGTGATCGAGACTCGTCGTGCTCACGTCGATGCCGACCACGCGTGCGCCCGGACGACAGAGCGCATACTTCGCCGCCTGCCACGTTCCGCATCCGGCAATCAGTATGTCGAGATCGGCGCGGTACTTCCGATTGGGCCAGAACAAGTGATACTCAGCGCGGTGCCGGTTCTCGTCCTGCCACTCATCGCGCGCACGGTCGAGGTTCTCAACCGGCGGTGGATACGGATGCTCGGTGTAAAACTCACACACCGGATCGGAGGCAGTCATCTCATCAATGACTGCCTCCATAGGAACGCCGCTCGTCATCGAACTACCCACCAGCCGCTCCCTTAGCCAGCGCCTTCTGGTTTTGCGTAGCTTTCTCCAGCGCCTGATCGATGCTGAAGCTCGCCGGCTTTTGTCGCGGTGGAAACTCCTTGAACGTCTGGAGGAATTCGGCAACTATTGCTTGCGCAGGCACAAGCAGAAACGCCCGATCAGCTTTCCACTTCGCATAGAAGATATCTGCATCCTCGGTGGCCCGTTCAAACGGGTCAGACCTCAGGTTGTAGAGATCCGGGACTCGCTTCGCCACCAGAGGCTCTTCCCACACCTTGAAACCCTTGGCGCGCTGCTCCATGAATGTGCACTTCCAGTTACCAACGCGCAGCGCCATCAGGTCACCATCATCGCTCCAGTAGAGGAAACCCTTGCGAGGATTCTCCTTGACCTCACCCTTTATGAAAGGAAGCAGGTTAAAGCCGTCGATATGAACCTTGAATTTCTTTTTCCCCAATTGGGTACCCTTCTTGAGTTTCTCGACGATATCCGGATCGCCCCCCACCGCCGCGAGTGTCGGTAGCATGTCGGTGTGAGAAAAGACCTCATTGGAGACTGTTCCCGGCTCGATCACACCGGGCCAGCGGATCGCGCACGGTACGCGCCAGCCACCTTCAAAGTTGGTGTCCTTTTCACCACGGAAAGGAGTCGTGCCGCCGTCGGGCCAGCTCATCACCTCGGCGCCGTTGTCAGTCGAGTACATAACGATCGTGTCGTTGGCAATGCCGAGATCATCGAGCTTCTTCAGAAGCTGGCCCACATGACCGTCGTGTTCCACCATGCCGTCCGGATAGACACCTAATCCGGTCACACCCTCAGATTCCTTCTTCAAGTGCGTGAAGATGTGCATCCTCGTCGAGTTGAACCAACAGAAGAACGGTTTGTTGTCTTTTACATTCCGATCGATGAAGTCGAGTGCGCCCGCAAGAAATTCCTCATCGACTGTTTTCATACGCTCGATAGTCAGTGGTCCGGTGTTCTCGATCTTTTGACTACCGTCCGGGTTGGCCCAGCTCTTGAGCACGCCGCGTGGTCCAAACTTCTTTTTGAATTCCGGATCTTTTGGATAGTCAGGGTTTTCCGGTTCCTGTTCTGCGTTCAAGTGATAGAGGTTTCCGAAAAACTCATCAAAACCGTGCGCGGTCGGAAGAAACTCATCACGATCGCCGAGATGGTTCTTGCCGAACTGTCCGCAAACGTAGCCGAGCGGTTTGAGAACGTCGGCTATGGTCGGGTCTTCAGGCCGTAGTCCCAAATCAGCTCCGGGCAAACCGACTTTGGTCAGGCCGGTCCTGATGGGCGACTGGCCGGTGATGAAAGCTGCACGTCCGGCGGTGCAGCTCTGCTGTCCATACCAGTCTGTAAACAGGCATCCTTCTTTCGCCACCCGATCGATGTTTGGAGTGCGATATCCCATCACGCCAAGGTTATAGGCGCTGACGTTGAACCAACCGATATCGTCACCCCAGATGATCAGGATGTTTGGTTTCTTGGTTGCATTGTTGTTCTTGGGCATTGTTACTCCTTTGATAAATGGGTCGTTGCTTCAATCGCGCGCCATTGATGCGGCCATTGCTTTTTCGACGTTGACGTAAACGTCTTTGGCAACGTCGAAAATGACCTTGATCACACGGCCGCCCGTGAACTCGAATTTCGGCTTGTATTCGCTGCTCACTGAGTCGCCGCTGTCAGTTCCGATACTTAGTCCTTCGCCGCAGAGAGCGTAGTGCCCGCTCTGGGTTCGGAATGGTCCTTCCGCGACTACTTTGTCGTCGACGTAGAGCTTCATCTGTCCGAGCGTTTCAAGGTTTTTGGAAATCGATTGTTTATTGAACTCGACGCCGACGATGTGCTTACCGAGAGTGGGCGCATCGGACGCCAGACGCTGTTCGGGCGGAATGCCGAGGAAGTTGTAGACGAAGATCAGCTTGCCACCTTTGACGAACAGGGAATAACCGCCAAAGCGCGAACCCTGCGCAAAGATGACGCCCTGGCTGTCGACAGTAAACTCAACCTCCGCGAGCGCTTTGAATGATGAACCGAGCGTGCGTGCTGCTGTTGCCTCGGGAACTTCGGTGGTTCCGGGATAATAGACGTAGCGTCCGCTTGCGGGAGGTGCGGCGTGAAACTCGAGCTTATGGATCAAGTCAACGCCTACATCGATCAGCGGCAGCACATTGTTTTTCTTAGCCTCCGCCAGCCAGAGATCCTGTAGCTCTTTGAGTTTCTCAGGATGTTTCGCCGCCAGATCGCGCGCCTCAGAACGATCTTCTTCGACATTGAAGAGTTGCCACACATCCTTGTCGAAATTTCCCTGGTCTGCGGGCGCCGGCGCGTGTAACGTCGCGGCCTTCCAGCCGTTGTGCCAGATACCGCGCGTGCCGACCATCTCGTAATACTGAGTTTCCTTTTTAGTTTGAGCCCCAGCGTTATTAAAGCTGTAACGCATCGACACGCCCGCGAGCGGCGCCTGCTTAATTCCGTCGATCACTTCCGGCATCTCGATACCGCAGCATTCGAGGATCGTCGGCATGATGTCTGTACAGTGGTGATACTGGTGCCGAATTTCTCCCTTCGCCTTGATCCCTTTGGGCCAATGAATAACAAGTGGATCGCAAGTCCCGCCTGCAAACGAGGCGTAGCGCTTGAACATCTTGTAAGGCGTGGAAAACGCGACGGCCCAGCCGGTCGGGTAATGGTTGTAAGTATCCGGACTCCCAAGCTTGTCGATCATCGCCATGTTGCTCTCGATGTCGTCCGGGTATCCGTTAAAGAAGCGATTCTCGTTGACCGATCCGCTCGGACTACCTTCGCCCGACGCGCCATTGTCGGCGCAGTAAAGGATCAAGGTGTTGTCGAGTTGGTCCGACTCTTCGAGATAGTCGATCACGCGGCCGATCTGAACGTCGGTATATTCGGAAAATTCCGCATACACCTCCGCCATACGAGCGAAGAGTTTCTTTTCGTTATCAGACAGGCTGTCCCACGGACGAACGCTGTCAGCATCGGGAAGGATTTCATCGGGCAACGGATTGATCGGCGTCAGCTCAGTGTCTTTCGGCAGGATGCCGCGTTCGATCATTCGCTCGAGCACCCACCCGCGATAAGCTTCATAGCCGTCGTCGAACTTGCCCTTGTACTTGTCGATGTATTCCTGCGGAGCGTGATGAGGCGCGTGATTGGCGCCCGGACAGTACCACATGTACCAGGGCTTGTCGGGTTCTGACTGTTTGGAGTCACGAATGTAGGTGATCGCTTTGTCAGCCAGGTCTTTTGAGAGGTGATAGCCGTCCTCGGGCTGATACGGCTGATCGATAAAATGATTGTCTTCGATCAGCGTTGGATACCATTGGTTGGTCTCACCGCCGATGAAGCCATAAAAGCGATCGTAGCCGAGCCCGAGCGGCCACTTCTTCTTCGTCGCGCCGATGCTGAAAGCGTCGACCGGCACGTTGTGGTTCTTGCCGATCCAGAGTGTGGTCCAGCCAGCGTCGCGAAGCACCTGCGCGATCGTTCCATTCTCTGGAGGGATATGACCGCAATAACCCGGAAAGCCGACGGCCATCTCGGAGATCGAGCCGAAGCCGTTCGCGTGATGATTACGTCCCGTCAGAAAACACGAGCGCGTGGGGGAACAGACGGCGGTCGTGTGCCATTGCGAGTAAGTCAGACCATTCGCTGCCAGGCGATCCATCGTCGGCATATTGATCCGACCGCCGTAAGGTGACCAGGCAGCGCAACCTGTGTCGTCGTAAAGGATGACCAGGACGTTGGGCGCATCCTTTGGCGCTTTTTTATAAAGGAATGCATCCCAGTCAGGTTTCGAATCACGAATGTCGAGATTGATTGTTCCCTTGAATTGTTTGCCATTTTCTCCGCTCATGTTTTCCTTTTCCTTTGGCTTTTTTCAAGTTTTCTCAGCGATCTCTGCGGCCCTCAGCGTCCTCTGCGTTAAATATTTCTCACGACAAACTTAAACGCAGAGGTCGCAGAGGGCCGCAGAGATCGCAGAGCCGATTTCAAAAAATTAGTTCCAACCTCCCGCCGGGGACGATGGCGCGATCGAAACCGCGCCGGACGCCGCGAATGATCTGAAGATCGCCGGTGAACCTTAGCCAGGGAGTGACGTGCAGGTTGTAGAACATCTCAACCTGGTGCTCGGGCTGTAGTGGGCTTCGACCAATCGTGATCAGATCGATGTTGTCTTCCAGAACCCTGCTGAGACCGGTGTAGGCGTAGGCGATGCCAAACTCGTCAGTGTTGCGGCTCTTGATGAGGCCATTGCCACCCACACCAACGCTGAAGAACCTCGTGATCGGGCTCGTGTCTCTGTTTGCAAATGCGATTTGTGAGAACAGTCCCCAGCCGTCTCTTCTACCTCTCTCGACGAGGTACTGCCGGAAGATGTAACTCGCCGACCACGAGCCACGCTTCGGCTCGACCGGATTGCGCGGTGGTCCAGGAATGATTACCTGTTTGACCGAATCGAAGGGCGTGAACTTCTTCGTGGTGATCGCAAAACTGAAAGAGTGTTTTGCTGACTTGCCCCAGTAGTGCGCGGGGAAGTTGATCCCGGGTGAGACAGTGACGCCGTCAGCGAACAAATCGTCGAGCCCGGGATCGGTTGAATGATCGTTGGGATCGAGGAGCGAGAGAGTGAAGAACGGTTCGCCACCTTTAATATAGGCAAAGCTGGCACCGTTGGTGATAAACGGCACCTCGCGTAGCACAGTCAGCGGTCCTATCTGGGCCAGATTGAAGAACCGCTCTTCCCCGGAGCCAGCGAAGAAGTCTTCGTCAACGAGGTCCAGCAGGTTGTATCGTCCAAAAGAGACCGCGTAAAGGTTACCTTTTTTCAGATCTTTCGGAATCAGGCGAGTAAAATTCAACGCTGTAACGGCGACTACGGAGCCGTCTACGCCAGGACCCAGCACTGCCGTGTTGACCGGATTGATTGCGCCGGTTCCGCCGAGCGATGGTCCACCAAAGCGCACTTCTGCTTTCATCTCGGACGACCAGTATTTCCAACCCGCAACTTTTCCGAGATCAAACTTCCAGATCGTCTCAAACTTGCCGTTGTACTCGCTGTCTTCGCGTACTCCGCCCGAGGTCGTGGCCTGGTAAAACTGCACGAGCTTGAACTCGAGCTCGACGCCTTTTTCTTTCCAGCGAGAGCGCGCGCCGCCCCAGTCGCCGGTCATCGTTTCCTGATGCCAGAAGTCAGTCGGGTCCGCCGGCGCGGCAGCATCAGCGGCTGGTTGTGAAGCGTCGTTTTTGACTTTGTCTGCCGTTGGTGTGGGCGCCGGCGTCTGCGAATAAACAGAAACCGAAATTAAACAGAAGAGTGAGACAAGAAATATTCTCGCAAGCCTAAACATTTAGACCTTCCTTGCCGGGCCTTACTTACTTGGGGAACAACGGAGTCACGATGAGGCGCAAGCCGCAGCCTTCCGGACCGCCACTCGAGCTCGTGGCCCAACAGCGAATTGCGCCTCCCAGACTCACCGGCTGATGACCAAACCGCACCAGCTTCGAGATACTGAAATGAACCGGCACGTTCCAATGGTTTGCGGTCCAGTCGTAAGTTGTTTCGGTATTTAAGCTATAGGTCCACGCGTCTCGGGTGTTGTAGGAGAGAAAGGGCTGAATGAAAGTCGAGTTGACGCTCGCGCGCGTGTCATCACCGGCCACCGACCACACATGATTCGTCAGCGCGCCGTAAGTCCAGGCTTCTCTCTGCTTGAGCACGATCAGAGTTGGACCAATGGCGAACTTCTCGGTTCCTAAAAGATCGTTGGTCGCGGTGGGAATGAGAAACTGTGGTCCAACTCCCCAAATAAACCGCTTGCTGTCGGTCGGAGAAAAAAACAGCGACTGGCTGACATCACCCAAACCGTTTTGAGTGCTGACTCCGGCGACGTTGTGCTGGTGGATGACCGGAGCGATCGTGCGTGAGATCAGGTTCCACTTAGAGTTCAACGAAATTGGAACTACTGGCTGGATGTTCAAGGTGTAACGCCAGCCGGAACCTGCGCCCATTCCGAAATCGAAATTTGATTGCAGCGGAAAACTGATCAGCGACGAGACAGGATTCGAAAGCTGCTTCGCTAACTCGTGCTCGTCTCCGGATGGCTGCCCCTGGCCTGCTGCCACACCAGCAAGCACTAAAATCAAAATGAACACGTTTCGCATTCCTTTTCCTTCTTCTCTGCGAAACCTCTGCGTTCTCTGCGTCTCTGCGGTTAATTTCACCGCCGAGGCGCAGAGGACGCAGAGGTTTCGCAGAGAACAGCGATCACGACGGGCGATAGGCCGGCAGCGAGACTGCACGGTTCAGAATCACTCCAAACTCCGTTCCCGAATTGACCTTGGCTTCGTCACCCTTCTTCAACTTCTTGGCGATAAATCCCACACCTGCGCCAACTCCCGCACCGATCGCCAGGCCTTTCCCACCTCCGGCAATCGCGCCAATCAACGCGCCGCCGCCTGCGCCTCCACCGATGAACTTCGCGTTCCGGTGAGAAGTCTTCTTGGCTGACGCCGTGCCTTCGTTGTCGCTCGCAGTGTTTCCCGAGTTGAGATCGGTGAGTGAGCCGCTCATCGACGCAGCCCGGCCATTGGGCAAGTTCAGGTGATAGAAGATTACCGACAAGACCCCCGGGTTGCCGTCCTTCTGCGCCTTCTGCACCGCAGTGACACGGCCCGTGATGATGCTGCCCGCCGGGACCAGCTCGACTCCATTAGTCGAGTAAACAGGATCGATCACCGTAGTCGAGAACGTGTCGCCAATTCGCGCCGATCCCGAATTGAGTGAATCGTTCATCCGCACATGAAACGTGCGGTTTGCACTGATCGAGTAGTACCTGATGCGCGGCTTCTTCTTCTGTGCGAAGACTGCGGTACTGCCAATCAGACCAACGACCAACAGCACCAAAATGATTTTTCGACTCATGGTTAATCCTCACGATGCGCGCTTGAGTTTGATCAAGCGGAGTTTGCTCTGCGCAACAACGCTCGCCGGTTTGATATGGCGCGTACGAACTTTCGGGAAGTAGTAACTACGTCCTGTTTTCCACGCCTCGAGATCAAACTCGCGACGCATTCCACACTTGAGACAGACGCGATACGTTTCACCCTCATGCGTGAACGGACGAGACATCTTGCGATGCCAGCAGGACCAGATCTTTGAGACTAGAAACAGCAACGTGTGAGTGCTCTTTTTACGACCATGCATAGCTGCAAGCTGGGTCGGTGGACCGTCGGGACTCATAACTCGCTCCTCCTGAAAACGCTTCGGTGGTCGGGGGAAAGCTGCAATTGTCGTTAGGTTAAAGGTGAACATAACGAGAGTCGCTAACTCCGTAAATCGCCTTGATTTGGTATTTTCGGTAGCCCGGTGAGCGCGCGGGCTGCATCTTTCAGGTAGTCAGATCAGTGTTCTATGGTAGGCGCGCCTACGGTCGCGGAGCGCGAGAGGTCGACATAGAGCTCGGGATTTTTACGGATAGCTCGACGACTTTCCCCGCTCGCAACACAGAGCAATGCACCACTGAGCCTGCATTCGAGCGCGCAATGTTGGAAAAAATTGATCGATAAGTACGTCGGTCGATAGTAACTGCCGCGCTATTGATCTTCAGGATCACATCGCCGCCGATCAGCAAATTCTCGTTATCGATAATCGCTTCGACTTGTCCGCCGACTAACCCCATCTGGTCGGCGAGTGAATCGCGAGCCACATTCGTAACCAGAAATCCTGCTGACTGCGGTAGGTTGAGCGCTTTCGCGACGACGCCTGTCACGAGTACACCTTCGAGACCGTTGAGAAATGGATCGCGATCGAGTAAGAGGGTGCGCGCGGTATTGATCGTGGCCGCGAAACCAACGCCTTGAAACTCACCTGATTCGCTAACCACGTTGCTGACGATCGCCACCACCTCGCCAGCCTTATTGAACACGGGACTGCCGGAGTTACCCGGATTCACCACCGCATCGGTTTGCAGAAACTCACTCGTGCTCAGAATGCCGCCGCGTGTTTCATCAGGCCGGCGCGCGCTGATACGGCCGACTGTCAGCGTGTTGCTCAAACCGTACGGCGCGCCGACGATAAAGATGTCGTCACCTGTCTCCACGACATCTGAATCGCCGAGCGCCGCGGCGGCCGCAGCAGCGGGAACGCGATCGACTTTCAGTAACGCCAGATCCGCTGCAACATTTGATTCGACAATCTGCGCTTTGAGTCGCTGACCGTCAGTAAATTCGATCGTGATCGGTAAACCGCTTGAAACAACGTGAGCGGCTGTCAGAATCTGGCCATCCTTTGAAATCAACACTCCTGAGCCGACACCTTCATCATCCGTCTGGCCCGGAGAAGACTGCTCTGCAGCCGTGCGAACGATCACTATCGATGGCTTAACGCGACGAAAGGCGTCACGCAGTTGCTGAGCGGAAGCGAGCGTGCAGACTAAAAGAAGAATCAAAAACGAGGTTAGTGCTTTCATGCCTGTTTACTTTGCGAATGTTTGTACATGAAGGCGCGAGCGATCCGGTCCTTCAGACCGTCGCGGACCGCAAAAATTATCGCCATCGTTGGTTGCATGAGGAGGCGGACACTCGGTGGACCAGTAACCCTCGCGCCGAAGTCATTCCACATGCGTAACAATAACTCTTCCATGACTGACGATATTGACCGCGTCGTCGAAATCAGAAAATCGCGTAGATCTGGTAGGCGACTAAGTGTTCCGTGGTAGGCCACTTCTTTTGTGTTTTTTATGCTTCTTTTGCGGCTAAAACCAGAGTTTGATGAGACTGTTGATGATGACCTGGAAGGGGATCTTGAGAAGAGCGACGAAGAGGAATGGCACGAGAGCCGGAATGATCGGTCCGATCAGATCTTTCAGAGTGAAAGGCAGCTCGCGAACTTCATAAACATTTGCCGCAACGGAGAAGTAATCAGTAGTCGCAGAGAAATCCGGCGCTGAAAGCATCTCATCTTTAGCCTCGCGATTGGAGCTTAGCCACTTCGACTCAAACTCGTGCCCCAAACGAGTTGCCAGCGCGCCATACTCAAACATCCCGCGCCGCTTCGTCTCGCGAAGTTTTCTTATAAACACCGTCAGCGGTCCGGCAAAAACGATCAGAATAAAAACGACTAATCCGATCAGGTAAGTCTTGAAGCTCAGCAGGTCGGCTCCCTGGTAGACGACGCGATCCGCTATCGCTCCCGCCAGGATCGCGCCGAGCGCAAAACTGATAAAACGAAAGCCACGCAACGAAGTGCTGACGAACCTCAAACCGCAGGCAGAATCCGGATGACTCGGCAATAGTCGCAAATCGAGCTCGGCCACCAGCACCAAAAACCTTCCCCACAACACGATTCGCCACATCCAGCCAAATAAGAGAATCTGGAGTAGCGGCATACTAACCAGCAGGTTCCACCAACCGGCTGGAGAAAACGCACCCGTGGCTGTTCGCTGCCAGGGTTGTATCCACTCTAAAGGGACGTAAAGCACGAGCAAAAAAGTCGCAAGATACGCGACAACCGGCACCAACAGATCAGCGTAACGGGAACCGAGCAGGCGTCGCGTCGACTCAACCGCAGCTCGGTAGCTCGGAAGATCCTTGTTGGCGACCAGTCCGATATCGACGAAATGATGGACGATTTTTTCGAGTTGAGGTATGCAGTCTCTTTCCGCAAAGATCAAAGCAGGCAGAGCAATCAGGTAACGCGCGTGAATGGAAAAGTCAGAAAAGAACCAGTGAGCTGAGCCATCGCCGCGGAAGAGCGTTTGTGCAGTGGTCGCGAGCGCCAGTGGCGCCCAGGCAATGATCGCACTAAACAATGCGCGCCTGAGGATGCGCGGCTGTTCCGGCTTAACCAGGCCCAGCGATCTTTGCAGTCGCAAGGTTGGACCACCATCGAACACGTGCTGATCGACGTATACCGCATCAGACGTGCTCATCGGCGATCCTTTCTACTGTCGAAAGATAACTGCCAACAACGTCACCACTCCAATTACCGACATAAACCCAGCCAGCACGGTGACCAGGGAAAAAGGCACCTCCGGATGCAGCGCGCGCAACGCCTTCATGTCGCGCCGGTGTTGCAGTGTGGCAAAGACGAGTGCCACCACACCGACACTAATCATCAACAACGCATACTCGCGTGGTCCAAATATGCGGTCATTCCGGACGGCGTTTTGTTCCTTGAGATACTGGAAAAACTTGTAGATCGTGAATCCGAAACTGATCAGAGACGTCGAGGTCCTGACCCACGCCATCAACGTGCGATCGTGGGCCAGCCGGGTCCTGTCCGTCGCCAGCACTGTCGAAGCGTTCGCGCTCACGATTAGTCGGTTGCCGCTAACTCTTTCCTGACTTTGCTTACCTGATCCCCGGAAAGAGACGTGTAGATCAACGAGCCGCCGCAATCGCGCAGCACGCCAAGAGCGAGATGAGGCTTAAAGTCTTCCGCGAGCGTGATGATCGCTGATTCACCCGGTTGTACCAGAGCGCCAACGTCTCGAACAAAATAGTCAGGGATGCCGACGTCTGCCACCCACCAATTGCAAGTGAGCGCCGATTCACCATTCCCGTTCTCTCTACCTGCGACCTTCGTCGCGGCGGTGCACAACTGTTCGGTAAACGGTTGGAACAGAGTGGCCTTGATAAATGCCCCCCACAGTCGGGCCCAGCGAGCGCCTTCTTCGCGCGACAGGTTTATGCTCTGCGAGACGATGAAGTTCCGGCGATCTTCCCAGGAGACGGTGATCGCCTGATCCAGATCGAAAACGGGCGTGTCGCGCTGGCGCAATGCCGTCAACACTTGTGCGGCACGGTGTCTTCCGTGAAAACCGACGACTATCAGTTCCATCGCGCTCTCCTGCTGGAGCGGGACAATAGTGAGTTTTCAGAGATCGGTAAATCGCCTCGATTTGGTATTTCGCGGCGTATGATTACGGTAGCAGGGTACGGGTTACATGGTAGGCGGGACGCTCTTCTCTGCGTAACCTCTGCGTCCTCTGCGCCTCTGCGGTAAACCGCTACTATCACCGCAGAGGCGCAGAGGACGCAGAGATTACGCAGAGGATCAATGTAAATCTGTGGCTCGGGACGGTTGCACGATGCCGTTGCGGATGGCGTAGTGCACGAGCTCGACGATCGAGTTGGCGTTCAGCTTTTGCATTATCGAGCGGCGGTGTGTTTCGACGGTGCGGACGCTGATCGCGAGTCGCGAAGCGATCTCCTTGTTACTCTTGTTCTCCGCCAGCAACTGCAGGATCTCGCGCTCGCGAGTGCTGAGCGGTCCGTGGCTTACCGGTTCCGTTCTGCTTTCACCGCCGCCGGCAGTCACCAGCGAATTAAGAATCGCCTCCGAGATCCGCGGCGTGAAAAACGGCTTATGTCTAAACAGCGACTTCACTCCGTCCGCCAGGTAAACAGCGGAATCAGACTTCAACACATAACCTCTCGCGCCCGCCGCAAACACCTCGCGAATGAGCTCCTCGGAATCGTGCATCGAGAAAGCCAGCAGCTCGATCTCCGGAAGCTCGCGGCGCATGTGCCGTATCGCGTCCAACCCGTTCAGCTCCGGCATTCCGAGATCAAGGATCATCACGTTCGGCTTCAGTTTCTCTGCGAGCCGGATCGCCTCGCGACCATCACCAGCTTCACCGATCACCTCGATCTCGCTATCCGCTTCGAGAATTTCGCGAATGCCACGTCGCATTACCGCGTGGTCGTCAGCCATGAGAACTCGAATCATAACCATTCCACCTCACCGGCACGGTTGCAGTCACAGTAGTGCCATTCGAATTCGAATCAACCAATAACTCACCGCCGAGTTGTTTGAGACGGTGACGCATTCCGGGAATACCAACGCCGATACTCTCGAAACCGTCACCGTTTCTGGGCAGACTCAACTTCAAATCACTGCCCTCGTCGCGAATGCTGAGAAGCACCCGCTTGCGCATATGCTTGACGGTGATCTCAGCGGTTTCACTGTTCGTGTGCCGTCGAATATTCGTCAACGACTCCTGCACGATACGAAACAGCGCATACTCCACATCATGAGGCATCCGGTGCCCGTTAACTCCTTCTTCAGTGAAGGTCACGTTCACACCGCTGCGTTCACTGAAACCTCTGACGTACCACTTCAAAGCCGTCGTCAGTCCGGCCTGGTCCAGAAGCGGCGGATGCAGTACGTAGGAAAGTGTGCGGATGTCTTTCAACGCCTGCTCACCGAAGATTAAACTCTCCGTCACCTTGTCTTTAGCCTTCTGGTCCATTGAAGACATCGCGCTTTGTACTTGCGACAAGTTGAGCAGGATTAGTCCGATACTCTGCGCCGTTACATCATGCAGCTCCAGCGCGATACGACGACGCTCTTCATCCTGCGTTCGGAGCAAAAGGCCGGTGAGATCATGCTCCGATTCCTTAGGCTCAGCGACGGCGCGTCTCTGTCTACCGCGCTTGATCAGCAGACCTGAAATCAAACCGGCCTGCAGGACCAGCAAGACGATGGCCAACGAGAGACATGCGAAGAGATACTTCTCTGCGAACATCGCGATACTTCTCTCGCATGGGGAACTTGAGAGAAACCCGAACTGATGATTGGCGCTGTCCCTCTGAAGCCAGTTGATGGGGCGGGCTGAGTATTCGAGGGGACGCGATCTATTTCGAACTCTTTGATAACTTTAGGCGATTACTCTAATACTCCGACCGATCCCGCACAATACGTAAAAATACTAGGTCTGTTCGCCACATTTCTTGCTAGGAAATGAGCCCGAGTCTCAAGGAATACCTGATCAGCTCGGCTGTCGACTCAACACCGAGAGTCTGCATCATCTCGTATTTGTGCGATTCGGCGGTGCGGGTGGAAATGTTCAGTTGCGAGGCGATCTCTTTCATTGTTAAACCACGACTAATCAGCTCGAGCACTTCGCGCTGTCGCGGCGTGATGGTCGCCTTCTGTGTATGAAGAGTGAGTGGTTCTTCCGGACGGTTGGTTACCAGTGGCGAGACATAATTTTTTCCGTTAGCCACCTCTCTGATGGCGTTCGCCAGCTCTTCGCCCGCTGCTTGTTTCAAAACGTATCCCGACGCGCCGCAACGAAAGGCCTCGGCGAGCAGCGTCGCATCGTCATGCATGGTCAGGAAGATGATCCTGGCTTCACTGCCCTGCTCCGTAATTCGTCGCACAGCATCGAAGCCGTTCAAAACCGGCATCGAGATGTCGACCAGAATCACGTCCGGGGCCAGCCGCATTGCCGATTCGACGAGCTCCTCGCCGTTCCGTGCCGTGCCGAGCAGATCAAATTCCTCACGCAGAAGGCTCTCCAGTCCCTGGGCAAACATGACGTGATCGTCAGCGACTAGCAGCCGTGTTCGTTTCGTACTCATGTTAGCGGCACCTTCGCGACGAGCATCGTGCCACGACCTGGTGTCGAAAAAATCTCGCAACCTCCCTGAAGCAGGCGCAAGCGCTCCTCAATGCTGATCAGTCCCAATCCGCCATCCTGCCTGAATTTTTCAACGTCAAAACCGCTGCCGGAATCAGACACACACAACTCCACGCCGTCAGAATTTCTTTTAAGGGACACGACGGCCGACCTGGCGCCGGAATGACGCGCGACATTTCGTAGTGCTTCAACCGCAATTCGATAAAGACAGATGGACGTTTGGAAAGGTATGCGTTCGTCGTGAAGCTCGGCGCTGAATCTTACGTCGATCTGTTCTTCTTCAGCGAAACTGGCGATATACGACTCAATCGCTTTTACCAAACCGAGGTGCTCCAAAACTGCGGGATGTAGCTGGTGCGACAACCTGCGCACCTCGTTTGTCAGGCCGCTCGCTGTTTCACGCAATTGATCAAGCTCGCTGATGAGTGGACCGTCCGGCATCGGCACGTTTCGCTTTAGCTTGCTGATATTTATCGATAGAGTGGCGATCTTTTGATTCAGATCGTCGTGGAGCTCGCGTGAGATACGGCGACGCTCTGCTTCCTGAACATCGATCAATCGTCCCAGCAGTTTGCGAATTTGATTGTGGCTTTGATGAAGTTTTTCCTGGCTCTCGCTCAGCGCTCTGGATGCTTGATGAGCGGAGTCAAGCGCCAGCTCGAGGCGCTGCTCTTTTTGCACTGCGAGCTCCTGTGCTCTTTCGCGTTCTTTAATGAGCGCGGCGAGAAACATGAGGGGCAGTGAGGCGAGTATGAGGAACATCTGCACGGAAAGCGCATTCATCTCGGCTGACTGAGTGGCGAACGGTCCGAAGCCGTGAATCGCTCCCCAAATTTCAAAGATACTGACAATAACGAGTGCCGCGCTCGTTCCGCGGGGGCCGAAACGTATTGCCGCCCACAGTAAAAGAGGCAAGGGTAAATAAAGAAGTGCGGGTCTTGTTTGCTGGCCTGCGCTACGCACACGGAGACTTATCAGCCCCACGCTCAACAAACCGGCTCCAAGCGCACCAACTTCCAGGCCTTTCCAAAAAGTTCGACGAAATGATGGAAATCCACCTCGTCCCCAAATCACGATCAGAGGCACCAACGTCAGGCATGCCAGGACGTTTGAGAAGAAACGCAGTCGAAAGACTGCCCAGTACGGGCTGTCGCCAAAATGGTTGAGCATCACAAAGGCGGCATCGAGGAATGAAGACAGGAACGGGCCGAGTAGTGATACGAGGATAAAGATCGAGACGTGCTGCGTGTTATCGAAGCGCAATTCGGATTTAGTCAGATATCGCAGCAGTGAAGCGCTGAAGAGAGCTTCAGTGCAGTTGCTGACAAACCAGCACAGGATCATGCTGGCCGGTATGTCTGCATTGAGTTGCACCAGCACGTGCGCCGGAAACGCTGCGAGCAGAAGAAACCACCACGAGCGTGGTTTAGACAATATTAAAGCAGCGAAGAGGATTGCGTTTGGCGGCCACAGCGTCGAAACAGGATGAGGTTGGAAAGTCAGCGCAAAGCCGATCTTCGCACCGATAAAATAAGCGGCGGCGACTGAGAGTGCCGCGAGAGCAGGTCGTAGAACACGCCCTCCCGCAAGCTCGTTACGTCTTACCTTCGTCGAACTCACGACGAGCTCAGACATCGTCGTGCCTCCCGTGCTATTAACCTTGATTACACAAGCCCGGGCGATGGGCTTTAGGCTTCGAGTTTAAGTTTGCAGAGTATAGCACGGGCAAAATATTCTCTGCGGTTCTCGGCGTATCTCTGCGTCCTCTGCGTTTGAGTTAACGTTTAACGCAGAGAACGCTGAGATACGCCGAGGATGCAGAGAAAATCGATCAAATCTACGGCGTTACTGTCTGTGCAAAGGCGGCCTCGGGGGCTTTGCGCTCTTCGGCGAGGAAGCGATAGGCGACACCGGCGAGTGCGGCGCCGATGATGGGCGCGAGCCAGAATAGCCATAACTGCTTGAGTGCCCAGCCGCCGACAAAGATCGCCGGACCCGTGCTGCGCGCCGGATTAACAGACGTGTTTGTCACTGGAATCAACACGAGGTGAATCAACGTGAGCGCAAATCCGATCGCCACACCCGCCAACGCCTGTGGCGCACGCTTGTCAGTTGCTCCCAGAATCACGGTCAGGAAGAAGAAGGTGCCGATTAACTCTGCCACAAGTGCCGCGACCAATGAGTAACCGCCAGGCGAATTAACTTCATAGCCATTAGCGGCGAAGCCTGCGCTTGCATCGAACCCCGCCTTGCCCGTGGCAATAATGTAAAGAACGCCCGCGCCAGCGATCGCACCGGCCAGTTGCGCCCCTACATACGGAATCACCTCTCGGCCCAGAAACCGTCGCGCTGTACACAGACCAACCGTTACCGCTGGATTGAAGTGCCCGCCGGAAATGTGGCCCACCGCATACACCATCGTCAACACCGAGAGGCCGAAAGCTAACGAGACTCCAAGCAATCCGATGCCAACCGCGGGAAAGTGCGCCGCCAGCACAGCGCTGCCACATCCGCCGAACACAAGCCAGAACGTTCCGAGAAACTCCGCCGTCATTCTTTGTGAAAGTGAAAATACGTTCATTGTCCTCCTCCCGTTAAAATGCAGATGGGCCAGAGCTCCCCATCAGTCGCGCTCTGGCCCATCACGCTGAGGTTAAAGCTGGTGCCCTCTCCTCCTGTTGGAGTGCGCCTTCGCTCGCCTCAGTCTTGATCATGTCTCCGCCTTCAACGCACCGGAGATCATGTAATGTACGTGCGTCCCGCCAGGACCTCTCGGACCGCCAGGAGCAAGTCGCCCCCCATCCTGGCTTTGGTCACGTATCCTTCTGCGCCCGTTTCCAACGCGGCAGTCTTGAAATCAAAATCATCGTGAAGCGTCAGAAAAACTATCTTCGTCTTTGCGTCGCTCTCCTTGATCCGTTGCGCAACCTCGATACCGCTCATGCTCGGAAGAGAAATATCAAGGACGCAAAGATCGGGTTTGAGTCGAGCGACTGCTTCAAGAAACGCCGGCCCATCACTGACAGCTTCCAATACATCAAACTGCCGCTTGAGCAAGTGAACAATCGTGTTGCGTATTTCCTCATGATCGTCCACCACTAGAATACGCGCACGCGCCACGCGAGCTCCTTTACAGTTAATCGGGTTTCAAATAGTTCGGAGCTATTTGTGACAATCCTAAAGAAGCGCGCGTCAAATGGAACTGGCAAAACTGACAGGTCTCCTCGCTTACGCCGCCACGATCGAACTGCGCATCGCGTATTCGATCAGCTCGGCGCTGCTTCTGATTTGAAGATGCTCCATCATCGTGTACTTGTGGAAAGCCACCGTGCGTGGAGAAACGTTCAGCACAAAAGCAACTTCTTTCATCGACCGGCCCTCCGCCAACAGTTGCAACACTTCCTTCTGCCGCAAGGTCAGCGGGCTGGTGCTCTTTCTTCGTTTGAAGTTCTGTACGAACGAGCCGACCATGCCTTTGGTCATTAGCGGCGTCACGTAATAACCCCCGCGCACCACTTCACGAATGGCCCGCTGCAATTCAGTGGCGGCGGAAGTCTTGAGCAGGTAGGCTGATGCGCCCAAACGGAACGCTTCACCGGCTGTGTCAGGATCGTGATTCATCGTGAGATAAATCAGTTTGACCAGCGGCATCTCCTGTTTGAGCCGTTGTCCTGCGTTCAAGCCATTCATCGTCGGCATGCCGATGTCCAGCACAATGACATTCGGATTGAGGGCGGGGGCGCCTTCCATCAGCGCATGACCGTCAGCAAACATGCCGACCACTTCAAACTCCGGCTCGAGTAGATTTTTAAGTGCGTCAAGGATGATCGTGTGATCGTCTGCGAGTATGACTCGGGGGCGTTTCATATTTCCTCCATTACTGTCGGGATCGATCGAGCAATTTTTAGTTGGGGAGACTTTAGCTTGCCGTTTTCAATGGAACCGACACCTCGATGCGTGTACCGCGTAGGGGGCGCGAGTACACGTTTATCTCACCGCCAAGGAGGTGTAGTCGTTCCTTCATGCTGATGAAGCCAAGCCCTTTCTCCATCAGCCCTGTCTTCGTGTTGAAACCACATCCGTTATCGGAAACTACCAGGCGCACGGCGCTTCGATTTTTAGTCAACACCACGCGCGCCGATTCTGCGCCGCTATGCTTCACGCAATTGCGCAAGCCTTCCTGCGCTATGCGAAACACACACAACGTGACGTCTCGATCCAGCGTCGCCGGAAATCCGCTTTGATGAAATTCCACTTTGAGCTTTTTACTCTCGGTGAGCTCGCTGCAAAGACTCCTGACTGCCGCCGCCAGTCCCAGGTGGTCCAGCTTCGAAGGATGAAGCTTGTATGAAAGCTGGTGCAGCTCCGCGGCGATCTCCTGCGCCTGGGTGTGCAATCGCTGGACGGTGCGATGTAGCGGAACCTGCTTGTGCAGTCTCTGTCCAAGCTGATCCAATTCGATTGATAAAACCGCGAGTCGCTGATTGAAGTCGTCGTGTAGCTCGCGCGCGACTCTGCGTCGCTCCTCTTCCTGCGCCGCAAGCAAACGGCCGCCGACGTCTTTCAAAGCCTCTTCCGCACGTTTCCGCTCCGAGACGTCGATCATGAAGCCATGAAGTTTGGTGACTCCTTCGCTCTGCGCATCGACACTGATCAGGTTCTGCACCCAGACCAGCGTTCCGTTACTAGCCCACATGCGAAACGTCAGATCGAAGTGCTGCGAAATTCGAGTTTGTTTCTGGTAAGCGGCCAGCACCCAGAACAGATCATCCGGATGGATATGCTTAACGAGGAAGTTCGGCTCGTACCAGTCGGCGACCGGATACCCCAGCATCTTCACCGCGTGCTCGCTCACATAGTTGAATCGCTGTCCTTCAACCTCGCCTTCCCACGCCAGGATCTTTGTCCCGAGCAGCTCGATCAAACGTTCCTTGCTATTTCTGAAATCATCCTTACCAGACGCCAGCTCTTCATGCGTGATCAGGATTCTGAAACTCGATCCCGGCAGGTTCAAACGCGCCGCGTGCATCAGAAACGGCCGCTGCTCGGTCAACGAGTGAAAGTAATATTGGCGATGAAATTCCTTTACCCTGCCGAAGAGAATGTCCTGGATATCGTCAGCGAGCGTGAGTTTTGCGTCTTCATCTGATTCTAACTGAGTCGACCTGCGACAGTTTTCAAAGTATCGCGTGCCGTTTTTATCGGCCGAGTTGCGCTCGAATAAGCTCCAGGCTTTGCTGGCATAGATGATGGAACCGGACTCGTCGAGCACAGCGACATTCGAAACACACGCGTCAACGATCGCTCGCAGAAAATCTTCCGGAGAACTGTTGCTTTCGCGCACGATCGGACTGACTGTTTGTCTAGCCTGGCCTGATAACATAGTGCTATTCCATTCAGGGTGTGCTGAGGTGCGAGGTCACGTTTGCTTTTGAATCAATACTACGAATGCTCAACACTGTTATCGCTCCCCTGAGAACGGCGAACTCATTCGATCGAAGAAAATTGTTCAGATCTTTTTCTGTGTCCCACTCACTCACGAGCAGAGTCGAATTCTCATCAGCCGCGTCGAGATAGAAGTCGAGCGTGCGACAACCTCTGGCCTTCTTCAGTGGCTCAAGCAAACGCCGGATGGTTTGAAAGAACTCCGTTCGCTTCTCCGGTTGCACTGTGATCCTGGTCGTGTTCACAATCATCTCGGCCCACTCGCAGACACGTATAGACAACGGTCCGCACACTCCGTAAAACAAGTTCAAAAGATTCTCTTCGGTTTAACTCCCGGTAAGAGAGGGGCGAATAAATAAACCTTGAATGCCGTGAAGGGACGGCAAAATGCGTGCCCAACGTCTGACACTCCACGTTACGTTTGTACGTCTTTTGTTATGAAACAGTTAAGTGCGAGACAGCACACAACAAGGCCTATTGACTGGCCGTCATATTTCGCGGGAACTGCGTTAATACGTGGATGATTAATGCGGGGAAGTCGTGGGCAGTGCTATTACGTGGATCCACCGTTGAGTGTTTAACTCCCTGTTGCGTGTCGCCGTTGTATTCCGAGCTTGAGCATTCTCGTTCGCAACGTACTCGGATTCAATCCAAGGATTTTTGCAGCGCCGTATGGACCTTCAATTCGCCAGCCTGTGTTCTCAAGAGTGCGGGTGATGTAATCGCGTTCGACTTCTTCCAGAGTTTGCGTGGGCTCTGTTTCGTGACGAACCTGTTCAAATTGATCGACAACCTGAAGCACACTTCCCTTCGTGTGTATCACGGCCCGCTCAATCACGTTTGCCAACTCCCGCACATTCCCCGGCCACGAATGCGATTGCAGGTTCTGCATCGTCTTTGGTGAGATTGAGGAAATCGTTTTTCCGAACTTCTTCGCATACATGCTGCAAAAATGCTCGACCAGTAGCGGGATATCATCCCGGCGCTGTCGCAGCGGCGGCATCGTAATCGGATAGACATTCAAGCGATACAGGAGATCATCTCGAAACGTTCCTTCTTCTACCGCGGCCTTCAGATTACGATTAGTTGCGGCAATAATCCGTACATCGACTTTGATTGTTTTATTGCCGCCCAGCCTCTCAAACTCGCTCTCCTGAATTACACGTAGCAACTTCACTTGCAACTCCGGCGGCAGCTCGCCGATCTCGTCGAGGAAAATTGTCCCACCATTGGCCAATTCAAAACGCCCTTGTTTTTTCCCAACAGCGCCCGTAAACGAGCCCTTCTCGTGCCCAAACAACTCGCTTTCGATCAGTGTGGGAGCTAACGCGCTGCAGTTCACCTTTATTAAAGGGCGATCCTTCCGCGAGCTGGCGCCGTGAATAGCGCGGGCGGCGAGCTCTTTTCCTGTGCCCGTCTCACCTGTAATTAGGACAGTCGAATCCGTCGGCGCGACCTGAGTGATCTTGAAAAGCACGTATTTAATGGCGTCGCTTTGACCAACGATCTCGCCGAGGTTCTCGTCCAGTTGCAACTCTTGTTGCAGGTAGATATTTTCCGCCTCGAGCTGGTTCTTCAACTGCTGCAACTCTTCGTGCGCTTTCTTCAGTTCGTCTTCCGATTCTTTACGGTCAGTGAGATCGATACAGGAACCAATAAAACCCAGGAATGTGCCTTCAGGTGAGAAGCGTGGAATGCCCGAGTCGTATATCCAGCGATACTCGCCATCGTGCCGGAGTAACCGGTACTCCATTTCAAACGGTCGTCTGGCATCTACACTGCTGAAAAAAGTCTCGCGACAACTCTCGACGTCTTCCCGATGTATGCCCTCCAGCCACCCGTTACCCAATTCTTTTTCAAGTGTTGAGCCCTTGAAGTCGACCCACGGTTTGTTAACGTAAGTACAAGATTTATCTGGCCCCGCCACCCAAATCATGACCGGGGCCGTATCAGCGACATCGCGGAACCGCGGTTCACCTTCCTTCTCTAATCGTTCGTGATTGAGATGCGACGCTGCCGTCTCATTTTGATCCAGGAGACGTTTGTACTCACTTTCAGCTTTGCGTTGTTTTGATCTGGCGAGCAATAAACTAACAACCAGGAAGATTAGTATCGCCCAAGCAGCAAGGATGAGAACGACCTGCAGAGACGATGCGGCCCATAGGACCATTGGGGAGACAAGGGGTTCCATCGCTATATGTTTTACAAAAAATTCTCACAAAGATGTTAAGACACCGCTGACCGTTTCCTTCTTCTCTGCGAAACCTCTGCGCCCTCTGCGTCTCTGCGGTGATCTCCGACGTTAACGCAGAGGCGCAGAGGACGCAGAGGTTGCGCAGAGAATTCAACTTTAATGCGCGGCCGCGGTCTCGTCAGTGTCATGCGCCCTCGCGTGACACCTCCCCAAATGAGCCCGCGGCTCGCGCGTCGGGAAGTCACCTCCGCTCCCGGAATCGCCCCACGTCTCCGTCAGCGACGGCCACCTCCTCGAAATCCACCTCCACCTCTCGAAAAACCTCCACCGCCGCGAGAGCCGCCCATGCTGCCACTACTGCGGCTGCGGTTATAAGTACCAAAGTCGCGACTGCGCTGAGCGCCACTACTGCGCGCGGCTCGATCGCGCTCGAGCGTGCCCATCGTGCCGCGATCTATCTGACTGGGTCGGGATACATCACCGGTTCGTTCGCCTCTTGCCCGGTCTGATCGCTCTGAATTCCTCGCGCGATCGTTCATCATGCTGTCTCGCACCGAAGAATCTCCTCGCTGCTCCGGCCGCTGCGCGCTATTCCAACTGCCGTTGTCCCACTTGCTCCAGTTGCCGTTTGAATCGCGACGGTAGACATTTCCATCTCGACCCGCATACACGTTGTCGCCCTTCGTGCCGACGAAGCCGCCGCCGTTTGGCCCACGACGAGAAATCATTCCGCCCTGATCTCCACGCGTGACACGCGTCGTATTACCGGCGCTGTTGGTAAATCGTTTTGTGTTTACCCAGTCGTCACCGCGCTGCACCTGCGTGGATCCCCAACTGCCGTAGACGTTCGAGCCCTGGCGCGTTTGCGCGTACGTTCCCGTCCGCGGGTTATATGCCTGCGCGGCTCCGCGTGCTCCGTATGGTCCATACGCAAAGGCGCCGCGCGCATACGTACCGGTGCTCGGATTGTAACGAGCGCCAAACCCGGCGCCGCCGTATGGTCCATATATTCTTCCGGCAGTTCCGTAGACGCCTGTGTACGGGTTGTACCAGGCGCCATAACCATACGTGCGCCAGTACGGGTAATAGATCGGGTAGTAACCGCCGTACCAGTAATATGGCGGGTAATACCAGCCCGTGCCCCACACAGCGCAACCCCAACCGATCATCAAGCCGGTGTAGCCGGCATACGCGGCGTAGGTGACCCAGTCGTCATTGTCGTCCTCGTCTGGTTGCACGGTGACGTAGGTGACGCTGTGTGAAGGCGAGCTCGGGGGAATCTGATAGATCTCCTGCGGCACGGAGGTGGCGAGCGTCCACGGACCTTTCGCAGTGTTGGCCTGGAACCAGACACCCTGGTAACACAGATAGTAAGTCTCGCCGACCTTGATGATCTCTTTGTCCGTGTTGGTGGCGCGTTGCAGTGTTGTTTCCTGAATCGGCTGGAATTGCGGGTCGCCCTGGTAGTTAACTTCCGGGGCGGTGATCTCCTTCTTATTAACACGTGCGAACTGCGGGATCTCCGCGAGCAAAACAGCTTCAGCGGCTTGCTGTGTTCCCGGCACTGACGCAAGCACGCGCGCGCGCGGGTGTTCCACGGAAATCCGCTTGAAGTCTTCCGGCAAATGCGGCGTGGCAAAGGTCCAGTGGCCGCCCAGACCCGGAGCCGTAAACCAACGGCCCGCCACGAGGTAATACACAGGGCCATCTTTGCCGAGCCGGAAGAGATCGCTTTCCGTGTTGCTGATCCACAGCAGTCCGGTATTCGGGACCGGCTCGTACTTCGGCTCACCGTCGATGAGGATCAGCTCCGTAGGATCGTTCGTGACGTAAACCTTTGGCAGTTTTTTGGCTGGCGTGCCCGGAAGATTTGCATGCACGTCTTTCCAGTTATCGTCGTTGGGCAGTTTAGTGAAACTGTCCGGTAGTTTGCCTGCGTTGGACCAGTAACCCTGCAGGTCAGTCGCGCGCAGCCAGGTCGTGTCATTACGCAGGTAATACATGCCCGTCGGCGTGTGCTGGAAAATGTCCCAGTTGGTATTCACTGCAAACTTCAGCTCGTTATCTTTGATGGGACTCCAGATCGGCTCGCCGTCGAAATTGACGAGAATCGAGGGCGACTGCGTGATAATTATTCGCGGGGGATCGCTTTTCAGACCCTCGACGTTCTTTGGATTGATCGTGCTTTTGTCGACGTAAGCGAGTACGCGATCGAGGGCGATGACTCGATCAGCCTCGGGTATATTTTTCTCGACCTCGGTGACGATCTCCTGGGTTTGTTCCTTCGAAAGAGTGGGAAAGTTTGTCTCCGCGATCTTGATTTTGGAGAACTTTACCAGCCGATCCGGAACAGACGTCTCAGTTTCAGTCTCGAGCCTGATCGTTCCCAGGGCCGGCTTTTGCTCACCCTTAGCGACATACGACACGGCTGTATAAGCCACGAGCTGCTTCTGATCCTGCCAGCTCGCAATCTGTGGCTGGTAGAGCACGAGCTGCGCCTCGCTGGGCAGGCTGTACGCACGCGGCCAGCCTCGGTCAGCGGCAGTCTGTGAAGTTTGCGCGCGACTCGGTATGTTCTGTGCGAACGAGACCGGTATCGTTAATGAAATGATGAGTAAGACCAGGATGATAGTATGTCGCATACGCGAATTGTATTGATCGCGTGAGGCTCGGGAACTGTCAGTTTTTACAGTTACCTCTGCGGCTCTCTGCGTATCTCGGCGTCCTCTGCGTTTGAATAGCCCTTTAACGCAGAGAACGCCGAGATACGCAGAGAGCCGCAGAGAAGCGTTACTTGGAGACGTCGATCAAACGCTCGAGGACGATCTTGTAAGGATCGGAGGAGATGCCGACTTTCCCGTAGAAGGGCTTGTCGTTGATGGTGATCATGAAGAGCACGACCGCGAGGAATCCCGCCATCAGGACCACGAGGACAATGTGTAGTTTCGGATCTCCAATCTTGTAGAAATATGCGACGCCGATGCTGATCGCGGCGCCCATCCAGATCACCGCCCACATCGTTTCAGAGAGTCCGCTATTTACCGCTTCGATTCTTAAACGTCGATAGTCGAGCAGGTTGTTGTAGGCCCTGAGCGTCTCGCTATGCAGCGCTATCTGGCTCGGAGTCGAGGGTGAAAAGGCATAAAGCTTCGCTTGAAAATCATCCATCAGCGTTCGACCGCGCTCGACTTCTTTCCCTTTCTGTTGCGCCGGCCACGCTTCGTTGATGATAAAGACTGTGTAATCGCGCAGCCCCGCGCGTAACTCTTCTCGCAAAGGCGATGGATAACCGCTGCAGTCACGAAACAACGTAGCAATCGAGCTCGCTTCTCTCGACACCAGATCTGAAGAGTTCGTATTTGTGTTCCAAACGCCGACCGCGATCAACCCCACCGTGATGCCATAGAACACACCGATGGCTTGTACAGTCCCACTGACTGCATCGTTGATTCCTTCGCTGTAGTGGAATCGCGGGACGACGTAACGTCTGGCGAGAAGCAGCCCGGCTATGGAAAGGAATTCGACGAACGCGATTATTACGAGCGCCTGACGCAAAGGTGACAACTCATAAAGCCAGATCGGCACGACACTGTTCACCTTGAAACATTATGGACGAGGAAACTTCTTGAACATCTTCGCGACGGCTTTCTTGATCGGCTTCTCGGCGTTCTTGGCATCCGTGGCCTTGTTACCGCTGGGAGCATGATTAAGCGTGTCGCTCGCTGTAGCGCGCCAAACGCCGTTCTTGGTTTTGGTGTCTGAGATGTCGATGACGAGGGTTCCTTTTGTCACCGCCCAGCTTTGTGGGGCAGCCGCGACACCGGTCGAGATCGAATTTAAAGCCGGCGCCCAGCTCGGATTCGTAACGTGCATGTCGCTCTCGGTCCAAACCCAGGCAGCGAGAGTGAGCTCCGGATCGGTGTCAGTTTTCTGAAGACCTTTCGCGGCCAGTTCGCGATCGACTGCTGCAACTATTTGTGCGTTGACGAGCGCGTTTGGACCGGCGAGTCCCTGAGACCAGGTGTAGGTTTTGTAGCGCGAGAGATCTACGTTAGGGTCTGCGCCTACATGCACTTTCTGCGCTGCGACAGATATAGCGCCTGCGACAATCAGAAGAATTATCAGAGTTGCACGGTTCATATCGGGACTCCAAAGGCCAGAACCGAGCGGGGTAGCGCCGTGTCAGACTCACCCTGTACGCGTCTTTCCACCACTACGTCCAACGCGGCGCCGCCGCGCTCGGTTCTGGTTGTTTCGGATGTTAGGCCGTGACTACAGCGGCGTTAACTGTCAGTTTTTACAGTAGTCGTTTTTGATTTTATTTCAGGATTTTGCCTGAAAGTTCAATGTCATGCCGCGGTGTGTGGTTTTACTCGTACCATCCAGTGAGACGCGGTCGATTGCCCGGCGCTGTCCTGCTTCGGTGCTGTCGCGAAGGAATAGCTCGCCGTTCGCCTCGACGCCGCCGCCGGTTGCGCCGCCACTGATTTTCAGGTTGATTACCTGTTTTGAATCGTCTTTCCAGGACCACGTGCCGCTGACGAAGATCGTGATGTCCGAGACGAGATTGATCTCTGCCTTACTGTCCTCGAACAGTTTTATTACGACGGTCGAGACCTTGAATTTCTCGTCACCAATCTTGAGAGTGCCGTCGCCATTAGCGTGCGCCACGATAGATTTGTTGTCCTGTGCAGACGCAGTTACAGCAAGTACCAACAACAAAATGCAAAGCGCAAAAATTTTGGTGCGCATCGGCCCTCCAACTCTCAAAATGTCGCCCCCATTCTCATCGCAACCGCATCCTCGAAGAAACTGTAAGTTTTGACAGGCGACTGTGGACGCCCTGAAAAGAATAAGTCAGTCAGAATAGAACAAGTCAGAAAGAATAGAACAAGTCAGGAAGAGGGGCTTGCCCCCGCTTGTCCAATCCAAGTAGCAGCGGGGGCAAGCCCCTCTTCCTGACTTGTTCTAT
>Ga0105247_10000682_pt1 | contig 26782 bp, 24 predicted proteins | sample KBSS24metaG_FD_81519 | JGI IMG/M metagenome (GOLD analysis project Ga0105247, IMG submission 81519) | Switchgrass rhizosphere microbial communities from Kellogg Biological Station, Michigan, USA - KBS S2-4 metaG | ecosystem: Host-associated > Plants > Roots > Rhizosphere > Soil | place...
CTGGATGGACGTCCAGGATCTGGCGCCCGGCGCGCCCATCGAGACGTCATTCATCGCCGGCGGCAGCCAGAACGAGATCTTCGAGGTCAGACGCGGCGAGCTGCGGCTGGCACTGCGCAAACCCCCGCAGAATGCCGTGCCTGGGCGTGACGACGGCATCTATCGGGAGTGGCAGGTCATCCGGGCGCTCACCGGTACGGACGTCCCGCACGCGCGGGCCTACGCTCACTGCCCGGATCCCTCCGTGCTCGGCCGACCGTTCTACCTGATGGGTTTCATAGACGGCTGGTCACCGATGGCTCATCAGGACAGTGGTGGCTTCGCCGAGCCGTTCTACACGGATCGCGACTCCCGCGCCGAGATCGCGTTCGCACTCGTCGACGGCGTCGCAAGGCTCGGCAATGTGGATTGGAGATCGGTCGGTCTGGCGGAGTTCGGCCGTCCGGACGGGTTCCACGAACGACAGGTGGACCGGTGGCTGAGCTTCTGGGAGAAGTGCCGCGGTCGGGCGGGAGTGGCAGGGATGGATGCGGCGACCCAGTGGCTGCGCACCCACCGGCCCATCGACTTCGTGCCCGGGATCATGCACGGCGACTACCAGTTCGCCAACGTCATGTTCGCCCACGGACGCCCCGGGCGGCTGGCTGCAGTCGTCGACTGGGAGATGACCACCATCGGCGACCCGAAGCTCGACCTTGCATGGTGCCTGCGTGACTGGCCGCTTCAGGGGCAGACGGTCTCCAACAGCACCAACTACATGGACCTGACGACGATGCCGCCACGGGAGAAGCTGCTTGCGCACTACGCCGAGGTTTCCGGTCGGCAGGTCGAGGACTTCGACTACTACTTGGTTCTCGCTCGGTGGAAGCTCGCGGTCGTGCTGGAACAGGGCTTTCAGAACGCGGGTGACAACGAACTGCTGCAGTCGTTCGGCAGGACGGTGGACACTCTGATGGGATCGGCCGCCGAACTCGCCGAATCGACCGACTACGACGTCGGCCCCTGAGCTGCGTCCACCTCGGCGAGGATGCGGAGTGCCTGGCTGAGCACCGGCGCGTCGATCATCTCGCCACCCAGGCGCGCTGCGGCGCCGTCGGTGGAGGCGGCGACGATCAGACGCGCCCGTGCCACCTCGGCCTCGGAGGGTGCGAATCCGGTCCGTGTCGCCGCGAGTTGCCGAGGGTGGATGCAGAGCTTGCCTCCGAAGCCGAGGTTCTTGGCCCTCCGGGCGTCTCGTTCGACGAGTTCGAGGTCGTCGAGATCCCGGGTGACGCCGTCGATCGGGGCGGCGATACCGGCCGCCTTCGAGGCCAGGACGAGGGTGCTGCGCGCCAGGAGGAGTTCGTCCTCCGCTGGGGGGGTCGGCACGATGCCGAGATCGAGGGAGTAGTCGATGCTGCCGAACACGAGCCGGGTCACGGCGGGGATCTCCGCCAGGGCGAACGCGTCACGGATGCCGAGGGCGGTTTCCACCAGTGCGAGGATCGGGACGTCCGCCGGTAGGCGCCGCGCAACCGACGCCACCGAGGCGGCGTCGGCCTTGGCCAGCATCACTGCGACCGGACCGGTACGCCCGGCGGCGCTGATCCCATCGAGATCGCCTTCGTGCCAGTCGGTTCCCGCTGCGTTGATCCGGACGACCGCTCGCGTGATGCCCGACCATGCGAGAGCGAGACGCCGGGCAGGCTCCTTCTCGTCCGGCGCGACTGCGTCCTCCAGGTCGACCACGACGAGATCGGCGCCGGCGCCCGCGGCCTTGTCGAACCGTTCCGGACGATTCCCCGGGACGAACAGCAGGGTGCGGGCGGTATCGGTGAGAGGCGGCACGGGCCCCAGCGTAACGAATGCGCAACGTAAATCAGATACCTAGTTAACTCAGATAGCGAATAGCTAGATTTAGTCCCCGTGCCGTGGTCATGCCACGGACGTACCGAGGAAAGGAAGAACTCCAGTGCGCATTCGCTCGACTGTGATCGCCGTGGCCGTGGCCGCGGGCGTCCTCGCGCTCGCCGCCTGCTCGTCCGACTCGTCCGGGAAGGCCGACACCGGACCGAGCGGCGAGTCCGGCTCCACCATCAAGATCGGTGCGCTGACTTCGCTGACCGGCCCGTTTGCATCGAGCTACTCGAACTTCGAGGACGGGGTGAAGGCGAGGATCGACATGGCCAACGCCGAGGGCGGCGTCGCCGGACACAAACTCACTTACGTGATCGCTGACGACAAGTCCGCGGGCCCGGAGACCGTGGCTGCTGCAGAGAAGCTGATCCAGCAGGATCATGTCTTCGGCATCGTCACGGCCAGTTCCAGCCTCGGCGCCGCGGTCGACACGCTCAACGAGGCGAAGCTTCCGGTCATCGCCGCCAACGTCGGTGGGCTCCCGGACTTCTCTGATCCTGCCAACACGGGTCTCTTCGACGTGTACGGCTACGGCAAGCAGTCGGTTGTGACGACGACGCTCGGTGAGTACCTGAAGTCGCAGGGCGCGACGAAGATCGCCGCCATCGGCTACGGCAACAGCCCGAACTCGAAACTGGGCACCCAGAACGCAGTCGAGTCTGCGAAGGCCGCCGGTCTCGAGGTGGGCTTCTTCGACACGACGCTGTCCGCCGGCAGCACCGATGTCGGCCCGCTGATCCAGAAGATCAAGGACTCGGGTGCCGATGCGGTGTACTCGCCGGTGGTCCCGGCCACGGGCTATGCACTCGTGAAGGGCCTGGCTCGGGCCGGCGTCCACCTGAAGGCTGCCGTGCTCGCCACCGGGTACGCACAGGCGGTCATCGATGATCCTGCGAACCGAGAAGCGGCGAAGGGCGTCAGCTTCATGGTGCTCGGCTCACCCATCGAGGCCCAGACGGCCGGCACCAAGGAGTTCTCCGAGGCGATCGCGAAGTACGCGGGCGTCACGGGCATCCCGGACTTCTCGCAGTACCTCGGCTGGATGGCCACGGACGCATTCGTCGACGGGCTTTCGCTCCCGGGTGCAGCCGACGACCCCGCCACCTTCATGACGGAGTTGCGCAAGGCGACATGGGACGGTGCCGGCCTTCAGGCGCCGATCAACTATGCGGACGTCAAGCCGACGAAGCCGCTCGAGGACCAGAACAACTGCACCAACTTCGTCCTGTTCGACGGTCAGAAGTTCACCCTCCAGGGCGGCAAGCCGGTCTGCGGGAAGGTGGTCGAAGGCGTGACGGTCGGCTGACCCCAGTCCGTTCGCACAGTACGAACGCGACTGTGCATGGGTGCTGGCGGGCGTCATCATGAAGATCGGATAACGCCATAACAGGCAACCTAGTAATATAAGCGATCTAGTCATAAGGTTCCCCAGTCTGTGAGCTAACTCACAGAGAGCGGGGCCAGATGGAATCAAGAACTCGTACTCGTCGTCGTCGCCGGCCCTTCTGCATTCAGCGCGTCGCTGCTTCGATGACGATTTGATAACGGTGTATTAGTAAACTATTTACGGGTGAGTTATCTAGGTTTACTTTGATGCCCGCCAGTGACTCGTCTCACAGATGGGATCGGTATGCGAAGAAGGACAGCAGTCTCCTCGCTGCTCGTTGCAGGAGCTTTGGCTCTGGCTGCGTGCAGCTCCAGCGGCACTGGCTCGGACGGTGGCTCGTCGAGCAGCTCCGCCGGGCAGCCAATCAAGATCGGCGGGCTAGCCTCGCTCACCGGCGCGGCCGCGTCGAGCAACGTCAACTGCGAGTCGGGCATCAAGGCTCGCCTCGGTGTCGAGAACGACAAGGGTGGCATCAACGGTCGCAAGCTCGAGTACGTCATGGCCGACGACAAGTCGGAGGGTCCGGGTGTCGTCGAGGCGATCACCAAACTCGTGGAGCAGAACCACGTCTTCGGTATCGTCACGCCCTCGGCCTACTTCGCGGCCGGGGCGGACAAGGCAGCGGAACTCGGCGTCCCGGTCTCCGGAGTGAGCTATGCCTCCGGTGACTTTTGGTTCGAGCCGGACAAGTATCCGACGATCTTCGATGCCTACGGCTACGGCAAGTTCCGACTCGTCGCCACGACGTTTGGCGAGTACTTCAAGTCGGTCGGTGCCACGAAGGTCGGCGCGATCGGTTACGGCTCCAGCCCGAGTTCAGCGCTCGCAGCGGTGGCCTCCGTCGAGAGCGCCAAGGCGGTCGGCCTGCAGGCAGGCTACCTGGACAACTCGCTGGCGTTCGGCAGCACCGATGTCGGCCCGATCGTTCAGAAGATCAAGGAATCGGGCACCGACGCGCTCTTCGTCCCCGTCGTCCCGTCAACGGGTTATGCCCTCGTCAAGGCCCTGCGCCAGGCGGGCGTCAAGCTGAAGTCCGTCGTCCTCGCGACCGGCTACGGTCAGACCGTCCTGGACGACCCGGCGACCAAGGAGGCATCGACGGGTGTCGACTTCTTCACGCTGACTGCTCCCATCGAGTCGGGCAATCCGCGCATCCTCGAACTGCAGGCGGCACTCGCGAAGTACTCCGGCGCCGCGCCCAAGGCGATCCCGACGTTCGACCAGACGGTGTGCTGGCTGGTCACCGACCTGTTCGTGACCGGGCTGAAGCTGCCTGGTGCCGACGCCAGCAAGGAGGCGTTCGCCGCCGCACTGCGCAAGGCCACCTGGGACGGTGCCGGCATCACGACGCCGACGAACTTCGCGGACATCAAGCCCGCCGCCGGTGGGCACGACCAGGGCAACTGCCTGTACGTCAGCAGGTTCGACGGCGAGAAGTTCGTCGTGCAGGACGATGCAGGGCCGGTCTGCGGAACGATCGCCGAAGGCGTGACCGCCAAGGCCTGACTCGAGCGCCTGTAACCGCAACGGCCCCGATCGGAGATCCCTCCGACCGGGGCCGTTGCCGTGCGACTCAGACGCCGGCGGCCGTGGCGACGGTGCGCAGTGTTGCGAGCCGTTCTTCGAGGGTCCGGCCGGACGGTGCGACCGAGAAGATGTCGATCCCGGCTGCGCGGTAGGCATCGAGGCGTTCGGCGATCCGCGCCCTGTCGCCGACCAGGCCGATGCCGTCGATCAGCTCGGCAGGGGTGATCGCCTCTGCCTCCTTGACCCTGCCGGCGAGGTAGAGGTCGGTGATCTCGCGGGCGACGTCGCCGTAGCCGTACTCGGTCACCAGATCCCGGTAGAAGTTCTGTTCGCGTGTACCCATGCCGCCGATGAGCAGCGTGATGTAAGGGCGGTAGACGTCGCGCGCAACCGCCGGGTCGTCGTTGATGACGGCTCCGGTGGAGGCGGCGATGACGACTTCGTCACGCTTGCGCCCGGCCGCCTCCAGCGCGCTGGAGAACCGGTCGCGTATCGGCCCGAACTTCTCCGGGAAGACGATCGCGGGCAACCAGCCGTCGCAGATCTCGGCTGCCAGCCGGATGTTCCGTGGGCCCATCGCGGCGAGCAGGATCGGGATGTTCGCCTCGTTCTTGAGGACGAGCTTGATCGGGCGGTAGTCCTCGCGTGGCGGCAGTTTGAGGTGTTTGCCGTCGTAGAGGACACGCTCACGGCTCAGAGCCAGCTTCACGACCTCGATGTACTCACGAGTGCGGCCATGAGGATCCTTCCATGGTGTGCCGTACCAGCCTTCGGAGACCTGCGGCCCGGAGACCCCGAGGCCCAGGACGATCCGGTCGCCATACAGCGCGACGAGCGTCGCGGCGGTCATCGCGGTGGTCGTGGCAGCGCGGGCGGGGATCTGCATCACGGCCGATCCGATCCGGATCGTGCTCGTGTTCGCGGCGAGCCAGGACATCACGGTCACCGCATCGGCGCCGTAGAGCTCGGGCACCCAGACGATCGAGTAGCCGAGGCGCTCGGCCTCCTGCACGGTCGCCAGGATCTCGTCGGCGTCCTTGCGGCTGCCGTTCCAGGTTCCGAGGATGACACCCAGGTCCATCGGCTTCGTCCTATCTCTGTGCTACGCCGGATGTGCGGGCGGCGACCAGGGCGCTGCGGCGCACCTTGCCCGCCTCGTCGCGAAGTGGGCCGGCTACGAACTCGAAGGTGCGTGGCGTCTTGTATCGGACGAGCCGGTCCTTGAGGTAGTTACGCAGAGTGTCTTCGTGCACCGCCTCGCCGGCCACGGGCTCGATCACCGCATGCACCCTCTGGCCGAGGTCGTCGTCCGGCAAACCGATGACGGCTGCCGCGCGCACGGCCGGGTGCGACTCCAGCGCGGCCTCCACCTCGGCGGGATAGATGTTGGCGCCACCGCTGAGGATCATGTCGGTGCGGCGATCGAGGATGTAGACGTAGCCGTCGGCGTCGACCCAGCCGATGTCACCGAGCGACTCCCAGGCGCCATAGGCCTTCGCCTCCGCGCCCACGTACTGGTAGGCGCTCGGAGCGTCCGCGGGCGGCTTCATGAAGATCTCGCCCACCGCGCCCGGCGGAAGCGGGTTGCCGTCCTCGTCGAATGCACGCATCTCGGCCCCGCCTGCCGGGCGACCGACCGAGCCAGGGTGCTCGAGCCACTGATCGCCGCGGATCCATGTCGTGGCCTGGCCTTCGGTTCCCGCGTAGAGCTCGAGGATCGCCCGCGGGCCGAGCCAATCGATCCATTCCCGTTTCAGGTCCAGAGGGCAGCTCGAGCCGAGGTGCAGGACGCTTCGCAGCGAGGAGACGTCGTAGCTGTCACGGACGTCCTTCGGAATCTTGGAGATCCGGTTCATCATGGTCGGCACGAGCAGCATGTAGTCGGCCCGGATCTGCTGTACGAGTGCCAGGGTGGCGACCGGGTCGAACTTCGGCAGCAGGCCCACGTGCTTGCCGCGCATCAGGCCGAGCGTCATGAACATGAACGGCGCGCCGTGGTATAGCGGGCCGGGTACGGCGACGGCGCCACCGTGGCCGAGATAGAGGGTGACCTCGTCCGGGTCGGCGCTGCCAGGACGGGTGGAGTAGATCAGCTTCGGCCGGCCGGTGCTGCCGCCGGAGGTGGACGCGCGCCAGTTCGGCGGTGTCGCATCAGGAAGGGGCCCGTCATCCTCGTCCGTCCACGCATCGCTGGGACTGTCGACGACGAGTGCGGGGGTGCCGAGACGGAGAATCGGCTCTCGCTCCGCCGCGGGCATGGCGTAGGAGATGACGAGCGGCACCGCGCCGAGCTTCCAGGCGGCTACCACACCCTCGACGAGTTCGACCGAGTTCGGTAGTTGCAGGACGACGAGGGAACCCCGGCTGACGCCGGCCCGCGCGTAGTGCCGGGCTCGCTGGTTGGTCCGGTGGTCGAGTTGGGCGCGGGTCAAGGTGACGTCGCCGCAGGTGATCGCCGGAGCGGCCGGTTCGGCGGCGGCGAGACCCGAAACAAGTGCACTGAATGACTTCACATTCCCCATGTGCATGAAGGTACATTGAGTCATCTATTTACGGCAGGGTTGCGCCTCACGATAAGCGAGAAGACGAAATGGACCTGTCCTACGGGGCGCAGTACGAGGAGTTCCGCGGCGAGGTGCGCGCGTTCCTGGACGCGAACTGGAGCGTGGACCGAACAGGCGATCGTGACTACGTTGCGGCATTCCGCACGAAGGCGGTCGAGGCCGGCCTGCTGTACCGCACGGTCCCGGTGGAGTTCGGGGGTGCCGGGCAGGAGCCTGACGCCATGCGGGCCCAGGTCGTCCGCGAGGAGTTCGGTCGGGCCAAAGCACCCCGGGAACTCGGCGGCATCGGAATCGCCCTCGCGGTGCCCACGTTGCTGCGTTGGGGAACGTCGGAGCAGAAGCAACGGTTCGTCCCGCCCACGATGGCTGGACGGCTGCGCTGGTGCCAGGGGTACAGCGAGCCCGAGGCTGGTAGTGACCTCGAGTCGCTGCGCACGACCGCCGTGGTCGACGGTGAGGACTGGGTGATCAACGGCCAGAAGGTCTGGACCTCCGAGGCTGTCGGGTCGCACTGGATGCTGTTGCTGGCACGTACGGAGCCCGCCGCGCCGCGCCGCGCCGGTCTCTCCTATCTGCTGCTGGACATGAACCAGCCTGGCGTCGAAGTGCGACCGCTGCGGCAGATCACGGGCTCGTCGGAGTTCAGCGAGGTCTTTCTCACCGGCGCGCGGACGCCGGTGAACCTGCTGGTAGGCGAGCGTGGCCAGGGGTGGACGGTCTCGCGCACCACCCTCGCGGCGGAGCGGACGACGCTGGCGGCACCCGAGACATCGGCGCAGCTGTTCGCCTCGCTGGTCAAGCTTGCCCGCCGTTGTGAGGCGCAGGGTGGACGTGGCCTGTCCGACGCCGGCGTGCGCAGCGAGTTGATGAAACTCCACGGCTGGATCGAGGCGCAGCGCTGCTCGGCCATGATCCAGGCCTCTCGCGACACCGGTGACACGCCCGACATCCTGCAGCTGCTCAACAAGCTGGTGCACACCGAAGTGGCGACGCGGGTCTCGCGGATCGCCCTCGAAATACTGGGTCCCGCCGGTTTCCTGGATCCGCGACTGTCACCCAGGCCGGGGGACGAGCGGTGGCTGAACCAGTTCTTCGGATCGCTCGGCGTGGCCATCGCGGGCGGCACGTCCAATATCCAGCGCAACATCATCGCCGAGCGGGGCCTCGACCTGCCCCGCGACGAAGCGGGGGCAACGGTATGAACTTCGACCTCAGTCCCGAGCAGTACCTCCTCGAAGAGACGGTACGGACCTACCTGCTGAAGGAGTATCCGGCGGCGCGAAACCTCGCCATCGCCGAGGCCGCCGGCACGGACACCGGCTGGGACACCGACGCCTGGAGGGGCCTGGCCGGGCTCGGGGTCGGTGGCATCCTCGTTCCGGAGCAGTACGGCGGCCTCGGCCTCGGACTGCTCGACGTCGCGGTCGCCGCCCAGGGTGCCGGTTACGGTGCCGCGGCCGGCCCGTGGATCGCGCACTGGCTCGCGACCGCAGCGATCGTCCGCGGCGGGTCCGAGGCGCAGCGCGCCCGATGGCTCCCGGGGCTGGCCGACGGTTCGCTGCGGGCTTCGCTGGTCTGGGACGAGCGTGGCACGCCGGTGCTGGGCGGCCGGTCGGCGGACGTCCTGATCCTGCGGCGGGGCGACTCGCTCGCACTGGTGACTGCCGAGGGCGTCACCGCCGAGGCGCTCCCGGGCATCGACTACACCCGCCCGATCGACAGCGTTACCCTCACCGGCACGCCCGAGCCGCTGCCCGGCGGCGATACCATGCTGGTCGGCTGGGTCCGGGCGGCCGGACACACCCTCGTCGCGGCCGACTCGTTCGGGGGTTCGCAGCGCGTGCTGGACGCGACCGTCGCGTACGTCAAGGTCCGGCATCAGTTCGGCCGGCCGATCGGCGCGTTCCAGGCCGTCAAGCATCAGGTGGCAGACCTGGCGTTCGTCGTCGAGCCGTGTCGTGGCCTGTATTGGTACGCCGCGTACGCGTTGGACGAGGCATTGCCGGATGCGCCGCGGGCGGCAGCGCGCGCCAAGGCGCACATCGGTGACGCCTACGTCCACGCCGTGCGGAGCGCGATCGAACTCCACGGCGGCATCGGTTACACCTGGGAGTGCGACCTGCACGTGTACCTGAAGCGGGCACTGCTGAACCGGGAGTATCTCGGCGATCCCGAGACGCTGCGGCAGGAGATTGCAGACGCCGAGTTCGGCGCACCGTCGGGAGGCCGCCCGTGATCGACCTCGCTGAGGACGACGACCAGCTCACCATCGCCGCCACTGCTGCCCGGCTGCTGGCCGAACGGGACACCTCGCCGGCGGCAGCCGGAGAGCTGTGGAAGACGTGTGCCGAGCTCGGCTGGCTGGCACTGGCCCTGCCGGAGGAGGCGGGGGGCGTGGGCTACGGCGCGTGCGCGCAAGTCATGCTCTTCCGCGAGATGGGGAGAGAGCTGGCGATCGGCCCGTTCCTGGCCAACAGCCTGGCAGCGCACGCAGCGCTGGCCTCGGGGCGTCCTGACCTGGTCGAGTCGCTGACCACGGGTTCGCTGCGTGCGGCACTCGCCCAGGCAGGGCCGCCCGGACAGGTGTGGTTCTTCCAGGACGAGGCGCCCGCGGATCTGCTGCTCGTTCGTGACGCCGGCGGCGACCTACGGCTGGTTGAGGGCGCCGGGCTCCGGATCGTCGACGCGCTGTCCACAGTCGATCCCGCGTACCGGTTGATCACCGCGGCCACAGATCCGGCCGACGCACCTGCGTTGCCCGCTCCGGTCCGCGAGTACATCGGGTCCGCCTGGCAGATCCTGACCGCCGCGCAGCTGGCCGGGATCGCCGAGCGGGTGCGAGACATGTCGGTGGGCTACGGCATCGACCGCGTGCAGTACGGCAGGCAGATCGGATCGTTCCAGGCCGTCAAGCACCGTTGTGCCGACATGGCCGTCCGCGCCGAGGCGGCCTGGGCCATCACATCGCTGGCCGCGGTAGGCCTCGACGAGCACCTGCCGCAGGTGGCCTTCGACGCTGCGGCGGCGTTCGTCACCGCTTCGAACGCCGCACTGGTCAACAGCCGGGACAACATCCAGAACCACGGAGCGATCGGCTTCACCGAGGAACACCGGGCGCAGCTCTACGTGAAGCGGGCCCAACTGCTCGCGGCGTTCTTCGGTACGACGGCGTCGCGGCGGGCAGCTCTGCAGAACGCCGTGAACCCGTGGTGAGTGTCCTGATCACGGACGCGACAACCGCCGACCGAGGAGCACAGCGATGCGGCTGACCGACGTAGCGACCGACGCAGAGTTCCGGGCCAAGGTGCGCGACTGGCTCGCAGACAACGTCCCGCGCGAACCGCGGCCCCTCGAGCGACGGGCGGGACGGGCGTTCGACCTGGCCTGGCAGCGGGCCCAGTACGACGGCGGTTACGCGGGCGTATCGTGGCCCGCCGAGTTCGGCGGCGTCGGCATGGGACTGGGCGAGCAACTCATCTGGTTCGAGGAGTACGTGCGCTCGAACGCGCCGGACATCGGCTGCGGGTTCGTGGGCATCAACCACGCCGGCCCCACCCTCATCGCCCGCGCCGACGACGAACAGAAGGCCTTCCACCTACCGCGGATCCTGCGCGGCGAGTCGGTGTGGTGCCAGGGTTTCTCCGAGCCGGGCGCTGGATCCGACCTCGCGTCCCTGAAGACCCGCGGCGTCGTCGACGGTGATCACCTCGTCGTCACCGGACAGAAGATCTGGACGAGCGAGGCCGACCTCGCCGATCACCAGGAGCTGCTCGTACGCACCGACCCGGAATCGCAGCGGCATCACGGCCTCACCTGGATCATCTGCGACATGACGCTGCCCGGCGTCGACGTGCGTCCGATCATGACCATGGCCGGAACGACCGAGTTCAGTGAGGTCTTCTACGACGAGGTCCGTATCCCACTGCGGAACGTCGTCGGCGGAATCGGCAACGGCTGGTCGGTCGCGATGGCCACCCTCGGGTTCGAGCGGGGTACTGGATTTCTCCGTGAACAGCTGGAGCTGGCCCGCTACATCGAAGAGCGGCTGGCCGAACGAGGCCGTCGGGACGACACGGTGACATTCGGCCTGACCCAGGCGCGCGCCGAGGCTCGGGCGATGTACGCCATGACGCTCCGGATGGTCTCGCGCAGCGCGCACGGTCAGGACCTCGGGGTCACGGCGTCGATGATCCGGCTGTTCTACTCGGAGCTGCGGCAGAAGGTCGACCGGCTCGTCGTCGACGGCGCCGACGCCGACGCCGTCGCATACGGCGCCGATGCGCCCGTCCTGGAGCGCTACCTGGACGGGTACAAGGTTACGATCGGTGCGGGCACCAAGGACGTCCAGCGCAACATCATCGGCGAGAGGGGCCTGGGCCTGCCGAAGTCGTGACCTCGGCTCCGGGTTTGGCGCCGATCCGGACGATCGCGAGCAGATGCGCCTTCATGCGGTTCCGGGCGAGTTCGGCGTTGCCATCGATGATCGCGGCAACGATGCGCTTGTGCGCGCGGTGCGACGCGTCGGTGTTGGCGGCGGCATCGAAGCCGGGGATCGTCGTGCGCTGCCGGGTCAGGAAGAGGCTCTCGTCCAGCCCGCTGAGGACATCGATGAACAGTCCCAGGGCCGGGTTGCCCGTCAAGGCGGCGATGCGGACGTGGATGTCGTGCATATGCCCGGCCAGGAAACCGTCGACGCCCAGCGCCGCCTCAGCCTCCAGCGCCTGACTGAGGCTCTGCCGCACCTTCGCGGTGGGCGACCGGGCGACGATGCCCACGCACTGCAGTTCGATCGCCAGCCGCGCCTGGATGAGGTGCTGTCGCTGGACGCCCTCGTGCTGCAGGTAGAGGGACGCGACGTTGCTCACCGAGTCGGCGCGCGGCGCAGTGACGATGAGGCCACCTGCCGGTCCCGGCTTCATCACGGCGACCTGGTGGCTGCCGACGATGCGGATGGCCTCCCGGAGCACCGACCTGCTCACGCCGTACCTGGCCATCAGCTCTGCCTCGGAGCCGAGCAGCCTGCCGACCGGCCAGCCGTCGCGGATCACCTGCGACTCGATCTCGGCGGCCACCCGCTCGGCGAGCAACATCACGGACGGGCGCCCTTCCTCAGCAGCCTGCCGACCGTGCCGACCGTCCTCGCGCCAGTAGCGGCGGGGATTGCCGTTCTCGGCACTGTGGACATGCGGCGTCCTTCCGGCAACGGCAGCAAGGGCACTGATTAGGAGAAATCAAATAGGCGAACTTATTGATACAGTATGTCCGAGAAGGTTCGGCGTGCCGTGCACCTCCGGCGTCGCCGACTCAGGTGCTGGTGACCACGGTGCTGCACGCCTCAGCGATGATCGACTCGAAGACGTCGATCAAGGGGTTGTCGGCGCTCTGCAGCGCCGCTCCGACCGGGTAGAGGTCGTCCCGCGTCGCGCCCCGCAGAACCAGGTTCGCAGCGATCGAGGTGACGGCGCGATCGGCTCTCGGCGCCGCGACCGCGACGCCGCCGCTGCGCCCGCGCCGGCCCTCGGCGACACCGTCGTACACGAGGATCCGGATGGTCTCCCGGGCGACGTCACGGCCCACCGAGTACCTCGTCGCGAGTTCGCGCTCGGTGCCGAGCAGGGTGCCGATCCGCCACCCGTCGGTCGCGATGTCGTGCTTGATCCGCTCGGCCGTGCGTCCGGCAAGCGCGTTCTCGACGCTCTGGGCCACCCCGATCACCCCGGGGTCCGCGCCGTGTGCGCGCAGCCATGCCCCCGAGTCACCGATCCGCTCCGCCAGCAGTGTCACGGCCTCCTCGGCATGCCCGGCGGCCACGGCCGCAATGATCTGCCGGCGGCTGTCCTGCGACCACGCCTCCAGCCGTGCGTCGCCGCCGGGTAGTCGGCTCCGCACCGGAGTCAGGCAGCGAGTGAGCAGTCGGTGAACGACGCTGATGAACAGCGGGAGGGCGCGGTTGCCGCTGAGTTGGGCTACGGGGGAGAGCAGCGCCGGACGGCACCAGAAGGTGCCGGGGTCGAGTTGTCGATCCGCCAGCAGGTCCCGCCGCAGCCGCTCGACGCCGGGTCCGTCGATGCATTCGGTGGTGAGACGGAAGGCTAGCCGGCCCAGCGCCAGCCGAGTCTCGAGAAGATCCTCGAAGGACGTCCCCGCGTAGTGCAGGTAGGTGGCGAGCGCGTGGGCGGCCGGTTCCAGGCTGGGTCTGCAGACGATGAGGCCGCCACCGGGGCCGCGCCGCATCCTGGCGACGCGTTGGTGTTCGACCAGGCGGATCGCCTCACGGATCACTGCGCGGCTCGCCCCATGGCGCCGCCGCAGTTCCTCCTCGCTGCCCAGCGAGGCTCCGACCGGCCATCCGGCGGCGATGACCTCGCTCTCGATGCGACGGACCACCTGCACCGCGAGCCCGGGGTCGTCCGTACATGCCCGCGAGTCCGTCACCCGCTCGATTCTGCACGACGTGGCGTCCTTCACCTAGGCCCAACGATCGGCAACTGATATAACTATTTAGCCGAGCTCCGCGCAGCGCTCGGCACGGCATCCTCGGTTTCGATTCCAACGGCGGGAACAAGACATGAGCCAACTCGACATCCTCCAGGCCAAGCTCGACATCCAGGAGCTGGCGGCCAGGTACGGCCACTACTGCGATCACCCGGGTTGGGAGGACGTGCTGGACCTCTATGTCGAGGACGGTGTCTTCGACGCGGCCAAGGTGTACGGCAAGGTCTACACCGGCAGGGACGAGCTCCGAGGCTTCTACGAGAATGCCCCCGATGCGGTCGCACACCACCCCTGTGGTCAGTTCACGACGGTGAGCGACGACGCGACCACCGCGACCTCGACCGCGAAGTTCGTGGTCTTGTTCCACCGGCAGGTGTTCTCGGTCGACTACAACTGGGACCTGGTGAAGGTCGACGGCGGGTGGAAGATCAAGAGGCAGGAGATCGAGGTGGTCGGCAAGGCCAAGTTCGGCGCGGACTCGACCAAGGTCTGATTCACGTGGCGAGGCACCACGGCGGCGCCGTGGCGCGCCGCCGTACCGCGGCTACTCCGCAAGGGACGCACTCTGTGGAAACTTCTCCGGCGCGGGCCGTCGACATCGAGCGACTAGCAGCGCAGGTGGGCTCCGGCTCGCTGGCAGCCCTGCTGGCCTGGCGTGCGGTGGAGCGCCCGGAGCACGGGTTCCTCTTCGTGGAGGAGGAGCCGGCCATCACCTTCGGCGAGCTTGCGCTGGCCGCTGCGGAGCTTGACCTGCGCCTCGCGCAGGCGGGCATCGAGCGTGGCGCGCGGGTCCTGATCCGGGTCGGGAACGACGAGCGGTTCCTGCCGGCGCTGGTGGCGGCCTGGCTCCGCGGCGGCGCCGCGCTGCCGATGCACCCTGCCGCCCCCGTGGACGAGGTGGGTCGCGTGGTCGATTCGCTGGACGTGGCGGCGATCGTCTGCGATCCGGACGACAAGGTGGTGACTGCCGGGCTTCCGATTCCGGTCCTGCCGTTGCCGCGACTGCGGACCGGGGGTGGTACCGGGTCGGTCCTGCTGCCGGTCCCCGCGGACGTTCCAGGCAGCGACCCGGCGCTGATACTGCTGACATCCGGTTCCACCGGCACTCCCAAGGGCGTGCTGCTGACCCATGACAACGCGTGGGCCAACCTGCGTTCCACCGTCTCGGCGTTCCGTTCCGACGCCGGACCCAGTCCGCTTCCCGACTCACCGAAGCCGCCGAACCTGATCGCGAACCCGCTGTCGCACACGGCCGGCGTGGTGCGCTTGCTGTTCGCGCAGTACGTGGGCCGCGACATCGTCCTGCTGCGCAAGTTCAGCGGTGGCCTGGCCAAGCGCCTGGTCGACAAGCACGGCATCGACAACCTCACCCTGAATCCCGCCATGCTGCGGATGCTGCTGGACGAGACACAGCCCGGCGACACCCTGGGAAGGGTGCGGTACGTCTCGTCCGGCACCGCCCCGCTCACGCCGGCCCTGCGCGAGGCGTTCGAGGAGCGATTCGGCGTGCCCGTACTGCAGGCCTACGGCCAGACGGAGGCCTTCGGCGGCATCGCCATCGAGAGCGTCAAGGACGTGCTCTCGGGCAGGCGCCGGCCGGGTTCGGTCGGCAGGCCGCTGCCCGGAGTCGAACTGCGTCTGGTCGGACCCGACGGGACGGACGTGCCACCGGGTGAGTCCGGAGAGATCTGGGTGCGCTCGAAGTCTGCGATGAAGGGCTACCTGACCGCAGACGGCGAGGCCGGGGAGGCAGCGACGGGGTGGCTGCGTACAGGCGACCTCGGAAGTCTCGATGTGGACGGCTATCTCTACATCACGGGCAGGCTGAAGAACATCATCATCTGCGGTGGGTTCAACATCACGCCGGAGGAGGTGGAGGCCGCGCTCGAGAACGACGAGCGCGTAACCGAAGCCGTGGTGGTGTCCTGGCCGGACGAACGGCTCGGTGAGATCCCGGTGGCGGTCGTCGAGTCCGAGTCGGACGAGGCGGACATCCTCGCCGAGGTCGCCGGAAGGTTGACCGCGTACAAACGCCCGCGCAAGCTGCTGCGGGTGGACAAGCTGCCACGTGTGCCGAACGGAAAGGTCGACCGGCCCGCGGTGAACCTGCTCGTGGCCGAACAGCTCGGAGGGGACTCATGACGTCGGCGAAATCGGTTCCTGTGGACGAGGAAGCTGCACGCGACTTCCTGCCGACGGCAGCGGTGTACGTCAATGGCGAGTTCGTGCCGGACGCGACGGGAGAGGCACACGAGCACGTCCACCCCGGTGACGGCAGGCCTCTTGGCATCTGGAACCTCGCAGGTGCCGGGGATGTCGATAGCGCCGTTCTGTCCGGTCAGGCGGCGCAGCGGGTCTGGATGAGCAAGACTCCCGGTGAACGCCGCGACATCCTCGTCAACGTCGCGGCCGCCCTGCGCGATCGGCATCTCGAACTGGCCGCGGTCGGCACGCTCGAGATGGGCATGCCGATACGGACATCGGTCGCCGGAACGCTCGGCGCGATCGAGTGGTTCTCCTACTACGCCGGCTGGGCGGACAAGATCGAGGGCGTCGTCGCCCCGGTGCCCGGCACTCACGACTACGGGGTCTACCAGCCCTACGGTGTCGTCGGCAGCATCATCCCGTGGAACGGTCCGGCGCTCGGACTTGCGGTGAAGGTCCCGGCCGCGCTCGCGGCGGGGAACGCGATCGTGCTCAAACCGTCGGACTTCGCGCCGCTCTCCAGCACCCTGTTCGCCCAGATCGCCACCGAGGCCGGTCTGCCTCCTGGTCTGTTCAACGTCGTGCCGGGCGGTCCGGACACCGGACAGGCCCTCTGCCGGCACCCCGGCGTGGGCCTCATCAGCTTCACGGGCGGCAACGTCGCTGCACGCGCGATCGGCACCGTGGCCGCGCAGCGACAGGTGCCCACCGTCTTCGAACTCGGCGGCAAGTCCGCCTCGCTGATCTTCGACGACGCGGATGTGCCCCGGGCGGCCAAGCTCGCCGCCGTCCTCGCGGTTGCCCAGAACAGTGGTCAGGGCTGCTTCCTCCCGACCCGCCTGCTCGTCCAGCGCGGCGCCTACGAACAGGTGCTCGAGATCGTGAACAAGACTGCCTCACGGTTCACCGTCGGCCGTCCCTTCGGGGAGGCGACGACCATGGGACCGGTGGCGAGCCGTCAGTCGTTCGAACGCATCCTCGGCATCATGGAGCGTGTCGCCACGGACAAGGACGGCGAACTGCTCACCGGCGGTGGTCCCGTCGGTGGCGACCTCGCCGATGGCTACTACCTGCAGCCGACCGTCTACTACGACGTCGACCCAGCGAGCCGCCTCGCCCGCGAGGAGGTGTTCGGCCCAGTACTCAGCGTGATTCCGTTCGACGACGAGGACCAGGCCGTGGCGATCGCGAACGACAATGACTTCGGGTTGGCCGGCTATGTGTGGACCGAGAGCCTGCGCCGCGCACATCGCGTCGCGGCTCGGTTGGACGCCGGCTACGTGTCGGTGAACAGCCTGGCCGGTCTGCCCCCCGCCGCGCCGTTCGGAGGCTGGAAGGCCAGTGGCCACGGCAAGGAAGGCGGCCGCGAGGGGTTGCTCCAGCTGATGCGCCTCAAGAACGTCCACATCGCACTGTGAAGGAGGACCACGTGACCGAGTACCAGACCGTGCTGTTCGACGTGAGCGACCACGTCGCGACGATCACGCTGAACCGTCCCGAGGTGATGAACGCCTTCAACCAGGAGATGCTCGACGACTTCTCCCGGATCTGGCAGCGCTGCCGGGTGGACGACGACATCCACGTCGTCGTGCTGCGTGCCGCCGGCGAGCGGGCGTTCTGCACAGGCGTCGATCGAAAGGACGGCCGGTTCCGGCACGACAACCCGTTCAGCGCCGACGACCCGGGCCTGTTCCTCGGCGCCAAGCAGAACCGCGTGTGGAAGCCGCTGATCGTGGCCGTGCACGGCATGTGCGCCGGCGGCGCGATGTACTGGCTCAACGAGGCAGACGTGATCATCTGTTCGGAGGAGGCCACCTTCTTCGATCCGCACACGACCTATGGCATGGTCTCCGCGCTGGAGCCCGTCGGCATGATGCGTCGCATCCCGATCGGTGAGGCGATGCGCTGGGCGCTGTTCGGTCTCGACGAGCGGATGGGCGCCCAGCGGGCCTACAACATCGGCCTGGTCAGTGAGGTCCTTCCGCGCGAGGAGTTGTGGGACCGGGCGGACCTCCTGGCCCGGCGTCTGGCGATCAAGCCGCCGCTGGCGATCCAGGGGACCGTCAAGGCGATGTGGGACTCGTTCTCGATGTCACCCGGCGCCGGCCGGGAGGTTCCGCTGCACTACACGCAGCTGGGCAACCCCGGCAGCATGCTCGAGATGGGCGCGGTCGAGAAGCCGAAGCCGGAGGTGCGGTGATGCGCCTGCTGGACGGCCGGATCGCGGTGGTGACCGGCGGGGCACAGGGCATCGGTCTGGAGATCGCGCGGCTGTTCGTCGAGCACGGGGCGAAGGTCGTTCTCGGCGATGTCGACGGCGACGCCATCGCCAAGGCGACGGCCGACCTCGGCGGCGACGCCGTCGCGGTCGGTGCGGTCTGCGACGTGCGTCGGGCTGCGGACATCGAGGCTCTGCTGGATGCCGTCGGAACGCCGGACGTGATGGTGAACAACGCCGGCATCACCCGCGACGCGACCATGCGGAACATGACCGAGGAGCAGTTCGACGCCGTGATCGAGGTGAACCTCAAGGGTGTCTGGCTCGGCACCAAGATCGCCGCGGCCCGGATGCGCGACGCGAAGCGCGGTTCGATCGTCAACATCTCCTCGCTGTCGGGCAAGGTCGGCATGGCCGGACAGACCAACTACTCGGCGGCCAAGGCCGGTGTCGTGGGCCTGACCAAGGCCGCAGCGAAGGAACTTGCCCATCTGGGCGTCCGCGTCAACGCGGTCCAGCCCGGGCTCATCCGCACCCCGATGACCGAGGCCATGCCGCAGAAGGCGTGGGATCAGAAGATGAGCGAGATCCCGATGGGCCGGCCGGGGGAGCCCCGCGAGGTCGCGGGGGCCGTGCTGTTCCTGGCGTCAGACCTTTCGAGCTACATGACGGGCACGGTGCACGAGGTCACGGGCGGTAGGTTCATGTGAAGCGGACGATTCTCTCGCCCGAGCACATCACGCTGCGCGACACCGCCCGGTCCTTCTTCGAGAGGTTCGCCGTGCCACATCGGGCCGAGTGGGAGGCGCAGGGTCACGTCGGACGCGAGATCTGGAAGCGCGCCGCGGAGCACGGTCTGCTGGGTCTGGAGATTCCGGAGGAGTACGGCGGGCTCGGCAACCAGGACTACCGCTTCAACGCCCTCATCATCGAGGAGTCCGAACGCACCCGGTCCGGCGTCGCACTGACGCTGCAGAACGAGATCATCTCGCCCTACCTGGTGAGCCTGGGCAACGAGGAGCAGAAGCGGCGACTGTTGCCCGGCATGGCGGCAGGCGAGATCCTCGGCTCCATCGGCATGTCCGAACCCGGTGCCGGGTCCGACCTCGCCGGAGTTCGGACCAGTGCGGTGTGCGATGGCGACGAGTGGGTCATCAACGGGAGCAAGACCTTCAACAGCGGCGGGTTACTCGCGGATTTCATCATCGTGGTGGCCCGCACCGATCCGAGTGCCGGGCACAAGGGCTTCACACTCTTCCTGGTCGAGACCGACCGTCCCGGCTTCGCACGCGGCAAGAAGCTGGACAAGATCGGGTTGCGAACCTCGGACACCATGGAACTTTTCTTCGCCGACGTCCGGGTTCCGGACGGTAACCGCCTCGGCGAGGAGGGCCGGGGCTTCTACGCCCTGATGCGGAACCTGCCGCAGGAGCGCCTCGGCATCGCCATCGGTGCCCTGGTGAAGGCGGAACTGGCGTTCGAGCTGACCGTCGGGTACGCCACCGACCGGCAGGCCTTCGGGCAGTCGATCGGGAAGTTTCAGGTCAACCGGCACGCGTTGTCGGAGATGCACACCAAGCTGCAGGTGGCCCGGACATATCTGGATCAGTGCATCCTCGGGGTCGTCGACAAGACGCTGACCGCCGAGGACGCGGCCGGTGCGAAGTGGTGGATCAGCGAGCTTGCCTGGGACGTCGTCGATCGCTGCGTGCAGATGTTCGGCGGCTACGGCTACATCAACGAGTACGAGATCGCGCAGATCTGGAAGGACGCTCGCGTCGACCGGATCCACGGTGGCACCACGGAGATCATGAAGGACCTCAACGGCCGCAAGCTCGGTTTCTGAAGGGAACGCACAGTGCAGCGGACGATTCTGGAGGCGGAGCACCTCGCTCTGCGCGAAGCCGCCATCGACTTCTTCGAGAAGTTCGCGGTTCCGCACCGCGCCGAGTGGGAGGCGCAGGGCCACGTCGGCCGGGAGATCTGGACACAGTCCGCCGCCCAGGGCCTACTCGGGATCGAGATCCCGGAAGAGTACGGCGGGCTCGGCATCCACGACTACCGCTTTAACGCCATGATCATCGAGGCGACCACCCGCACCCGGGCCGGGGTTGCACTGACGCTGCAGAACGAGATCGTGGCGCCGTACGTGGTGAACCTCGGCAGCGCCGAGCAGAGGCAGCGCTGGCTTCCGGGGATGGCCCGGGGCGAACTGCTCGGAGCCATCGCGATGTCCGAACCGGGCGCCGGGTCCGACCTCGCTGGTATCCGGACCAGTGCGGTGCGCGACGGTGACGAGTGGGTGATCAACGGCAGCAAGACCTTCATCAGCGGCGGGTTCCTCGCCGACTTCGTCATCGTGGTGGCCCGCACCGATCCGGCAGCCGGCCACAAGGGCTTCTCGCTCTTCATCGTGGAGACCGACCGGCCCGGGTTCGAGCGCGGCAGGAAGCTGGACAAGATCGGGCAGCGCACGTCCGACACCATGGAGCTGTTCTTCAGCGATGTGCGGGTGCCGCCCACGAACCTGCTCGGCGACGAGGGGCGTGGCTTCTACGCCTTGATGCGGAACTTGCCGCAGGAGCGTCTCGGTATCGCCATCGGGGGCCTCACCGGCGCCGAGCACGCGTTCGACCTGACCAAGGCCTACGCCAAGGACCGGCAAGCCTTCGGGCAGCCGATCGGAAACTTCCAGGTCAACCGGCACGCGCTGTCGGAGATGCACACCAAGCTGCAGGTGGCCCGGACCTACCTTGACCAGTGCATCCTGGGCGTCGTCAACCGGACGCTCAGCGCCGAGGACGCGGCCGGTGCGAAGTGGTGGATCACCGAACTCGAATGGGAGATCGTCGACCGCTGCCTGCAGATGTTCGGCGGCTACGGCTACACGAACGAATACGAGATCGCCCAGATCTGGAAGGACGCCCGCATTCAGCGTCTGTACGGCGGCACCACCGAGATCATGAAGGATCTCGTCGGCCGCAAGCTCGGCTTCTGAACCACGACCCGATCACCTGCAAGGAGTTCCGCCTCTCATGAACGGCAACAGGCTCGCCGGCAAGGTCGCCTTCGTCACCGGCGCCGCGCGGGGGCAAGGACGCAGCCACGCCGTACGTCTGGCGGCCGAGGGCGCCGACATCATCGCCGTCGACGTCTGCGAGCAACTCGAGTCGGTCGGGTACCCCCTGTCGACGACGAAGGACCTGGACGAGACGGTCGCGCAGATCGAGGCGCTCGATCGCCGGGTGATCGCGCGGCAGGCCGACGTACGTGACCTGCCGGCCCTGACCGAGATCGTCGGCGAAGGGGTTGCCCTACTGGGCCGCCTCGATGTCGTCGTCGCCAACGCCGGCATCGCGTCCTACCGTCCGGCCCTGGAGCTGAGCGAACTCGAGTGGGACGAGATGATCAACGTCAATCTCAGCGGGGTGTGGCGCACTGTCCGCGCCTCCGTGCCCCATGTCAAGGCCCACGGCGGGGGAGGATCGGTGATCATCACCAGTTCCACCTCCGGCCTGCGCGGCATCCCGAACGCCTCGCACTATGCCGCTGCCAAGCACGGCCTGGTCGGGCTGATGAAGGTGCTCGCCCTGGAACTGGGCCCTGACAACATCCGGGTCAACACCATCCACCCGACGACGGTCAACACCCCGATGGTGCAGAATCAGCAGACCCTGGACCTGTTCCTGCCCGGTCAACAGGACCAGACGCAGGAGGCGTTCGCTCGCATCGCCAGGCGCCTGAACGTACTGCCGGTGCCGTGGATCGAGCCGAACGACGTGAGCGACCTGGTGGTCTTCCTCGCGTCCGCGGAGGCGAAGTTCGTCACCGGCTCCGCGATCCCGGTCGACGCCGGCATGATCTCGCGCTGGTGAGCGGCATGAACCCCGCAGAGTTCAAGACGATCGCGTACGCGGTCACCGAAAACGTCGCGACCGTCATGCTCAACCGGCCCGACCGGCGCAACGCGTGGAACGGCCAGATGGCGCTCGAGTACCGGTGGGCGCTGCACATCGCCGACCACGACCCGGATGTCGGCGCGGTCGTCGTGACCGGTGCCGGCGACTACTTCAGCGTGGGCGCGGACATGGAGATTCTCTCCGACATGGGCTCGCAGGGCGGTACCTACGAGCGGGCGGCGGTCGAGCTGCCCCCGTTCCCCGAAGACGCACCGCCGGCCCTACGCCACAACCACACCTATCCGCTCGCGCTCGGCAAGCCGGTGGTCGCCGCGCTGAACGGTCCGTGCGCCGGCGCGGGCTTCGTGCTCGCCTGCTTCGCGGACTTCCGGGTCGCGGTGCAGCAGAACAAGATCACTGCGTCGTTCGCGGGCCTCGGGTTGCCCGCGGAGTACGGCCTGGCATGGACGCTGGTGCGCATCGTGGGCCTGCAGAACGCGTTGGAGATCCTGCTGACCAATCCCGTGATGTCCGGCGACGACGCGAAGGAATTCGGCTTCGTGCGGCGGAGCTGGCCCGCAGACACCTTTCGGGAACAGGTTCAGGAGTTCGCGCGCGAAATGGCACAGCACTCCTCACCCACCGCGCTGAAGGTCATGAAGCGGCAGATCTATCGGGACGCATGGGGTGACCTCAGCGATCTCGAGACTGCCTACGTCCGTGCGGTCGAGGACATGGACCGGATGGCGGGCGAGCCGGATTTCCGAGCGGGTCTGCGGGCGGTGCGCGAACGCCGGCGGCCACAGTTCCTGCCGCGCCCCCACGCGTAGGCGACTCTCCGCGACACCACCGGCAGCCATGCCGGCAATACGAAGGAAGTGATCCATGGGTCGGCTCGATGGCAAGGTCGCGCTCATCTCCGGTGGGGCGAAGGGCATGGGCGAGGCACACTCCCGCGCCTTCGTCGACGAGGGGGCGAAGGTCGTCCTCGGTGACATCCTGGACGAGCGTGGTCAGGAGGTCGCCGCCGAACTCGGGGACCGGGCTCGGTACGTGCACCTGGACGTGACCGGGCGCGAGGACTGGGAGGCCGCCGTGGCGGCAACCGAGGACGCGTTCGGATCGCTTACCGTCCTGGTCAACAACGCCGGCATCATGATCCCCGCGGGCATCGAGGACACCGTCGAGGCCGACTTCATGCGGCAGTTCTCGATCAACCAGCTTGGCACCTTCTACGGGATGCAGGCGGCCGTACCCGCGATGAAACGCGCCGGTGTCGGTTCGATCGTCAACATCTCCTCCGAGTCCGGCATGGTCGGCAAGGGCGGCCTGTTCGCCTATTCGATGACCAAGTGGGCGGTGCGAGGCATGACGAAGTCGGCCGCGCGCGATCTGGGCAGGCACAACATCAGGGTCAACTCGGTGCACCCGGGCGGCGTTCTCACCGACTTCGTGCTGAGCGAGGCGACCACCGACGTCGACCCCGCCACGATCTTCGGCCGCCAGCCGATCCCGCGCATCGGCCGACGACGTGAGATCAGCCCGTTCGTCGTCTACCTCGCCTCGGACGAGAGCAGCTACGCGACGGCGAGTGAGTTCGTCATCGACGGCGGAATGATCTCCGGCAACGACCTCAGTTGAACACCTACCGAACAGAAGGGGCGTGCGATGGGGCGCGTTGAAGGCAAGGTCGTACTGATCACCGGTGCGGCACGAGGTCAAGGGCGGAACCACGCGGTCGAGCTTGCGCGACAGGGCGCGGACATCGTTGCGATCGACCTGTGCGAGGACATACCCACGGTCGACTACCCGTTGGCGACCGAGGCCGATCTGCAGCAGACAGTGAAGGCCGTGGAGGAGCTGGACAGGCGATGCCTGCCGATCCGGGCCGACGTGCGCAGTCCCGACCAGATGAGGGCGGCGGCGGCACAGGCCGTCGCAGAGTTGGGCCGGCTCGACGTGGTCGTAGCGAACGCGGCGGTCTCCGCCCTCGGCGCGCAGTACAACAGCCAGGCATGGATGGATACGGTCGACATCAACCTGCTCGGTGCCGTCAACGTCATCCAGGCGGCCTACCCGCATCTGAAGCAGGGCGCGTCGATCATCGCAATCGGCTCGCTCGTCTCGGTGCGCCCCCGGCGTGCCTACGACGACGCCGGTCCCGGCTCGGCGGGCTACAAGTACGCCAAGCGCGCGCTGGCGAACTACGTGCACGAACTGGCCACCACCCTCGCGCCCGAGTTCATCCGGGCGAACGTGATCCACCCCGGCAACGTCAACAGCCCGATGCTGCAGAATGACATGACCTACCGGCAGTTCCGCCGCGACCTCGAGCACCCGACCCGCGAAGACGCCGAGCCCGGCTTCCCGGTCCTGCATGCGATCCCGGTGCCGTACGTCGAGCCGGACGACATCACCGCGTTGGTCGTCTACCTCGCCTCCGACGAATCGCGCTACATGACCGGTAACCAGCTGCGCGTCGACGCGGGCGGCTACCTCAAGGTCAACGAGTTCAGGGTCTGAGGCCGACCATGGCGGTCGAGATCTCCATTCACGAACACATCCGGCAGTTGGCGTGCCGTTACGCAGAAGCGGTCGACTCCCGGAACCTGGACGCCCTCATGGAGTGCTTCCCGGAGGATGTCCAGGTGGGGCGCGAACAGCACGGCCGAGAAGCGCTTCGAGCGTGGTTCGACCAGGTACTGCGCAGCTTCGGCGTCAGCATGCACATGATCGGCAACCATCGCATCGACGTGCAGGACGAGGACCACGCCACAGGTGTCGTCTACTGCCGCGCCGAGCATGCCTTCGACGGTGAGTGGCTCGTCATGATGATCCAGTACTGGGACACCTACGAGCGCATCGACGGTCGCTGGTACTTCCGCAGGCGCAAGGAGAAGGTCTGGTACGGCCAGATGCAGGTGCCGTCTCCGGGCGGCGTGCTGGCCGACCGCTGGCCGGGACGTGAACCGAAACAGGGCAATCTGCCCTACGAGTGGCCCAGTTGGACCACGTTCTGGCACGACACGCCGGCACCGCTCGGCTGACGTCGAAGTGGGCCTTGCCAAGACGTTCCGCTGTTAGTTAAATAAGTTGGCTGATTGTGAGCCACCTCTCAGCGACGCTGACCATCTCAAGGAGGACTCCCCATGGCAGGACGTCTGGAAGGCAAGGTCGCCTTCATCACCGGCATCGGGCGCGGGCAGGGTCGCAGCCACGCGATCCGGTTCGCCGAGGAGGGCGCGGACATCATCGGTGTCGACATCTGTGCCGACATGCCGGGTCTGGTGCCCTACGAGCTCTCCTCGAAGGCGGATCTGGACGAGACCGTGCGCGCGGTCGAGGCCCTCGACCGGCGCATCGTCGCGCACGTTGCCGATGTCGGCGACCGCACCGCACTCAAGGCCGCCGTCGACGACGGCGTGGCCAAGCTCGGCAAGCTGGACATCGTCTTCGCCAACGCGGGAATCTGCGCCCTCGGCGACTTCCCGATCGAGACGTTCTTCCAGCACTTCGACACGCTTCTCGTCGGTGTGCAGAACGCGTTCTGGGCCGCCTACCCGCACCTGCCGGACGGCGCGTCGATGATCGCAACGGGGTCGGTCTCCTCGCTCATCAAGGATGCGGTCGAGGGGCCCTCGACCGGGCCCGGCGGCCGCGGGTACGGCCTGGCCAAGCGGACGATCGCGCAGTACGTGAAGTCGCTCGCGCTCGTCATGGCACCGCGGATGATCCGCGTCAACGCCGTGCATCCCACGAACGTCAACACGCGGCTGCTGCACAACGACCCGATGTATCAGCTGTTCCGCCCCGACGTCGAGGGCCGGATCCCGACCCGCGAGGAGTTCGAGCAGGCGGCGCCGGTCATGCAGGCGCTACCGATTCCGTACGTCGAACCGGTCGACATCAGCAACGCCGCCATCTTCCTCGCGTCCGACGAGTCGCGTTACGTCACCGGCATGCAGCTGCGTGTGGATGCCGGCTCGGTCATCAAGCAGCCCGCGCTGGTCGACCTCTGACCCGTCCGGAACTCCTGGCGAGCCGACGGCATTGGTACGGCCTCGGGCTGTACCAGGCCGCCGATCTCGGTGCGGTCATCGCGGCATCGCTGCGGGCGGAGCCGAGCCGCACGCTCACCTACTCCACCGCAGGCCGGACGCGAATGCTCGGCTTCGCCGAGCTGGATCGCCGTTCTGCGGCGGCGGCGGCAGGGCTGGCCGCAGCCGGGGTACGGCCCGGTGACCGCGTACTCGTGCAGCTGCCGAACAGCGTGGAGTCTACGGTCACGCTCGTCGCGGCATGGCGGGCCGGCGCCGTCGTCGTGCCACTCCCGACCGCGGCAGGCCCTGCCCACCTGACGGCCGCGCTCGCGGACTCCGGAGCAAAGATCCTGGTCGTGCCCGACGAGTGGCGGGGTGTCGGGTACCGGCAGCGGCTCCCGGCTGCCCCGCACGGCGGGCGGCTCGGGTCCGTGTACGTCACTGGTCCGGGCGCACCCGACGACCTCGCCTTCGTTCTGCTCGAGCGGAGCGGGGCGGGTGCGTTCGAGCCCGCCGCGCGGGCCCCGGACTCGCCGGCTGCGCTCATCTAC
>Ga0105247_10000686_pt1 | contig 26694 bp, 25 predicted proteins | sample KBSS24metaG_FD_81519 | JGI IMG/M metagenome (GOLD analysis project Ga0105247, IMG submission 81519) | Switchgrass rhizosphere microbial communities from Kellogg Biological Station, Michigan, USA - KBS S2-4 metaG | ecosystem: Host-associated > Plants > Roots > Rhizosphere > Soil | place...
GCGGGGGCAAGCCCCTCTTCCTGACTTGTTCTATCTCAACTGACTTGTTCTATCTCAACTGACTTGTCTATTCCTGAGTTGTCTATTCCTGACTTGTTCTATTCCTGAGTTGTCTATTCCTGAGTTGTTCTATTACTAGCTTGTTTAGATAACACGCGCCATCACGATCACAGGCAGCCGCACAGTCAGCACCGCCCCACCTCCTTCGCGATTCGCAGCCGAAACAGTCCCACCGTGAAGCTCAACGAGGTGTCTCACGATCGCCAGCCCCAATCCGAGTCCTCCATGCTTGCGCGTGCTCGATCCATCTGCCTGGCTGAACCTCTCGAATATCCTCGGCAGAAACTCCGCCGGCACACCTGGACCACTGTCTTCGATTCTAATCTCCGCGAGCGATCCATGTTGCTCCAGGTACAAATCAACTGTTCCACCAGCGGGCGTAAACTTCACCGCATTCGCCAGCAAGTTCCAGAGCACCTGCTGTAGTCGCTCGCTATCCGCCCTGACGATCGAATCAGGCGCCTCGATGTGGGTTGAGACCGTGATCTCTTTCGCTTCCGCAGCCGGTCGCACCGCATCGATCGCAGCATGAATGATCAGCAGCAGGTCGATGGGTTGCGTGTTGATACGCAGCTTGCCGGTAATGATGCGCGACACGTCGAGCAGGTCTTCAATGATCTGTCGTTGTGCCGCTGCGTTCCGTTCGATCACCTCGACTGCGTGCGCCGCGCCATCAACGTCGAGTTGACCGGAGCGAAGCAATCGCGACCATCCCACGACCGCATTCAATGGCGTTCGCAACTCGTGAGAGACGGTCGCCAGAAACTCTTCCTTCAACCGGCTCGCTTCTTCAGCATGTTGCCGCGCGTGACTCTCGCGCTCGAGCAATTCGGCGCGCTCGATGTCTGCCTTGACTGCGGCCGTGATATCCATCGTTACGCCGCGCATTCCTATTGGACCACTTTCGTCGCAAACAACAACCGAGTGCGCCTCGACCCACACCTCGCGCCCGTCTTTGTGCAGCAACCGAAAACGACTCGAGCCACCCTTTCCGGAAGCGTAGATGGCCGCTGTTTCAGCCGCCATACGCTCACGGTCGTCAGGATGAACTATCGAGAGCCCAAAACCCGGGTTTGCAAGCCATTCTTGTGCGCTATATCCGAGCATCTTCTCGATGTAACTGCTGATAAAGTCAACTCGTCGCTCGGTTGTGCCGGGTTTCCCCCATGCCTCCCAAACCACGCCGGGCACATGCTGCACGATATCTTCCACGCGACGACGATGAAGCTCGAGCTCCGATCCGAGTCTCCGTCGTTCTGAAGTCACCGCGGCAACGAGGAGCGTCATCAACGTGCTCGTGCCGACGAATGAGATCAAAAGTAGTAACGTCACGTTCCGGCTTGATTGAATGAATGGACCATAGCCGTGGCGCGCACCCCATATCGCGACCACAGTTATCAGCACGATCGCGCTCGTCACGATTCGCTGATCGAACCGCAGTGCGGCCCAGAGCAAACACGGTAAACACAGGTAAGCGAGCGGATATATCTTGACGGGCCCCGGAAACCATCCGGCGAAGACAACCAGGGAGACAATCAACAATAGTACAAACAGGCTGGCAATCTCGGGCACATCTTCACGAGGGATACGGCGCGAGTAGCCCCACGAGAGCATGAGCGGTGCAAAGATGAGCGCACCGAAGCCGTCGCCCATCCACCACGTCAGCCAAAGCGAGGTGAATTCGTTCCATTGTTTAGGATCACCGAAACAAACACTCAGACTTCCAATCGTCGCGCTAGCGAGTGTTGCGAGCACAGCAGCGTAAACAACAAACATGAGCACTTCACCGACGGAGTCGAACGAGTTTCGCCATCGTTTCGATCTACGCAACAAAAACCACGCCGCGAGTGCCTCGATCGTGTTTCCCGACGCGATGCCGAACGCAAAAGGGATCGGCAGACTGGTAGGTAAATTTGCGGCGAGCGCGCCGAGAAAAACTCCCGGCAGAACACGCGGCCCAAAGATCAGCACTGAAGCAATAGCGATCCCCGTCGGCGGCCAAACAGGTGTAACATTTTCATGTAGTGAGGCCAGCGAAAGCCCGAGCTCCGCGCCAACAAAGTAAATGACGGCAACGACCAAACACAGACCAATCGTCGGGAGCGTGCTGCGTTTCATTTTGACGAAAGTCTATCAAGAAAACCTTCCTGGAGGGGTCAGGTTTTTACCTATTGCCGGAATAACTAGACCAGCGTATAAGACACTGCGACGCTCGGCATACCTCCCAACCAGGCACGAGCGACCTCCCGATTTTATTAGTTGTTAACCTCCCAAACTAATCCTTGCTCCCGCAAGTTAACGTGCTGATTCCTACGGGGATCAAAAGAAGGAGGCGTTTCTATGAAAAGAATCGGTCTTGTCCTTGGTCTCACTCTGAGCGTTGCAATGTCGCTGTGCACACTGACGGTGCTAATTAGACCCGTGTTTGCACAGTCCTGCTCAGCCAAATGCCCCGGTGGTGGTCAAGTTACCTGCTACGGACATAGTTGCACAGCGAAAGATGGCGAAGGTTGTAGATCGTACGACCAGAACGGTACGTTGATTGTTGGCATTCCCTGTAACGGAGAAATGGAGTTGCAATGAAGAAAACGGCGCTTGCGTCCATGTTCGCGCTCTGCACTTGTTTATTCGTGACTACTCTGATTGTCCTGATCAAGCCGTTAACAGTTTATGCAGCTACTTGCACCGCACAGTGTCACACCGGTTCGGTGAGTTGTACTGGCAATGAGTGCTCGGCGACAGACGGAGTTGGTTGCAAATACACATCTGGCGGGAAAGTCCAGGAAAAGAAGTGCGACGTCGCGGAAGAACTAATTCTTGAGTAACCTAATGGTTAAATATTGGTGCGTGTTGTTGCTGCTGCTAGCTACGACACAAATCTGTCTAGCTCAAAACATTCCTGACGAAGCCTCATTCGCAAAACAAAGAGCAACTGAGCTCATTGCGGATCTGCCCGCTCAGATCAAAAAAGTTGATGATGCTACAGTGAGGGTCTTCTTACAGCTTCGACTTGCTACATTCCACTGGTCTGAACTATCCGAACACTCCCGCGATCGCGCCCGCGAGCTCACGCTAATCTGTTTGAACGATTTGGATCAGCATCGATCCGATTTGGCGCCGTTTTATGCAAATTCATTTCGCGAAGACCTCCTCGCGTTACTTGAAGTGCACGCGCCTGATTTGGCCGCGCGGTATAGAGCCGGCGCCGATACCAATGAGAAGGTCAAACCCGGAGACCCCTACGATGTTGCCCTTTCAATGTTACAAACGAAGGGTCAAGCGGCGCTCGCGGTTCAGACGTTTACCCGGGCTCTCAATGGTGACGCAGCTCCGACAATGACAATCACTTATTTTTTGAGTGAATTACAAAGGCAGGAACCCTCGCTCGTGCCGCAGGTCCTTTCAGACATCTTGTCCGCGCAAGAACGACGACCGGAAACCTTGTCAGTCGAAATGTTGTTCTGGCTGGTGGATCCATACGTCTGGCGGAATGATCGCGAAGACATAAAGCGACGCTTCGTGTCGGCTGTACTTGCGGCGACGGCCGAAAGCTACCAATGGTCCGACAAAGGAAAACTGAGCGATGCATTTAACCTGCTGCGGGTGACGGTGCCGCTCACACAAAAGCTTATACCCGCAATGTACCCACAGGCGGCCGCTCAACTCGCCACCGTGCGGGCGCGTGTGCCCGGTGACACAGTCGAACGTTCAGCGATCGCAGAGCGGATCAGGCAGAGTGAAGATAGGCTGAGCCAAATGATCACCGAGGCTAATTCAGCTACTAATGCGTCTCTTAAAAATGATCTATTCATACAAGCTGCCCAAATTGCACTTACTGAGAAAAAACCGCAGCTCGCCTTTGACCTCGCGATGTCAGTTTCCACCGACGATGACAGCAAGGTATGGCGACAACAATTCCTGAGCGAGTTGGTTAGAGGTGCAGTTGAGAATAAGGACGCTAAGTTGGGTCTTACCATAGCGTCGAAAATCGAAATGCCTTTGGCACGTGCCGAAGCCTTGCAGAGATTGGCGTTGCTGTTCTTTAACGTGAAAGATCTCTGGAAGGCTAAAGAGTTGCTGGTTGATAGCCTAAAGCTAGTCAGAAGCTCCGATAACACACATGAAAAAGCAATAGCCCAGCTAAGGAGTCTCAGAGTCGTCGCCCGGATAGATCAGGCAATGATCCCTGATGTCGCAGATGAATCGATAAAGACACTTAACGCTCTTCAATTTGAGCGAGGCTCCAGGGCCTTAATGGAAGTTGTATGGACCACAATGCCAAGCTTTGAAGCTTTAGTGCAATGGGATGAACTTGGAGCGTTGAATTTTGTCGAGAAGATTCAAAGGGTTGAGTTGAGGACGGTGGCGAGTTTTGGCGCTGCGAAGGGAATCCTAACGGCAGCTAAAACCAAAGAGAGTTTGCCAAAGAAACGTACGACGAAATCATGAGATCCGTGCAGTCTAAATACTACTCTCTAGCTCTATGGAGTATGGCTATTATTCTGGCGATATCGAATGGCCTGCTACTGAGACAAAACCTACAACTTCGCAACCTGTTGAAGAAGTTCGAACCGGACCAACTCAAACCGGGTGACAGATTAGAATCATTTTCTGCCGTGGACCTCAACGGTGAAACCGTAGCGATAGATTTTGTGAGTGGTGGTCCAAGGCGAGTTTTAATGTTTCTTTCGCCCAACTGTCCATACTGTCGTGAGCAGTTCAGCTACTGGAAGAAAGTCATCGACCTGGCGCCCGCGAAAGGTTTTCAAGTAGTCGCAGTCGCTATGAACTCCGAAGACAGATCAAAGCTGGCCGCATACTTGATCTCAATGGGCTGTCCCACCGGCTCAAAGTCCTTTAGCGTCGCTCTGATACCTGAGGAAGTAAGGCTGAGATACAAGCTCAGCATCACGCCAACAACGCTGGTTATTTCCGGCAATGGTGAAGCAGACGCTGTTTGGAATGGACTGTTGAAACCGTCTGAGGTGGAAGCAACAAGCGCAATCCTGGGACTTTGAGTCTGGAACCCACAAAGCTCGCTGGGCCGTGTTGGCCCAGCGAGCTGTGGATCGCCTTGCAGATGAATCTACTCTCAAGGAGTGACGATGTTGAAATTCGCCGGGAAATTATCCAGGAGGGACAATATTGCCATCACTTTCAATTTATCCCCCTGCACCTGAACTCTCCCGTCTTTGACCATAATATCGAATTCCAGATTCGGGCTGGACACAATCGCCAGACTATTAAGATCATTGCGAGTGATCGTAACGTTAATGGCCGGTGGTGAAGGAGGCAACTCAGCGAACGTGTCATAGCTGGTATAGGGTAGCGTGTAGTCCATGAACTCCATCGAGTAATACTCTGTAGAACCACCAGAGCTCGAAGGAGTAACGATCCAGTTTATCGTCGCGTCCGTAAGCGACGCTGCTTCCGCCTCCGGGGCATTAAAGCGCAGCCCCATGTAATCAAAGTAATTTTCAAGTGTCATCGCGCTCACGACACTCGGGGTGAGCGGCGCGGTCTGCGCGAGAAATGGTGACTTCCCGTGTCGCAGCTCGGAGGCGCCCATCAGGTAAGCATTGCGCCATGGCCCAGACTCGGCCTGGTAACCCATTTGCTCCAGCGCATCCGCCTGTAGCTGTTTCGCTTCAAGCGTAAGACCGGTTGGGTTCGCATTGTTACTATTAGGATCAGCAAAGATTACCTGATTGACCACTTCCGCTACCCAGCGATATTGACCCAGTTGATAATCCTTTTTGGCCCGGTCAAGCACCGACCGCGCGCCCCCCATGTACTCGACAAATTTTACCGATGATTCCACCGGCGGTAGCGTATGAAGGTGGGCGGGGTTAGCGTCATACCAACCTAAGTACCGTTGATAGATCGCCTTCGTGTCATGATTGACGGTGCCGTAGTAACCACGGTTGTACCATTTATCGGCGAGACTCTTCGGCAGGACCATCCTCTCCGCCAGTTCGATCATCGTGTGCCCGTGGTTCAACATGCGCAGCGACTGGTCGAGAAGGTATTTGTAAAGATCGCGCTGCTTTTTGAGATAACCCACGATATCAGAATCATCTCTCCAGATGGGCCAATGGTGCTGGGCAAAAATGACGTCGGTGTCGTTGGCAAAAAGCTGGATAGCGTCATTGATGACCTTCCACCAGGCCATCGCATCACGAACCTGTGAGCCACGGATCGAATACACATTGTGCAAGTTATGCGTCATATCTTCCGCGGCGCACAACGCTTTGAACTGCGGGAAATGAAACAGCATTTCCGATGGCGCTTCTGTATCCTGGGCCAACTGGAAAACAATCTTCACTCCATCAATGTCACGTTCGTCTAAGTTCTGCTTAATATCCTGCGTCGGTGCAATCAGGCCGCTATCCCCGGTCGAGAGGGCTTTTCCTAATCCGCAATCCACCTCGCCCAAAGCGTTCTTGAGCAGAAAAATTCCATACATATAGCCGGCGCGGCGACCCATCGCGTTACCGGCAAAAGCGTTCTCGCTGATAGCGTGATCAAGAAAGCCATCCGGCGCTAGGATGGGGACCTGGCCCTGCCCGTTCCCGACATTCTGGGGGTCTACTACACCAAGCACGCCACCATAGTGATCGATGTGACTATGGGTATAGATGACAGCTTTCACAGGAAGTGCCGGGTTAACCAGAGTGGTATAAAGATTCAACGCCGCGGCAGCAGTCTGTCTCGAGACGAGTGGGTCTATGACAATAATGCCGGTATCCGTTTCGACAATCGTCATGTTCGAAAGATCGAAAGCACGCACCTGGTAGATACTTCTGGTTACCTGTTGACCCTTATAGTCGTAGGTGCGTGACGTGACCTTGAACAATCCGTTATTCATGTTGATCTTCGCTTGACGCCAAAGACTCGGATTGACTGTGGCAGGCGCCGCTAGAGATGGGGTCGGCGGTGTTAAAAACGAATAGTTACCGAGGTTCCAAACCGCGGGTGGTCCTTCGATCTTGGCGTTATATTGACGCGTACTGACCACCTGGCCATTAGCGTTCAGGGTACCGATAAAGCCGCGCTCCGCAGAGGAGTAGTCGTGTGTATCGTCAGGGAAGGTTGATTCTGGTGGTACATTTTGATTCGCCTCAATGGTGTATTGAGTAGGTTTTTTAGCGTGTGAGTCGACTGAGGCAGCTACTGTTTCAGTTTGGGGGTTTGAGTTCATTTGTTTCTCCTATCTGTTGAGTAAAGTTTGTAAGGGGAAGAGACCGTATGAATCCCTTTGCCTCAAAAGGCAGAGATCTCCCTTCAGCCACATTGAGGCTTATGATTGAAAAATTTTTATGATCCGCCTTGTTTATTACAGGCGGAGGGCTATCGTTCGCAGTCCTCGGCGTTACATAGAGAAATGCTCTTGTTAGTGGGAGTGAGAGAGGGATTAACGAACTTTGGAACGCGGTGAGACTATGCTGAAAATTTTTTCAAGTCAAGATAAATTTAGGTAGTGCTACATAGAACAGTACCTAAATTTTAAGTACTGGCTCAGCTTGAAAATACGCCGAAGGCGTTCACTAATTGCAGCCCAGAGTTGGAGCGCCAGCGACAACCCTGGGATATGATTCAAGTCGCGATCAACCCTGAAAGGGTTCGGCGGTTGGCGAACCCTTTCAGAGTTAATAAAAATTTTTGTTTTCATCCCCAGGGTTCTCGAAGACTCGAATCCTGGGCTCGAATTAGCCAACGCCTTCGGCGTACTCACCAAAGCTATTTTTAACCTCCGAGGTTCAAGATGCGATTCGCGATCATATCTGCGACAGTGCTACTTGCGGTTTGTCAAATAGCGCTCGGAAACCCGCTTACTTCCGGCTCATCTAAAATTACAAAGCAAACAATAGAGTTTGATGGTAAGAAGCGAGTTTACTATTTGTATGTGCCTGAGAAGGTAGGGTCAAAGCCTCCTTTGATTGTGACCCTGCATGGCTCCGGTCGAGATGGTCTATCGCTGGTTGAGAAGTGGAAAGACATCGCTGACCAGGAAGGTTTCATCGTGGCTGGACCAGATGCGATGAACTCAGCAGAGTGGAATTCAACTGACGATGGCGCGGATTTTCTCCGTGTGATCGTTGAACAACTCGAAAGTAAGTATGCAATCGATCCGAAAAGAGTCTTTCTCTTCGGGCACTCTGCCGGAGCTGTTTATGCGTTGAACTTATCGATGACCGAGTCGGAATACTTTGCGGCAACGGCAGTTCATGCAGGCTCATGGCGCAGCAATGAGGAGTTCGACTACGTACACCTGGCTAAACGCAAAACGCCGATCGCAATTTTCATAGGTGATGTCGATCAATACTTTCCCATCGACTCGGTGAAGAAAACGGAGGAACTGCTCAAGTCGAATCAGTTTCCTATACAAATAACCGTAATGAAAGGACACGATCATTGGTATTACGATCTCGCTCCAGACATAAATCGCAATGCGTGGGCCTTCCTGAAACAACACTCGCTAAATGCTGAACCAAAGTTTACGGAGTACGCAACCGCCCAAAACGTTCAGCAGGCCAATGGTTTCATCAATGAGCTCAATACGATCCGATCAAAGGTCAACGAATTGTCTAAACAGTTCACAGACAAGGAGCGGATTCTGACCGGCAAGGACTTCAAGATTGACAGAGAAGCTATCAGGGCAATCGCTAAGGAGCAGGTCGAACTAGCTACACAAGCAGGTTTGTTGGAAAGGGAGGCTGCTCAAAAAGCGGAACAATTGGGTAAGTCCAATCTCACGGCTGACCTGAGGGAATTCTTCGCACAGGTCTCAAAAGTTGAACAGAAACGGATTGAACTATTTGATACGTTTCGTCAGTCTGCCGAATTATGGATGTCTGAGGAGGTATTCCACACATTTGTAAACAAGCGTAACCCGCTCATGCTTCGGATACAGCAATTGCAAAATGAAGCAGCAGAGCTTGAGCTGAAGTTAGCCGAAATGCAGCCCGGGAAGAGATGACTTGCCGTGTGTTGTCCTGAGTTCAAGACATAAAAAAGCGCGGCGGTTTTTGCCGTCCGCCGCGCCAACTATACCCACAGGAGGAAAGGGGTATTCAACGCCGAAATTATAGAGGATCTGGCGGGTGGGTGGCAATGTGCGTTTCCGCACTGACTTACTCCTCGCGCGACAGAAAAAGCAAGGTTCTTTGCCCCTTTGCGTAAGAGACTTTCCTGTTTATGTGTTAAGCTTTTACATCCCCTAAGTGATCGAACGAAAACGGCCTGTGCAGCCGCTTTTGAGCATACGCTCCCCTGTTCTCGCGTGTGGACTAAACTGCTAAGCCCGGAGGGCTTATGGCGACGCGCGACATAATAGTTATCGGGGCTTCAGCAGGTGGCGTGCAGGCCCTATCGACACTCGTTGCCGACCTTTCACCCAACTTACCTGCCGCCGTTTTTATAGTCCTGCACGTCTCAGCCAATGCTCCCAGCCTGTTACCCGTCATACTCGCACGGGAATGCAGTCTGGATGTTGCTCAGGTCAGCGATGGCGAACCGATACAGCGTGGCCGCGTGTATGTAGCGCCGCCGGATCAGCATCTGATCATTGAAGACGGACACGCGAGATTAGTCCACGGTCCCAAAGAAAACCTGCACCGCCCCTCGATCGATACGCTCTTCCGTTCCGCCGCGCGCTGGGGAGGCACGCGTGTAATTGGTGTAATACTTACGGGAGCGCGAGACGACGGCAAAGTTGGAATGCGAGCCGTGCAACAACGCGGCGGACTCACGATTGTGCAGGATCCTTTAGAAGCCACGTTCTCCAGCATGCCGATGAGTGTGTTGCAGGATATTCGGGTGGATTACTCACTACCGCTACGTGAGATTGCACCGCTGCTGAACACATTGTCGTGTGAGGTTGCAGACGAGGAAGGGAGGTTTTCCGTGCCTGATGAGGTCGAGCTGGAGTCGAGAATTGCCGAACAAAAGATGGAAAGCGAGGAGCTTATTGCCAGCGTAGAGCGCCTCGGGAAAATATCCAGGCTCACCTGTCCCGAGTGTCACGGCGCTCTCTGGGAAATAAGCGACGAAGACATACTGCGTTACCGCTGTCACGTGGGCCACGCTTTTACCGCAGAGGCTTTAAACGAGGGACAATCAGAGATGCTGGAGGTCGCGCTCTGGTCTGCCGTCCGCGCTCTTGAGGAGCAAATGATGTTGGCTCACCGCATCGTCGAACGCGCACGTAAAGCAAACCACGAGCGGGCCGCGATCACGTTTGAAAGAAAAGCGCGCGAAGCAGAGGAACACAGTTCCGTGCTCCGCGAGCTGTTGCTGAGCGGAGAAAAGGGTGATAAAGGCGAACTAGTCTTACAAACCGAAGACTAATACAATTTGAACTCATTCTATGGATGACAAATTAGAAACTGATAAAGAGGATCTCGTAGTCGTTGGCTCATCAGCGGGCGGCGTGGGCGCGCTCTCCACTCTCGTAAGCACACTCAACAAATCGTTTCCAGCGCCGATCGTGATTGCGCAGCACCTCGATCCGCAACGTCCCAGCCACCTCGCATCAATTCTCGAGCGTCGCAGCCCGCTGCCGATAGTAGTCGTCAGTGAGCACGGGCAAACTAAACTCGAGGGCGGCAAGGTCTATGTCGTACCTTCTAACAGTCACGTGAGAATCAGTGACGGCCACGTCTATCTCGAAGGCGATCACAACGACAGGCCAAAACCGTCCGTCGATATGTTGCTGTCGAGCGCCGCCAAATCTTATGGCGAGCATCTCATCGCAGTGATTCTCACCGGTTCCGGTTCTGACGGCGCGGCGGGAGCAGTCGATGTTAAGACCTCAGGCGGAGTAGTAATCATTCAAAATCCGCAAACCGCCGCTTACCCGTCCATGCCGTTGTCGTTGCCGCCGACAGCGGTTGATCACGTAGTCGAGATCGAACAAATCGGTCCACTGCTTTACGACTTGCTGAAGGGTGTGAGCCTCCCGGCGCCTACCGAGAAGCCGGACGATCCATTACGTGATTTGCTGGCCCAGGTGAGCGCGCAAACGAACATAGATTTTCGGAACTACAAATCATCTACCATCCTGCGCCGGATCGGTCGTCGAATGGCAGTTACTCACAACACCAGCCTCAGAAATTACACGGATTATCTTCGCACTCACCCCGATGAGATATCAGAACTGGTTAAAGCTTTTCTGATCAAGGTTACAGGCTTCTTTCGCGATCCCGAGGCTTTCGAGTTCCTGCAATCTACTATCATTGCGGAATTGATTGATCGAGCAAAAGCCAACGGTCGAACACTGCGATTATGGTCCGCCGGCTGCGCCACGGGAGAGGAAGCCTACTCGCTGGCCCTGCTGCTCGCGGATCAGCTCGGGCCGGATTTTCCTGATTGGAACGTAAAGATCTTCGCTACAGATCTTGCCGCCGATGCAATCTCTTTTGCGCGTCGCGGACTCTACCCGGAGAACGTTCTCAATGATTTACCGGACGGTTACCGCGACCGTTACTTTGAACGCGTCGATCATGGCTACCGCATTTCGAAAGCACTCCGGCAGGTAGTTATTTTTGGACAACAAGACATCAGCCGCGGTGTTCCTTTTCCGCGCATCGATCTGGTGACGTGCCGAAATCTGCTTATCTACCTGAAGCCTGACTTGCAACAGACGGTGCTCGATCTTTTCGCTTATTCGTTGCACCAGTCGCGTGGTTATCTGTTTCTCGGTAAAGCTGAAACCGCGCGACCTACCAGGGCAATGTTTGAGCTCGTTAATAAAAAGTGGAAGATCTATCGATGTGTGAGTGAAGCGATGGCTTTTCCGTTAAACGGCTCAATAAATTCCAGCGCGGGCGATAATGCATCGCGTGAACAGCGTCGCCGGCCAGTTTCTCCAGCTATGTCCGGGGCGCCGGATACTACGCAATCAGAAGTGGAGATCCAACAGTTGCGACGTATCAACGAAACCATGCTGCGCTACACGAACGTCGCTATCGTGCTCATCGATCGCCAGTATCGCATTCTGACGATCAATGCGATCGCCCGTCGCCTCCTCGGTGTGCGCGACGTCGCCCACGACCAGGACTTCCTGCATACCGTGCGCGGGATTCCTTACCAGGAAATGCGTCGTGCAATCGATACCTCCTTCCGCGAACACACAACTGCGACCCTCCATGAGGTCGAGCTTGATCAATCGTCAGAGGGCTCAGGGCGGCACGTGAATTTTACGATCATGCCGATGCAGGTTGAGCAGGGCGCGCCCGAACTCGCCGTGATTACCGTGATGGACGTAACCGACCAGGTGCAAGTCAAAAAACGCCTCGAGGCCGTGCAGCGAGAGCAAGCACAACTGGTTACCGAGCTCAGCGCCGCAAATAAACGGTTCGGCACCATGAATAAGGAATTTCAGGACGCCAACGAAGAGTTGCAGGCAGCGAATGAAGAGCTGATGTTGACGCAGGAAGAATTACAGGCGACCAACGAAGAGTTTGAATCTACGAATGAAGAGTTGCAGGCTACCAATGAAGAGCTCGAAACAAATAACGAAGAGCTGCAGGCGACTAATGAAGAGCTACAAACTACCAATGATGAGTTAATCGCCAGGACGGCGGAGTTGCAGGAGTTAACCAAGCAACACCGGCTCGAGCAATTGCAACTTGCGTCGGTGCTCGAGCGATATCCTCATTACACTATGGTGTTGCAGGCAGGCGACCTGAGCATCCAATCCGTCAGCCCCAACTACAAGCAATTGCTGCACGGGCGTGATGTTAATGGGTTGCCGATGAACGAGGTCTTTACCGGAAAAGAGGTGGACAGTTTGGTGAAGGTCCTAAAAACCGCAGCCCGGGAATCGCAGACACTTAACACAGGTCCGATTTTAGCCGGTGTTGATGGTGACAATCCCGATAGCGTGCGGTTTGTACATACGGTAGTGCCTTTCCGCGACGCTACCGGCTTAACGGTTACACGCCTGTTTCTTTACTCCGAAAAAGTCGAATAGTTTTGACGGGCGCCCGGGGTAAATCTCCGCTCGGAACTAATAACTTTATAGCACTCGCAGACCGTGCGCTCGAGCACTTCGCGATCGGTGATATGTAACTGCCCGCGCCGGTATTCAATCGCTTTCATTGCCTGCAGCATTCCGGCCGCAACCGTAATCCCCGCTCGTCGAGCGCCAACCCGCGAAGCAATCATTTCCTGCGTGAGACTCAGCTCGCCCCCGCCGACACGATCGTGAATCATGAGCAGCCAGCAGCAAAGCCGTTCCATGATCGTGTGTCTTGTGTTGCATACACAACGCTGCGAGATCTGCGTGATCAATTGCCGGTAGCAGTGGAGCAAGCCCTTGAGCGCAGCTTCACTTTGGACCAGCAACCTGTCCAAAAACTTCGAGTCGAGCTGGATGGCATTGCCTGCCACGGTGACCCAAACCCACTGCCTTGATAGACCACTACCGAGAATCGTAGAGATACCTACAACACTCTCACAGCCCACCATCGCGGTTTCGATGGTGGTCCCATCTTCCATGATCGCGAGACCCGAAACCACGGAATCAAGCGGGAAGTACAGAAACTCGATCTTGTCACCTTGTTCGTAAAGAACCTGATTGACGCTGAGTTGAACTACTCGCGACTCTTGCAGGAGGTCTTGCCCGATGCCCGGTACTCTGAGTAGCTCTTTAAGCAACTCGTTCTTCGAGGCGAGGGTTGTGGTAAGCAGTTCGTTCCTCTCGGGTAACGAAGGGTAAAAAGATTGATAGGTGGTACTCATCCCACACGCTCCAAATTCCGACATATTCGAGACTCGGATGAAAGCGAAAAGGGGGTTTAGAAGGAACCGAACGAAAGGTATTCTACGCTCTTTGTTCGCAGACGTACAGTATATGGAAATAAAAGCATGTCTTGTGGTTACAACGGTTTGTGCACTAAGGTATTACCTGATGAAAACTGTCCGCGAGCGTACCGACGCCAGACAGTTATGGGCCTAGAGTCCTCGCCACACAACAAGCAGGGTAGGCCGTGCCGGTATATCCTTCCCGACTGACCTTGAGAAATATATGCCGGCGCGGCCTGGTTTTAGATTTGCTGTTGGAACACCCAGATCATTTCCCGTGAACAACAGTTAGAAGCCTTCCATAGCGGATTAGAGCTATGTATAACCAGAATACCCCCCGTGTCCTCTACGTGGAGGATCATGAAGATACCCGCGAGCTGGTGACGCTCGTGCTGGAACAGAAGAGCTATGAAGTGGTGACTGGCTCGACGATTAAGAGCGGAGTGGCGCTCGCATACTCGCAAAAGTTTGATCTTTATTTGCTCGATTCGTGGTTGCCGGATGGATCGGGTTTGCAGCTTTGCCGGATGATACGTGAGTTTGATAAAGCGACGCCGATTCTTTTTTACTCTGCCGCAGCGTACGAGATCGATCGCATCGAAGCGATCAAGTCTGGTGCGCAAGCGTACCTCATCAAGCCCACCCATCCATCCGAGCTTTGCAGTGTGGTTACGTCACTGATCGAAGGGCACCGTCACTTGCGCCGGGCCGTCATCTAACCCGACCAAAATAGAACAAGTCAGGAAGGGGGTTGCCCCGCCGCTACTTGGATTGGACAAGCGGGGGCAAGCCCCTCTTCCTGACTTGTTCTATCTCACAGGGCCAGATACTCCAGAGCAACAGCCCCGAAAGCCACAACACAACGAGAGTGATGATGGTGAGAACCAACCAAAAACTCCAATATGAGCTGAACGTCCGCTCCCATCCGGGTTGCAGGGCGTGTGCGAGGTTCACGTTTAGCGCGGCTGGGGTTACGAAACGCGACGCGAGTTGGACCACGAGGTACCAGCCGAACGCCCAGCGCCACGCACCTCGATCCATGCGCACTCTGCTCAGCGCGATCATTGCCACAGCCAGCCCACCTACGTGCGCGAGAGTCGAAGTAAAAAACACACCCCACGCGAGCACGACGTAAAGTAACCAGACGAGCAGTCCCGGTATCATCCAGATCGCTGAGAGCCGGATCACGAGCGGCTTTTCGAGAAACAGCCCCATCGCGAGAATGAGGTTGCCGATGTTGCACATCCAGAGCAGGTTCCCGAGCTCGTTAGTCCTCCAGTAGTGCACGAACTGCGCAATGAAGAAGATCAGCGGGAATATGCCGAGCAGACGGAGCTTTGTACGGGGAGAAAGATTCATGCTTTCGGGTTTAAGGATAACAGCTATTTGAAAAAAACACCGCGTATGCTTTCCCGGGTTGGCGGCTTTGTGGTAAGAATCGTCGAGAAGTATGAGCTCGCTGGAAGACCTCCTCAAAAAATCAATACCTGAATTGAGCGACATCTTTGTGCGACGTCAGAGGCGCGTACCTAAAGGTTTACTTGAAGCTTTGGAAGTCGACCGGCGGCAGGGCGCGCATCAACTCGCCAAACGAATTCGCGAACGTTACCGGGACAATCGCTCGGAAGGCCAGCGACTGCACTTCCTGCTGCGATTCGAGATCGAGCTCTGGTCGCAGGGTTATGGAATGGTGGCGGGCGTCGACGAAGCCGGAATGGCGCCGCTCGCGGGACCGGTCGTCGCCGGCGCTGTCATACTGCCGCAGAACTACAAGCTTCGCGGTCTGAACGACTCGAAGAAGATCCTCGACCCTGAGAAAAGAGATGAGCTCGCACAACAGATCAAACAGGATGCGATCTGCTGGGCAGCCGGAATCGCAGAGGTCGAGGAGATCGACAAGATCAACATCTACCACGCCGGACTGCTCGCGATGCAGCGCGCGGTGCAGGGTTTAAGCTTTGCCCCGGACTTCATCCTTGTCGACGCGCGAAAGATCCCAAACACCCAGACACCGCAGCGCGGCATCATCCGTGGCGACGCGCTCTCTGCGAGCATCGCTGCCGCGTCGATCATCGCGAAGACTACACGCGACGCAATGATGCGCGAATTGGACCAGGTCTATTCCGGGTACGGGCTCGCGACGCACAAAGGTTACCCGACGCCTGAGCACTGCCGCGCGTTGAAAACTCTCGGGGCGCTCCCGATTCATCGTCGCAGTTTTGCGCGCGTGCGAGAGGCGCTGGGCCTCGACCCCATCCAGACGGAGCTCTTCGCCGCGGAAGAAGAAATAGCAATGGAGACCTCTGCGTAACCTCTGCGACCTCTGCGTCTCTGCGGTGATCGTTCGCTTTCACCGCAGAGACGCAGAGGTCGCAGAGGTTACGCAGAGAAATCTTCACCTTTCCACTACACTTAAAGAAACACTTTAGTGTTTACTTGAAGTGATGGCTTCGCTAACCGAATACAAGAAGAAGCGTAAGTTTGATAAGACGCCTGAGCCCGGGCCGGAGAAGAAGCGCACCCGCACCGGCCGCATGTTCATGGTCCAGAAGCATCGCGCGACTCAACTGCATTACGACTTCCGGCTCGAGGTTGATGGCGTTCTCAAGTCGTGGGCCGTCCCGAAAGGACCATCACTCGATCCCAAGGTGAAGCGTCTCGCAATGCAGGTCGAGGACCATCCGGTCGATTACGCGAAGTTTGAAGGCGTGATACCGGAGGGCGAGTATGGCGGCGGCACCGTGATGGTCTGGGACTATGGAACGTACAAGCCGGAGGAGACTGACGATCCCGAAGCGGCGCTGCGCAAGGGTGATTTCAAGTTCACGCTCGATGGTGAGAAGTTAAAAGGCTCGTGGGTGCTCGTGCGGACGCGTAATCGACAATGGTTGCTGATCAAGCATCGGGATTACTACACGACTGAAGAAGAAGTGACAGAGCTCGCGCCTGTTTCTATCCTCACGCGCCGCTCGTTGGCTGAGATCGCAGAAGACGAAGGTGGGGATGTAGCGAAGGCCGCCACCGGTGATCCGAAGAAGATCCCACGCCGCACCGGCGTCAAGCGTCGTAAGAAAGGCGCCCGCGCAAAAGTCTGGCACAGCAACCGCGCGAGCTAGTACACAAAAGGCACAAAAGCACAAAAAGAATTTTAGAAGGTGGAATAGAACAAGTCAGGAAGAGGGGCTTGCCCCCGCTGGTCCCATCCAAGCAGCGGCGGGGGCAAGCCCCTCTTTCTGACTTGTTCTATGTTCAGTCCAACAATCCTCGGTAGGATAATTTGTTGTCGACGATTCGGGCGACGGATGTGTATGGATGTTCTTCGATCTTTTTCTGGTCGATGATGTGAAGGACAGTGTGACCGTGTGCTTTCAAATAATCCGCGAGGAGGCTGCGGTGACAACGCCACCATACGGCTTCAGCACACATCACCGCTACGCGCCGATCACGTGCCACTTCAAGTAAATCTTCAACTCCCTTTCGGAACACTTCCGTTTCCATGTGATCCGCATATCCACGAAACTGGGGATTGCGCCACGCTGTGTTATGCGAATCCGCGCGCGGCGCTCTGCGTCCCCCAAGCCTCGGCTCGTGCCGGTACTCAATCCCAGCCTGCGCGAGCGACTCACTCAACGCCGCTCGATTGAACTGCGGATAACGCCTCGATCCGGGAAAGCTTCGCACATCAACCAATACTTCAACTCCATGCGCCTTGAGTATCTCCACAAACTCCTCCCCACTGCGCGTCGAGTGCCCAACTGTAAAAACAGTAACCATAACTTTAACTGTAGGCCCGCCGACCCTTAAAGATATGCCTCAAGTTTGAATCGACCTTTCGCTTCGTTGAGAGGCTTCCATAAGTCTCCCAGCTTGCGCACACGCGCCGGCACATTATCAATGCGAAAGTCTTCAATCGCGATCCCGCGCTCGAGCTCTTTCCACGTCACCGGTGTCGAGACTGAAGGCAGCTTGCTCGGCCTCACTGAATAAACTGATGCCAGCGTGCGTCCCCACGCATTCTGATTGTAGTCAACGAGCACTCTTCCCTTCGGCCGTTTCGAAATCTGGTAGACAGCCGTCAACAACTTCGGCGCCTGCGATGCCACCGCGTACGCAAACTCTTTCGCAAACGTCCACACCTGTTTCTGCGTTGGTCCACGCTTGATCGGAATGTAGATATGAATTCCTTTCGAGCCGGTGGTCTTCACGAAGCTCGGTATCTTCAATGAATCGAGCGCGAGCTTCAGATACAACGCCGCTTCACACACTTTCTCAAACGTGGCATTCGGCACTGGATCAAGATCGAAATGCACATAATCAGGGCGATCGACGTCGTCACACTTCGCGTACCACTGGTTAAGATCGATGCAGCCGAGATTGATGACCCACATCAGCGCGGCGACATCCTGAATCATCGGAAAGTTGATGACGTTCCCCGACTCGTGCTCGATATTGCAGATCTCAATCCAATCGGGCCGCGGCGACGGCGCGCGCTTCATAAAGAAGAACTCGCCCGCCGCGCCGTTTGGATAGCGCTTCATCACCATCGCGCGGTCGAAGACGTGAGGGAGGAGTACAGGCGCGACGTCGAGGTAATACTGGATCAGATCCCTTTTGGTGACGCCGAGCTTCGGCCAGAAGGGCTTGTTGAGATTCGTGAGCCGAACGACACGATCGTCAAACTGGACGTCGAGATTGTTCTTGTCTGTGGGGAGTTTGATTTGTGGAACTGCGGACTTGCGACGCTTTTTAGAAGTTCGTTCAACTGTGGCTGGATGATAGTCCCGCGTCGGAAATTCAAAAGGCATTTAGTTAAAGTAAAACGTTAGACAGGATTTACAGGATTGACAAGATACATCATGTAAATTCTGAGCATCTTGAAGTCCTGTCTCTAAATAACCGTCCCATCAGCAATCACCGCATTCTTCGGCACGATGATGAGGCTGTCGCGGATGAAGTACGAGCCGCCTTGCCCATCAACCTCGACCACGCCGCTCTCATTCAGCAGCCGCGCGTTCTTTCCGATGCGCGCATTCTTGTCGATGATTGCTTTCTTAATTACGGTTCCCTCACCTATCCCGACGCGCGGCAGGCCCCTACTCAAATCGAGCCGCATGTCCTCAAACGTCTGGTAGTAATCATTACCCATCAAGATCGACGACTCAACCTGCACGCCCTTCGAAATCCGGCTACGCAAACCGATGATGGAGTTTGTTAACTTCGCGCCGTTGACGATGCAACCATCGCTGATCATCGAATCGTTGATCTCAGTCTCTTCAATCTTCGACGGCGGCAGGTAGCGCGCGCGCGTAAACACCGGCGCTTCTGCGTCAAACAAATTGAACTTCGGAATCTTGCTCGTCAGGTCGAGATTCGCGCGATAGAACGCGCCAATCGTTCCGATGTCTTCCCAGTAGCCGTCGAACATGAAAGCCTGCACCTCGCGCGACTTAATCGCTGCCGGAATGATGTGCTTCCCGAAATCCATCGCGGCGGGATCTTCAGCCAGCAGTCGTTCCAACTGCTCGTACTGGAAAACATAGATCCCCATCGACGCAAGATAGGGGCGTCGCTGTGCTTCGTTCGCATCGAGCCCGAGTTGCGTCGTGTCGACCTGCATTGAAAGCAGCTCGTCACCTTTAGGCTTTTCCTTAAACTCGACAATGCGCCCGGTCTCGTCAGTCTTCAGTAAACCAAACTCACTCGCCGGCCCCGGCGCGCAAGGAATCACTGACACCGTGACGTCAGCATTCGTTTGCCGGTGACGCTCGAGAAACTGCCGGTAGTCCATGCGATAGAGATGATCGCCGGAGAGAATCAACAACGTGTCGATGCCCCAGTCGCGAATGTGCGGCAAGACTTGTCTGACTGCATCGGCAGTGCCCTGGTACCAGTGCGGGCTTTCAGGCGTCTGCTCAGCAGCGAGTATCTCGACGAAGCCGTCCGACAGATTCGAGAAGCGATACGTCTGGGCGATGTGACGATTGAGCGACGCTGAGTTGTATTGCGTCAGCACGAACGTGCGCAGGATATCGGAGTTGATGCAGTTTGAAAGCGCTATGTCGATGAGACGATATTTGCCGCCGAGTGGTACGGCCGGTTTTGATCGCTGTTGCGTGAGTGGAAAGAGACGATTACCGGCGCCTCCGCCGAGAATCACTGCCAGGAGCTTCGGGTTTGCCGGCATCGATCACCGTCCTAGTAAGCGGAAGAAGATTTTGCTGGTGTGGGGTTTTTGCCGGCTGCTTCCTGCGCGATCTTAACGCCGACACTCGCGCCGATGCGTGTCGCGCCGGCTTCAACCATCTTGCGCGCGTCGTCGAGATCTTTCACGCCGCCTGAAGCTTTCACGCCGAGCTCCGAGCCGACAGTGCGTCGCATCAGGGCCACGTCAGCCACGGTCGCGCCGCCTTTTGAAAACCCGGTTGAAGTTTTGACGAAGTCAGCGCCGGCTCGCTTCGCTGCCTGGCACGCGCGCACTTTCTCATCGTCGGTTAACAATGCGGTCTCGATGATCACTTTGCAGATCGCGTCGTACTCGTGTGCGACTTGTACAACTGAACGGATGTCGTGCTCGACGAGACAATCGTCGTCGCTCTTCAAGGCGCCGACATTGATGACCATGTCCACTTCCCTTGCCCCGTCGAAGATTGCGCGGCGCGCTTCGTAAGCTTTGACGTCCGGCAGTGTCGCGCCGAGTGGAAAGCCGATCACGGTGCAAACCGGGACGCCCGTGCTCTTCAGGTTGCAGGCAGCGACGCGCACCCAGGTAGGGTTCACGCACACGGACGCGAAGCGATAGGTCGCTGCTTCCTGGCAGAGTTTCTTGATGTCGTCGTCGGTAGCTTCGGGTTTGAGCAGCGTATGATCAATGAGGCTGGCCCATTCTCGCGCGTTGCCGGTTTGGCCCAACACGAGGCCGATGCGCGCTGCGCCCGCGTCGACGATGCGGTGCATGCGCTCCGGGCAGCGATGGAAGCACTCGGACGTGCAGCCACACATCGCCGCCTGATCCGAACCGCCGTCGCCATTCAGACGCGCGACAATCGCATCCGTTATCTGCTCAATCAGTAATTCGTAATCGCCGTTATTCGAGAAGGCCATCGCCGAGCATTGTAGACTAAAGATTGCATCCAATGTAACAAGTCAGGAAGATAAAGTCCTTCGGAATAGAACAAGTCAGGAAGAGGGGCTTGCCCCCGCTCGTCCCATCCAAGTAGCAGCGGGGGCAAGCCCCTCTTCCTGACTTGTTCTATTCTGAGGGGCTTTATCTTCCTGAGTTGTTAAATGTTAGCGCGCTCACCTTTGATATTGGCGCTGAATTGCGTCGATCTTCGCGACGCGCTTGCGGTGCCGGTCTTCGGTGATCTCGGTTGAGAGCCAGGTCGTCACGATGTCGCGCATCTGCTTGCTGTTGATCGTCTTGCTGCCGAGCGTCAAAACATTCGCGTCGTTGTGCTCGCGGGAGTTGCGCGCAACCTCAACCGAGTAACACGCGGCTGCGCGCACACCGGGAACCTTGTTAGCCGTCATCGCACTGCCAACACCCGCGCCATCAATCACGATCCCAAGATCCGACGTGCCATCAGCCACCGCGCGCGCGACCGCATGCGCGAAGTCAGGATAGTCAACCGCTTCTTCCGAGTACGCGCCAAAATCCTGCACCTTGTGGCCCAGCTCACCGAGCAGAACCTTCAGCTCTTCCTTCATCTTGAAGCCACCGTGATCGGCGCCGACTGCGATGAGCTTCGAAGCCTTCGATCCACGCCGCGAAGCACGTCGCACGATCTCGATCTTTCTTTCGTTGACGACGTCCTGGGCCAACGGTGTGAGCCGAGCATCTTCACCGATCCTGAGAACTGCACCCGTTTCTAACCCACGCACGTCGTCCTCAGTGATGACGCTCTTCGCAGACTCATCACGCGTCACGGCACTCTGCTGCGTGCTGCTTTCCGGAACTGTGTTTACGAAACGGGATTGAGGTTCTGCGCTTTCAGGCGCGGCCTTCGCCAACACCTCACGCACGAGCGCCCGAACTCGATCGCGAGTATCGTCTTCCATCAGACATCCCTCAGATCGAGCAATCGCACGGCAGTATCGGCAAGTTTTCCATCTCGGAAGGTGAAATCAACGCGCCCGACGTAGATGCCGCTCTTTCCGACCTGGAAGATCGTCGTCTTCGCGCCGCAGGGCTGAGTCTGCGTGACCGGCTCTTTCATGAACGTGTGCGTGTGGCCGCTGGCAATGAAGTCGATACCGTCAACTTGCGATGCAACCAGCCGATCGCCGCGTTGAGTGTCGTCGCTGTAGCCGATATGCGACATGCAAACGACGAGCGCGCAACGCTCTTCTTCGCGTAGTTTCTTGACGACGTCGCGAGCCGCAACCACCGGATCGATGTAAGTTATGCCTTTGAAATTATCAGGAGTGATCAGTGCGGTTGGACTGATGCCTAAACCAAACAAGCCGACGCGGATTCCGGCGACTGTTTTCACGACGTAACGTTTGACACGTGGCTCGAGCACCGTGCCTTTCACATCGTAGTTTGCCGAAACGATGTCGAAGTTTGCGAACGTCAACGCCTTCGCGAGCGCTTCGACTCCATTGTCGAACTCGTGATTGCCGAGCGTGCCCACGTCGTAACCGATCGCAGACATCGCTTTGTACTCGACCTCGCCCTTGTAGAAATTGAAGTAAGGCGTGCCTTGTAGTACGTCACCCGCATCGACGAGCAACGTGTTGGGATTCTCTTTTCGAACGCGCTTCACGAGCGTGGCGCGACGGGCGACGCCTCCCTTCCCTGCGTTCGCATCGTTCGCCGGCAGCGGATCGATCTGGGAGTGCGTGTCGTTGGTATGCAGGATCGTGATTACCGTGCCGGCCGCGCTTGCCTTGAGTAGTTCTCGCGGAAAGCCGGCGAGCGTCACGCCGAAGGCTGCTGAAGTGGTTAGAAATGTTCGTCGATTAATCATCGCGGCGGTTCCGTCGACTTGGGTCCTGGTCCAACTTGTACGAAGCGATTATCAACGGCGGGGCGAATCGATCGGCCAGCCGCAGTTTCCGACTTCACGTAATTCATCACTGCATCACGCAACGTGATATTCAAGGGCATATGGTTCTTCGCTTCCTGAAGAATCGCGTACGCGCCACTGTTGAGTCGCAGCAGGTAATCGATGGTGACGATCGTGTAGGTCTTGTTCGGATCGATCTCCTGCTCTTTACCATTCTCGTCGATAAGCTTGCCGCTGATGAATTCCGGACGATCGCGATCGTTGTATTTGAACTGAATGCGCGCGCCGGATTGCGCGTCTTTCGTCACGACCTCGAGAATCTTCGCGAGCTGAGCGCCCGTGACGTCGAGCGTGACGAGTGCGTTTTCGAAAGGCAACAGCTCGAAGACATCGCTGGCGCGCAGCTCACCGGCCGCGATCTCGTTTTTACGCAAGCCACCGCCATTCATGATCGCGAGCACGACTGGTTTTCCGAGTTTCGCTTTTGCCTGTGCTCGCATTCCGTCGCTGACGAAGTTTCCGAGTGAGCCTGCGCCCACACCGGTTTTGGTGAGTCCGCCTTCGAGTCGCCCGATCACCATGCTCAGCTCACGAACTTTCTCGCTGTACGGCGCGAGCAATTTTTCGACGTCCGGGTCTGCGGGAACACTCGCGTCTACAGTCAACCATCGCGCGCGCGGCGGGGTTGTCGTTTGCTGGCATGGCTGAATCGCTGTCGCCTGTCCAAATGCGGGAACAGTCAAAAACGTCAGAGCAACAGCGCACAGAAGTGTTTTTATTTGTCTGTTAGTCATTGACCTGAAGGAAGAGCTTGCATAGTATGTCGCACCACGCGGCAAACAGGCAAATTCTTGCTCTACTAACACCTGCATTATGAGGAGAAACAAGGTGGCTACTTCATCAGCCCAGTTCGACTCGGAGTTTCATAATCCAAATCTCGCCGTCCTTATTTCAGAGGAACAGATTGCAGCGCGCATTAAAGAGCTCGGAGCGCAGATCACGCGCGACTACGCCGGGCTGAATCCGTTGCTGATCGGCGTGCTCAAAGGCGCGTGCTTTTTTCTCAGCGACCTGCTGCGCGCGATCGACACGCGCGTGAGTATCGAGTTCATGGCGATCTCGAGCTACGGCTCTTCGATGCGAACGTCAGGCGAAGTACGCATCATGAAAGACCTCGACGTCCCGATCGAAGGCCGGCACATACTCGTCGTCGAAGACATCGTCGACACGGGACTGACGCTCTCGTACCTGCTGGCTAACCTGCAGTCGCGCGGTGCGGCGAGCGTGAAACTCGCGGCCCTGCTCGACAAGTACGACCGGCGCCAGCGCGAAGTGAAGATCGATTATCTCGGTTTTCCGATTCCCGATGAGTTTGTGGTTGGCTATGGTTTGGACTTTGCCGAACGATATCGCAACCTGCCGTTCATCGCAGTGCTCAAGAATCCAGAAGCGTAGGAGAAAAACAAGTGAAGAAGTTTCTGTTGCTAACTGTTGTGCTGCTCTTTGCCATCTCGGCCCACGCGCAGACTGACTTTTCAAAAGTTGAAGTTAAAGCGACGAAGGTTGCGGGGAATGTCTACATGCTCCAGGGTTCGGGCGGAAACATCGGCGTCTCTGTCGGCGATGATGGGCTCCTGATTGTTGACGATCAGTTTGCGCCACTCGCAGACAAGATTCGAGCCGCTCTCAAGGGAATTGCTGACAAGAAACTGCACTTCATTCTGAATACTCACTGGCACGGAGATCACACCGGCGGCAACGTCGTCTTTGGTCCCGAAGCGACGATCATTGCGCACGACAATGTTCGTAAGCGCCTCGCAACGGAACAGAAATCGACAGTGTTCAATAGCACGACGCCCGCGTCGCCTAAAGAAGCGCTGCCGGTGATCACGTTCAACGACTCTTTGTCGGTGCACTTCAACGGTGAAGACATTCGCGCGATTCACTTCCCGCATGGTCATACGGATGGCGACAGTGTGATCTTCTTCAGCCAGTCGAACGTCGTGCATCTCGGGGATGATTTCTTTGCCGGAAGATTTCCGTTTGTCGATTTGGAGAGTGGTGGGTCGGTCGAGGGACTGGTCAAAAACATCGGCGAGTTGATCGGCAAAATTCCGGCAGACGCGAAACTGATCCCCGGCCATGGCCCAATCTCCACCCTCGACGATCTGAAGTCCTATCACCGCATGCTCCAGCAGACCACCGAGATCGTGCGCGGTAAGATCGCCGCCGGAAAGACGCTGGACCAGATCAAGACTGAAGGGTTACCCGCCGAATGGGCCCCGTGGGGCGCAGGATTTATCAAAACGGATCGTTGGGTAGAAACGATCTACAAGAGCCTCACCGCGAAGAAGTAATGGTTATCGAGCTGCCCAATACGATGGGCGGCGGCGCTGGTGAGCTACTGCCACTATCTCGATCGTTTCGCCTCTGAGCCGAAAAACCAGGTCAAACGGGAACCTGGGGAAAACTACACGCCGTGCGTTTCCGAAAGTCTTGGGCCAAGCCTCAGGGGAGCGAACCGCCAGCCTGACAACATGGCTCAACTCGTGAACAAATGCGCGAGCGGCAAGAGCGCTGCGCTCGGCGTACCATTCCAACGCCTGCACAACCTCTCCTTCGGCTTCGATGTGGAAAATTACTTCGCGAGTCATTCTGTCAGTCGAAGAAGCTTGGCTTTGACGTCTTCCCAGGGCACGGTTTTAGCAGTGCCCGCGTCCAATTCGGCCAGGCGGCGCTCTATTTCTACGCGCCACGCTTCTTCGACATCGGGATCAACCTCTGACTCGAGACTCTCGATTAACAAGCCAGCGAGGGTGGCTCGTTCCTTCTCAGAAAGGATTGAGGCTCTTTCGAATAGTTCGGTAACGTGAGTGCTCATGAGGGGAATTTATCACATGATTACAGGATTTGCATGATGCGCAGGATGGCATCATGTAAATCCTGTAAATCATGTAATCATGTCTAAAAAGCTGTCTCCCGCTTTCAATCTCACCCGGAAGTTGGCCGCTATCGTCTGACCGATATCGGCCAGCGAATCACGCGTTCCCAGATTTACTCCTGGTCGCGATTTTTTCCCGTAGACAAGCAGGGGGGCGTACTCGCGCGTGTGATCGGAGCCGCGGAAGGTTGGGTCGTTGCCGTGATCCGCAGTGATCATCATGACGTCGTCGTCACGCATTGCTGCTTCGATCTCGGGTAAGCGGGAGTCGAAGTGTTCGAGAGCTTTGGCGTAGCCTTCGGTATCGCGGCGGTGACCGTACAACATGTCGAAGTCGACGAGGTTCGAGAAGATTAGGCCGCGCGTGGAATCGTTGAGGGCTTTGATCGTCTGATCGATCGACTGCTCGTTGTTCTTGGCCGTCAAATCCTCCGTGACACCCATCGAATCGTAAATCGACGCGATCTTCCCGATACAAACAACGTCCAGCTCTTCGTCTTTCAAAGCAGGAAGCAGGTTCTCGCGTGGTGGCGGTACGGCGTAATCGTGACGATTCTCAGTGCGATAAAACGATCCCGGCTGGCCGAGGAACGGGCGCGCAATCACACGCCCGACTTTGTGCTCGCCATCGAGTATCCGTCGCGCAATCTCGCAAATCTCGTAAAGCCGATCGAGCGGTATCACTTCTTCATGCGCAGCAATCTGGAAGACGGAGTCGGCGGACGTGTAGACGATCGGCTTGCCTGTTTGGACGTGCTCCTCACCAAGCTGCTTGATGATCTCCGTTCCTGACGCCGGAAAGTTTCCGAGTATCCCCGGCACAGACGTCTCACGAACAAACTTGTCGATCACAGGCGCCGGAAATCCATTTGGATA
>Ga0105247_10000689_pt1 | contig 26604 bp, 15 predicted proteins | sample KBSS24metaG_FD_81519 | JGI IMG/M metagenome (GOLD analysis project Ga0105247, IMG submission 81519) | Switchgrass rhizosphere microbial communities from Kellogg Biological Station, Michigan, USA - KBS S2-4 metaG | ecosystem: Host-associated > Plants > Roots > Rhizosphere > Soil | place...
CCAGTTGCCTCAGGGACGCGGCGACACGAGCTTCGTCGTTTCCGATACGTTAAGCCGGTTGAGCGGCGCTCATTCGATCAAACTGGGCGGAGAATACCGCCGGTTCTTCAGCAACTTTTTTATGACCGATGTGGGCCAGTTTAATTTTCCGAATATCGGATCGTTCATCGCGGGAAACGCCAACTCGTTTTCGATCACCCTGCCGAGCACTGCAAGCAGTATTGCTCAAACAGCGTTGGACCTCTTCATTCTGGACAACTACAAATGGAAGTCGAACCTGACATTTGATCTGGGCCTTCGATACGAATTGAACCTCGCGCCTACCGAGCGGTTCAATCGATTCATCGTCTTCGATCCTGAGCGCGCTGCCTTGCTCCGAGTGGGGACCGATATCGATCAGGTTTACAAATCAAACGCCGCTAACTTTCAACCTCGCGTCGGGCTGGCCTGGGATCCCTTCAAGGATGGCAAGACGTCGGTGCGCGCCGCCTACGCGATCATGACCGAGCAGCCCACCGGCACGGCGGTGCTCAACACCACCACGAATCCTCCGCTGGCAACACCGCTCACTTTCACCGGACCGATTCGTTTCGACAATGCGCGAGCGCTTGCCACCTCTGCCGGAGTAGCGCCGATTAGCGTCGATCACAACTACGAGAACACCTATGTGCAGTCGTGGAACCTGAACGTTCAGCGCGAGCTCATGCGACAAGTGGTTTTGATGGCCGGTTATTTTGGATCCAAGGGCACGAACCTGCGAATCTCTCGCAACCTCAATCAACCGGTAAACGGCGTGCGGCCTTTCGCTCAGCTCTCAGCCTCGAGCCCGGTCTTGCCGGGCGCGCCGCTGGGCAACATTACGCAAGTCGAAGGCACGGGGAACTCCAGCTATAACGCGCTTTGGTTGTCAGGCAATGCGCGGTTGGACCGCGGTCTGCAACTCAATATTTCTTACACGTGGTCCAAGTCGATCGACTACAACTCGCTTACGTCGCCCATCACGATCACCGTGCAAGACAGTTACAACCTGCGAGGTGATCGCGGACTTTCGGACTTTGATGCGCGTCAGCGCCTGACGTTCTATGGCATCTATGAGCTGCCCTTCAAACAGAATCGGGCCGTCAGAGGTTGGCAGCTCGCTGCGATTGTGCAGGTTCAAACCGGCAACCCGGTGAACATCATCACCAGCAATGCGACGGTGAACGGTGTGCCGAACACGCTCCGTCCGGATGTCGCTGGTCCAGTGCAAATTGTCGGCAACGTGGATCGCTGGTTCGACACGGGGGTTTTTGCCGCGGTACCACGATTCGGTAACGTGGGCCGCAACGTATTGATCGGGCCGGGCTTCAGTAATGTCGACTTCTCTTTGGTGAAGAGTACGAAGCTGACTGAGGGAGTGTCGTTGCAGTATCGGACGGAGGCTTTCGACGTATTCAACCATGCGAGCTACGGGCAACCGGGAAGAATAGTCGGGACGCCTGGCTTCGGGCGCATCACGAACACACGCTTCCCGACCGGCGATTCCGGCTCCTCAAGGCAACTGCAGTTTGCGTTAAAGGTAATATTTTAGGTGGCGCTCTTCTCTGTGCAACCTCTGTGTTCTCTGTGTCTCTGTGGTGAGTGATTAGTTAACCACAGAGACACAGAGAACATAGAGGTTGCACAAAGAAGAGAGAGATAACTGTTCCTTATTCCTCTATGACTCAAGAGCCCGATCAGCTCTCACTTCTGTTTGCTCTGCTGCGACGACTATCGCTTATTATCGTCGTCTTCCTGCCTGTGCTCGCCCTCTCAACGACGACCTCAGCCGCTGATAAGAAGATCCTCTTCCTCTATGGCGACAAGAGTAACGGGATAATGATGGGCTATCGCGACGTAGTTCAGTCCGCTATCAGATCTGGCTCGCCCGATCGTATCACTTTCTACGAAGAGTACATGGACCTCTCGCAGTACTCCGGTGATGACTACCTTTCGCTGGTTCGCAATTTTTACCGCCAGAAATACAAGGACCAGAGATTCGATCTGATTATTGCTCAATCTGGATCCGTATTGAATTTTCTCACGAAATATGGCGAGGAATTATTTCCCGGTACGCCGGCTGTTTTCGGCCTTCTCGAGAAGAGCCGGATCGAAGGACTAAAGCTGGGACCAAACATCACCGGCGTTCTGGTGGATGCCGCTTTCGGTGCGACGCTTGAGGTGGCCCTGAGAATGCAGCCTGACACGCGAAACGTAGTCGTCGTATCGGGAAGCTCGCAGATTGATGACAAAAATCTAACCAAGGCGCAGACACAATTTCACAGCTTCGAAGGACGCGTTGAGTTTACTTATCTAACCGGTTTGCCGATGGAAGAGTTGGAGCAACGACTAGCCAATCTGCCTGAGCACACAATCATTTTCTATATCACTCTTTATCGCGATGGAGCCGGCCATGGTTTCACTTTGATGGACTCGGTGGCTCGGGTAGCCAGGGCTTCAAGGCTTCCTATGTATAGCGTCATAGATCGTCTGATCGAGGCTGGATCTATCGGCGGGTTTGTCGTGAGCGTGGAGGCAGACGGAAAGGAAGTCGCAAACGTCGCGCTGCGCGTGCTGGCGGGAGAAAAACCAGCGGACATACCCATCCGCGTGGGAGACACGAATCGCTACATGTTTGATTGGCGACAGCTTCGTCGCTGGAACATCGATGAGCGAAGGCTGCCGCCCGGCAGCATCCTGTTGTTTCGACAGCCGACTTTCTGGGAGCTGTACAAGTGGCGCATAGTCGCAGTCACTTCCGTTTGCGTTCTCCAGGCACTGCTTATCGTTTGGCTTTTGATTACGCGTCACAAACGACGGCGAGCCGAAGAAGCAAAAAAGAGTTTGGCGGCGATCGTCGAATCTTCGGATGACGCGATTCTGAGCGAGACCCTCGATGGAACGATCAAAAGCTGGAATGCCGGCGCCGAAAAGATGTACGGATACACTGCCGGTGAAATGGTAGAGCAACACGTTTCGAAGTTAATTCCACCTGAGCTGGAACACGAACTCCTCAGGATTCTTGAACGGATCAGACACGGCGAGAGCATCGATCAACTGGAGACGGTGCGGCTGACTAAAGACGGACGGCGCATCGACGTCTCGCTCACGATATCCGCGATCAAGGACGAGCGCGGGATCATAACAGGCGCTTCGGCCGTTGCTCGCGATATCACGGATCGCAAGCGTGACCAGCAGAGACTCCATCATTTGGCAGGGCGGTTACTCATGCTGCAGGACGAGGAGCAACAGCGAGTCGCCGCCGAGTTGCACGACGGATTGGGCCAAAACCTCGCGATCATCAGAAACCGCGCCGTCATCGGCTTGCGTGACCATACCAGTCAGGAGCAGGCGCGGGAGCAGTTGGAAGAGATTGCCGCAACTGCTACCGCCTCGATTGCTGAGGTCAGGGAAATTGCCCACAACTTACGACCATACGAGCTCGACCGGCTGGGTTTGGTGGCGGCAATTGAATCCATGATTGAGCGCGTGTCTGACTCGACCGCCATCAAACTCTCTTCAAACCTGGATCGTATCGAGGGGCTGCTTTCACCTGAAGCCGAGACGAGCATTTACCGGATCGTACAAGAGGGTCTTAACAACGTAATCAAGCACTCGAAGGCTACCGCCGCCCGCATCGAAATCAGGAAGACTGGAAACCGACTGGCGATCGCGGTTCAGGACAACGGCGCAGGAATTCCATTGCTCGTGGAAAACGGTAACAAAGCGAGGGGCTTCGGGTTAGCCGGAATAGCCGAGCGTGTCCGTGTGCTCGGTGGCTCATTGGCGGTGGACTCGCGACCGTCACACGGCACCGCGATAAACATTCGTCTGGAGTTGACTAATGGCAAACGCGATTAAGCTGAGTATTGTCATCGCCGACGATCACCCAATGTTTCGCGTCGGCATGCGTGAAACCATCGAGTCAGAGCCCGGTTTCAAAGTGGTGGGCGAAGCAGGCGATGGTGAGCAAGCGCTGGAGATGATTAGCCGGATGCATCCCGCCATCGCGATACTGGACGTCTCCATGCCCAAACTGGATGGCCTCGCGCTCGCTCGCAAACTGGTCGCGCAAGAACCATCGGTCGGTGTCATTCTTGTCACCATGTACCGCGAGCAGAAACTATTCACCCAGGCGCTCGAAGCCGGCGTGAAAGGATATGTTCTCAAAGACAGTGCGGTGACAGATATTATTAGCTGTATCAAGGCTGTAGCTGCCGGGCAGCATTACGCCAGTCCGGAACTGACCACCTATCTCGTGAATCGCGTGCGGCAGGCCGAGAGCGCGGGATCATTTCACTCGGATTTGGAAGCCCTCACGACGACCGAACTTCGCATCCTCTCGTTGCTTGCTGAATACAAAACCAGCAAGGAGATCGCACAGAAGCTCTTCATCAGTCCGCGCACCGTCGACACTCATCGCAATAACATCTGCCAGAAACTGCACATTCACGGCAGCCATGCCCTCGTGAAATTTGCGCTCGCACACAAAGACCTGCTGGTACAAAGACTGACCACTACGTAAGGCCTTGCACACAAAGTCGTCGAAGATTTCTCTGTGCAACCTCTGTGTTCTCTGTGTCTCTGTGGTGTGTCTTTGCTCGGAATTCATCAACCACAGAGACACAGAGAACACACGGTTCTATGCATTTTACGTAGACTTGTTAACTCGACCAGTTCCCGTGAGGAACTCGCCGCAGGAGTGACGGCGGAAATCTTCTCTGCGGTTCTCGGCGTATCTCTGCGTTCTCTGCGTTAAAACAGCAACTCAACGCAGAGGGCGCAGAGATACGCCGAGAACCGCAGAGACGTTCAGAAGAGGCCCTCGTCGGCAGACTTAAAAAGTGCTCGGCCAATGAGGAAAGCAATGACGATATTCGTATAGAAAATTAACAGGCCCAGCACGATGCTCATAGGAAGAAAGGTCAATAAATTGATTACCGGAAGCCAAATCGTGCCAAGACCCGTTAACAAATCGTAGGGGATCATTACCATCAAAATGGCGCCGCCGAGCGCGCCGGTCAGGCCGATTAAACCAAGGTACATGAGGAATAACTTCCAGTAGCTGCCGCCGATCCTGCGGATTGCATTCAAGCCTGTGAGCGGATTAATCGTCGCCGTGAACCGTTGCGTCTCTCCAGCCACGAGCACGGCCAGCGGGTAATAGCAGAGCAGCCAACCAAGAGCCAGGGCCAGGACCAGCGGATGGTTTGAGGCGAACCGCCAGCTCAACAGTAAGGGTCCGGTGGTCACGAGCATGATGGCCGTACTGAGAGAGAGCATCTCCTGCAGGTCGGCGAGCAGTGAAGTTAGATCAAAGACATGCTTGTAACTCTGCCGGCCGGCCGAGATGTGATCGATCGCAGAGGTCATAAAACCGAACATGACGATGTTGGCGGCGAGGGTCGGCAGGAGGCCCATCCCGGCCAGTAGATAACCGTAGCCGGGTGCCGCCAGATAGGGCAGTAAGACGTGGCAGGCGCCGTAGATGACGGCCGTGATGGACAAGGTCACGGGTTCCTGGAATGGATAACGCAAAGCCAGCTTCAAATCGTGCCAGCCGAAACGTGACCTACGATCAGCCAGTTGCGTAATCTTCTGCCTAACCTCTTCGTAGGGCAGGCAAAGAGAGCCGCACAGGGCGCAGATGCTGCCGGCCCCCACGCCGATCACCTTCGTGCAGTCGCGACAGAAATGCGTCCGACAGGCCGCACAGATGTAGGCAGGCGAGAGGTCCGGATGATACTGACACCGGGCGTTAACAATCGAGGCTACCATCTCCGGGCTAAAATGGGACTGCACGTAGATCGCGAAGGCGTCGTGCGAGCCGCGGCCGTCCTCGAAAGGCGCCGAGGTATCGGATGATGCCGCCGACGGCGGGATTTCGCTCGAGGCGGCGTGCTGGTCGGCAAAGGCGCTGCGCAAGGCCGGCGGGTGGCGCGCTTCGATCCAGTTCAGCCCCTCTTTTTTCACCCGGTCTGTCAGCTTGACGCGCCCCTCCAGAATAAGGGCACGGAGATCGTCGAGGCTCAGCTCCAACGTCTCCTCACCGACCACCACTAACCATTTCTCAGTACTCACTGTGCCTCCCGTAGGGGAATTCTCTCTACGAAGAGACGAGACGCCGAGTCCATGAGTGTATGACGCTCAAACTTTGGGTTGAATTTGCGGCCCTGCATATGATTTTAGTTGGTTTAAAAGAGGGACAGACTGTCCGATGTGCATCTGAGGAGCATGCGAGTGCCGGGATAATCTTCCTGTGCGGGCCGCGGGATTGTCAACACCTAAGATTCTTCCGGCCTCAAGAGGCGTTATTGATTTTGGGGTATCAGTAGCGCCTGCTTTTCAATTCCTAAACCACTAAAGCATCAACCACTACGTAATTGCGCGGACGAAAAACTACGCACTATTGCGTAGAATAAATACGCAACCTTCTGGATTCTCACGACCAGTCACACCACTTATCCTGCCCTCGTTATCTGAACGTCATCTTCCATTGGCTTCCAACCGCTCTGGAGAGGTTTGCGTTGCGGAGAAAGATCAGACCGGTAGATGAGGAGTCATGAAAGTCCTAATTGTTGATGACAGTGAACCGATGAGACGGATGATCAAAACCTATTTAGCTGATCTGGTAGGTGAAACATTCGAGTGCGGCGATGGCACGGAAGCCCTTACTGCATACCGCGAGCACCAGCCTGACTTTGTTTTGATGGATCTGAAGATGACCAAAATTGATGGACTCGACGCGACCAGGCAGATCAAGCAGTCGTTCCCGAAAGCCAGGATCGTGATCGTTTCGCAGTGGGAGGATCCGCCCCTGCGCGAGGCCGCGCTCATGGCGGGCGCTGAAGCTTACGTGGGCAAGTCGGATCTGCTGCCGCTCCGTCAGATTCTGTCTGAGACCGACTGAACTCCACTATCTACCACAACAATCAAAGTTCAAAAAGGAGAGTGTAAACCATGACGAATCTTACTCAGCAGTTGTCAAAGCAGTTCTTTGGCGCAGCGATGCGGGTAGTAGCGCTGGCGCTGTTTCTCGTTGTCTTCGGCGCCGGCGCGGCGCTCGCTCAAACCCGCGGGTACGTGACGAATAGTGATGACGACACTGTTTCGGTGATAGACCCGTCGAACAACAATACGGTGGTGGCGACCGTCTCGGTGGGAGATGGGCCAGCAGGAGTAGCAGTCACACCGAATGGGGCCTTCGTCTACGTGACAAATGAGAATAGCAACACTGTCTCGGTGATCAGCGCGGCAAACAACGCTGTGGTTCAAACTGTGACGGTTGGAAATAATCCGGGTGGAATAGCCATCACTCCGAATGGAGCCTTTGTCTACGTCGCAAACTTGGGCGATGGCACGGTCAGCGTGATAGATACGGCGAACAATGCGGTAACTGACACTGTGCTGGTTGGAGGACTGCGGGGGTTTGTAGCCATCTCTCCGAATGGAGCCTTCGTATACGTGACGGGTTTCTCTGGTTCCTTTCCGGGGAGCGTCGTAGTAATAGACACCGCAAACAACACGCTGGCCAACCCTGTGTCAGTTGGATTTTTTCCCGCAGGAATAGCTATCACACCGGATGGGGCTTTCGCCTACGTGGGGGATCTCTTTACCAACGATATCTCTGTAATAAGCACCTCGAGTAACACTGTGGTCAACACGGTAACGGTAGGGACACAGCCAGGAGGAATAGCTATCACTCCGAACGGGGCTTTTGCCTATGTAGCGAATCGTGGTGACAACACTGTCTCCGTGATAGACACGGCAACCAATGCGGTAGTCGACACCGTGTTAGTTGGAGCGTTTCCAAATTCAGTAGCTATCACTCCGAACGGAGCTTTCGCCTACGTGCCCAATTCTTCTGGTAACACTGTTAGTGTGATAAGCACGGCCAATCATGCGGTGACCCAGACCATAACCGTTGGAAACGGCCCCGCATTTATTGCTTTTGGAGTGAGCGACCCGCTCCAATCGCTTATTGATCAGATACAGGCGCTGATAGACGCCGGCACGCTCACGCAAAACCAGGGTGCCGGGTTGATTGACAAGATCAATCAGGTAATCGCCAAGCTCGATGCCGATCAGACAAGCGCGGCCTGCAATCAGCTCAGCGCCTTCATCAGTCAGGTCAACGCTTTCATCAACAACCACACGCTCACTCCGTCCCAGGGGCAAACGCTGATTGACGGAGCGAATGCCATCAAGACCAACATCGGCTGTCCGTAACAAGAAACAATCAGAACACTGGCAGGCCGGCTCTCAAGCCGGCCTGCGAGTTCAAACGAGACAGCCGTCATCTCATTAGTATTTCTCACGAAAGGAAAGCTCACGATGAACCGAAAGAAGTTATTTCGCAGCCTCGTGGTGGGAGTGGCGCTGGTGGCCTTGCTGGTACTGAGCTTGTCCCCGGCGGTCACCGCGCTCAAACAAAGTAACGAACGCACGCCTGTTTACATCATCCACAACGTGTTCGACGCGGAAACACGGTCTGCCATCGCAGCAACCGGAGCGCTCATCATCGAAGCCGGCAAGGACTACGTGCTGGTGGAAGCAACGCGAAAAGAGAAGAACGCGATCGAGGCTCTGGGACTGTTCCCTTCGGAAGCGGTTGGACCAGACGCGTCGATACTCGCGTTTCCCGCCGCGGATTCCGGCTACCACGACTACGCCGAAATGGTGACGGATATTCAACAGGCAGCCAGCAATCACCCGGACATCTTCTCACTCTCCAGCATCGGCACTTCCTATGAAGGCCGCACCATCTGGCTGGGCAAGATCTCGGACAACGTCAACGTAGACGAAGACGAGCCCGAAGCACTATTCACTCATCATCAACACGCGCGCGAACACCTGACTGTCGAGATGGCGCTCTACACGATGCACATGCTCGTCGACGAATACGGCGTGGATCAGCAGATCACCGATCTGGTTAACTCGCGTGAGATCTGGATCGTGTTTGATCTCAATCCTGACGGCGGCGAGTACGACATTGCTACGGGGACGTATCGTTCGTGGCGCAAGAATCGTCAGCCTAATCCTGGATCTTCCGCCGTCGGCACTGATCTGAATCGCAACTGGGGTTACAAATGGGCGTGCTGCGGCGGCAGCAGTGGAACAACCAGCAGTGAAACTTATCATGGCTCAGCGCCGGTCTCGTCGCCTGAAGACCAGGTTGTTCGCAACTTCGTGAACAGCCGCGTCGTCAACGGCCAACAGCAGATCAAGGTCGCGCTGGATTTTCACGCCTACGGCGAGCTGGTCCTTTGGCCCATGGGATACACGTTTACTGACGTGCCTGCGGACATGACTCAGGACGATCGCGATGTGCTGGCGACGATGGGCCAGGCGATGGCGGCAACCAACGGTTACACGCCGCAACAGGCCAGCGATCTTTACATCACTGACGGCGTCAGTCTCGATTGGCTCTATGGCGTGCACGGCATCATGAATTTCGCGTTTGAGATGTATCCAGTCACTTCAGGGCAGGGCGGATTCTATCCGGGTGACGAGATCATTCCCGCGCAGACGTCGCGCAACCGCGCCGCGATTCTCTACCTGCTCGACAAAGCGGACTGTCCCTATAAAGTGATCGGCAAGGAAGGGCAGTACTGTAGCGGCGCACCAGCAACCAATACGGGAATGAAGAGTCCGAGCGCCAACTCGGCCGAGACTACTTCAGCAGGCGACAACAACGGCTACGAAGTCACCGCCGCCAACGCGCAGCCGAATGACAGTCTCTTCGCGGTGGATAACAACAGTGGCTCCGGCACCAACACGTCCTGCACCAGTACGCAGAAAGACAGGCACCGCTTCTACAACTTCGGCTTCGACATTCCTCCTGCGTCCGTCATTCAGGGGATCGAAGTCAGGCTGGATGCGAAAGCGGACAGCACCAGCGGCGCGCCGAAGATCTGCGTGCAGTTGTCGTGGGACGGGGGCGCATCATGGACCACGACGAAGTCGACTCCGACATTAACGACGAGCAATGCCACGTACGTTCTCGGTGGACCAGCCGATAACTGGGGCCTCGCGTGGACACTCTCAAGCTTAAGCGATGCGAACTTTCGCGTGCGCGTGATCGACGTGTCGAGCAGCACCTCGCGCGATTTTTCGCTCGACTGGGTTGCAGTGCGGGTGACTTACTGAAATTTCCGAAGACTTGATCATTTTCGTTAGCACCTTCAGTATTTGACGATTAACATAGAAAGGAAAAAGACGATGAACTTGATAAACACGACCTCTCGCTGGATCGGGAGCAGTCTGCTGGTGATCGTAATCACTCTGTGCGGTCTGGCGGTGCACGCCTCTGTGGACGAGCAGGTGGCGTTCACTGCCACCGCCACCGCAGTGATCACGGGCGTGACGCATCTGCCTGGTGGGATAACCCAGGTGAACTTCAACACTTCGGGCTCGGCGACGCATCTGGGTAACTTCACCGGGCCGTTGACGCGCCTTCAGGATAATCAGGGGACCTTCGGCAGCACCGCGGTGATCGTCGGGGCCAACGGGAAGGACAGTATCTTCTTTTCCGTCAGTGGGCGCTTTGAGCGTTCGAAGGACAAGTGTCTAGCTACCTCCACGGGTACTTACACCGTGACCGGCGGCGCCGGCGCGTTCGCCAACGCCACGGGGAGCGGGACAATCAGCACGCAGATCGACCTGTGCGCCGGTACCGCCACAGGGACGTATACGGGGACGATCTCCAAGCCGCACTAAAACATAAGAGGACCTTCGCGCATTCAGCCTGCTATCGCAGGCTAAGACGAACCAGATTGTTGAAAACAACTGTAGGGGCGGCCCTCCGTGGCCGCCCGTCCTCTCGGGATACGCGTGTTTTCGAAAAACGGGCGGCCACGGAGGGCCGCCCCTACAGTCTTCAATGTAGACAGGTCACTTCTTCATTACCTGGTGTTCAAAGCCACCTTATAGAGCGTGCCCTGGAACTTCTTCGAACCCGCGTATTCAGTAACGGGAGTTCCGTCATCGGTGCCGACATCGGCAAGGTCATCGACCGAGAAGATTCCCGGCTGCGTCTTTTCAATGCGACCTTCGCCGGCTTTGTTACCGTCGATGGTGATGGTCCCTGTTCCACCTTTGCCCGGTCCTCCATCGGATTTGAATTCATAGATGATGGTGTGCTTGCCCGGGCTGAGGGCTTGCGACGAAGCAACGGTATATTTCTCCAGGCCCAGATAGTTATAGACGAACGTCGGTTTGCCGCCGTTCAGGAAGAACGAGAACCCGCCAAACCTGCCGCCCTGGCAGACAATCACGCCGTTCGCACCTGCCTGCACATCGACATCCGCTGTCATCGTGTAAGACTTGCCCGGGGTGGCGATGAATATATCGGTGCCCATGCCTTTCATACCTGGACCATACGTAATAGAGTTTCGTCCTTCCATTACCGTCGGCCGGCCAACCAGATCGGCATTCGTCCGCTCGAGCAGTCTGTCGTCGATCGGCAGCACGTGATACTTCTCGGCTACCGACATAAACAGTGCCTGCATCTCTTTCAGTTTGTCAGCATTGCTCGAGGCAAGGTTGTTCGAGAGGCTGAAATCTTCGTTTGAGTTGTAGAGCTCCCACACATCGTCCGCCAGACTGGTTGATGGTTTCAGTTGCCATGCCGGCCGGTGAATCGTTCTCGCATACCAGCCATCGCTATAGATCGCACGGTTCCCAAACATCTCAAAGTATTGAGCGGTGTGCGTCTCTTTAGCACCGGCATTGTCGAATGAGTAGACAAGGCTCGTTCCTTCGAGCGGATCCTGATCGATGCCGTTTACCTTTTTCGGCGCCGGGATCTTGCATGCCTCGTAAACCGTCGGAGCGATATCGATCACGTGACTGAACTGTGACCGCACCTCGCCCCTGACCTTAATACCCTTGGGCCAGTGGATAACCATTCCGTTGCGCGTTCCGCCAAAGTCGGACGCGACCTGTTTCGTGTAGGAGAAAGGCGAATCCATAGCAACCGCCCAACCGGCAGGAAAATGCGGATAGGTGCTCGCGCTGCCCCACTCGTCATAATGCTTCAGCATGTCTGCGGTGCTCTCCGGGGCGCCGTTGAAAAACGACATCTCGTTGTATGCCCCGTTCATTTGGCCCTCGGCGCTCGCTCCGTTGTCGCCGACTATATAAATGAACAGAGTATTGTCGGCCTGGCCCACTTCCTCTACAGCACTGTAAAGGCGACCTATTTCGTTATCCGTATGCTCGGAAAAACCCGCATAGGTTTCCATCTGACGGGTGAACAACTTCTTCTCGTCGGCCGAGAGCGTGTCCCAGTCTTTTATGTCTTTCGGTTTTGGGCCGAGCTTGGTATTTGCGGGAACGACGCCGAGCTTCTTCTGACGTTCAAGCGTTTCCTCGCGGACCTTGTCCCAACCCTGATCGAACTTGCCTTTGTACTTGTCACGCCACTCGGCCGGTACGTGGTGGGGAGCATGAGTAGCACCCGGCGCATAGTAGATAAAGAACGGCTTGTTGGGGGTCAACGCTTTTTGAAACTTCATCCACGAAATAGCCTGGTTGGTCATGTCGGTTGTGAAGTGATACTTCGGGTCTTCCGGCAACTCGACCTGTGCCGTTCCGTCATAGACCAGCGGCGCGTATTGGTTCGTCTCTCCGCCGATAAAGCCATAGAACTTTTCGAAACCGGAGTGCGTGGGCCAACGGTCGTATGGCCCGGCGGCCGAGATCTCCCAGGGCGGCGTCTCGTGATACTTGCCGAATGCCGCGGTGCTGAACCCGTTCTGCCTGAGAACTTCGGCTAACGGCGTGATCGACTGCGGCCTTACCCCTGTGTTTCCGGGAAACGCGGTTCCCGTTTCCATGATCGAGCCGGCGTTGTTGCTGTGGTGGTTATAACCAGTGAGCAACGCAACGCGCGTCGGCGAACACAATGCAGTCGTATGAAAGCGGTTGTACTTCAGCCCGTTCGCGGCGATCTTTTCCAGGTTCGGCATATTGATCGGCCCGCCAAACGTACTCGACGCACCAAAGCCCATATCGTCGATCAACACGACGACCACGTTCGGAGCACCTTCGGGCGCCGTTACCTGCCAGCGTTTGGGCGGCTGGGCATTGCGAGCGTCCAATTCCTTGTAAGTCTGTCGCTTCGGCTCGACGATCGGGAGAATAGTGCGGTCCAACCCGTCGGCCGGCGTGGCAGTCGTATTGGACGTGGTGTTCTCGTTAACACAACCGAAGTTCAACGCAGCGACCGCGATCAGCACCAGGGCTGCGAAATTGGCGCCATGTCTTTTCAACATTTCTTGTCTCCTTAACTGCGTTGCTTCGAGTCGTGAAATCGCTACTACTTCGGTGAACGCACGCAGCGAAATCCAAGATGGTTTGTTCCAGTGTCAGGCTCGCCTTTGCCGCGACCGCCAGGCATGTAGCGCGCACAATACTCGTCGGTACAAAGAAACGATCCACCTCTGTGCACGCGCTTTGCGACGCGCGGCTCCGAGGGATCGAAGCTATCAGCCGGTCCTTGTGGATTCCGCGTAACTTGATGTGTCGCCGCAAGCGTTTTGTAGTAGTCAGCTCTGTACCAATCGGCGGTCCACTCCCAAACGTTGCCGGCCATGTCAAATAGTCCAAAGGCATTCGCAGGAAAACTGGCGACTGGAGCGCTGCCGATAAAACCATCCTCGCCGGTGTTCTTGTCCGGAAAATGTCCCTGAAAAGAGTTTGCCTGAAACTTGCCGCCCGGTTTGAATTCATCACCCCACGCGAACCGCTTGCGATCCAAACCGCCCCGCGCCGCAAATTCGAACTCGGCTTCTGTGGGCAGACGCTTTCCGGCCCACTGCGCATAAGCTGACGCATCTGCAAAAGCGATATGGACCACCGGGTGTTTTTCCTTACCCTTGAGATTGCTTTCAGGGCCTTCCGGATGACGCCAGTTAGCGCCCGGAACATACCGCCACCAGGCGAAATGATTGTCGAGAGGTACTTCCTGATTTGGAGGGGTGAACACAACCGACCCGGCCACGAGATTCTCGGGGGGCACGCCGGGAAAATCTTTTGCATCAGGTGTGCGCTCAGCAACGGTTACATAACCGGTCGCTTTGACAAAGCGGGCAAACTCTTCGTTCGTGACTTCTGTCTGGTCCATCCAGAAACCATCGATGGCTACTCGATGAAACGGACGAGCATCGCGCATTTCGGCATCGTCGCTGCCCATCGAGAACTCGCCGCCGGGAATCCACACCATCCCTTCAGGAGCTGGCGCTGGAGGATTGACGGTGTCAATCACAGGAGCTTCGATTACTTCAACTGAATCAGCTTCGACGATCGAGTCGTGAGCGGCGTGAGGGGAGGCTTTACCTGGCTCACAAACAAACTTGGCTTCAATTGCATTATTTGCTTTCGGGCGAGAACTGTTGATGGCATAAAGCAAGCCCACTAACGCCAGGCAGAGAACCGCCGCAACTGGCCATCTGCTCGTGCGTGTCGTCTTCATAATTTTCCTTTAGTGAGGAGAGTTTACTGAGGGAAAATGTGATTAGTAACTGTCAGTTATGACAGGCGGATCGCAGAGAAAAGCCGAAAGAGCCTGTTGGAGCTAATGAGGTAAATCGACGGCAACCGGAAAAGCGATTTTTGCCTCAGCTATCAGCCTTGCTACTTCCTCAGCTAAGTCCGAGATACCTGAAGGCTTTACGAGATAGCCCTGGGCGCCGGCATCGCGGGCGTTTTGCTTATCAGATTCGTAGGCTGCGCCTGAATAGAAAAGGATGGGCGTGGTCTTATTGAATACTCGTATCTTGCGGGTGAGTTCCTGTCCTGAAAGTCCCGGCATCCAGTTATCAACAAGAATGAGATCAAAGGCCTCATGCTCCGCTAATGAAAGAGCATCGGCAGAATCTCCGGTAACTGTAACGAGATAATCCGCGTCTTCGAGGATATAGACAATTAGCTCACGCGAATCAAGATCGTCCTCGGTGCAGAGAATGCGGCCTTTAGTACTAGTGGCGGCTTTCATAAGGGGGAATCCGACGGACTTATTCAAACAGATTCAGGTACAAAGTTTCATACGAGGTTAGGTAATGAGTCTATCACTGCCGTATGTCCGTTGGCGCACTTAGGAAGGGAAGGGTGGTTTCTCTCTGTGCAACCTCAGCAGATTGATTGATTTTACGCCCACCTTCCTCGGACCGCTGAGCGACGATCAGGCTGGTTTGCAGAATGACCTATGGTTAGTCCATCCGGTTTTCCTTCTTGTTAATGATCACGCGCCGCTGCAATAGTGAGTTTAGATTGTGGCGTTCCGTCTTGTAAGGCCGCACTTTTTTACCTTCTACGAAATCTCCCCAATCGCTCTCCCTGTAAAACCCGAGAACAATTGTGTCGCCTTTGTTTGCGAGGATGCGAACCCAGCGGCGAAAGAAGACCTCGCCGCGCCAGGGATCGACCACCGCAAGATAGGAAGCACCCAAACCACCGTCTGCCATCGTGACCAGTAGAGCTCGTTTCCTGGTGCTTGTAATGACCTCTTTGACCGTCTCAACCATAAAATACCCGGACATTATCCGCTTGTGATTCCCCGTGTCGACGTCGTAAAGATGCAAGCTCTGACCTTCGTTCTCAAAACCGCCGGCACCCTCATCTGATGAATACACAACGTGTCGCCCACCGTTGATGATCCACGCCTGCTGTGCCTGGTCTGTTACCTTTTTCTCTGTTCCCGCAATCGTGACAAACAGCGCTCCGTAAATATCCCGCATGTCGATTCGTACCTTCGTGGCCCGCGGCGCTGACGTTTGAGCCCTTCCCGCCGGCACATAAACGGCCGAAACTATCAGGAGCACCACTATCGCGATCATCATTTCAATTCTTTTGCAGGTTTTCATATTTGATTCTTCCGTTTTGATTACTGATTTTGTGATCACATCACGAACCGCGCGAGAGGACCCACCTATTCACGCGCTAAAACGGAACAAATAAGGCCAGGAGCAGCCCCGCTAACTTGCATCGCGCAAAAAATTATTCCGCTCGGATTATTAAGGCGGAAAGCGGAGGCGAAAACTATCATCGCGGCGCAATGTGCACTCAGTTTTGTCCGGGCTTGCCTCAAAAGTCGGGAATGCTAGCTCTGACTTTTGAGGCAAAGCCCTTCGTCCGCGAAACTTACCTGGATGTTGCCGCGACTCCCGGTTGAAATTTATTTCACTTTCTGTAAACTGACTCACCGGAAGTGCCAAGCCAACACGCAATACTCTGAACGCCGCCATCCTCTGAAATTTCTTTATGTTTCAACATTCGCGTCAACAACTCCAGCAAGTAAGAAACTGTGTGCTATTAGCGGTGCTTCTCGTAGCTCTCTGTGTTTCGTTGAGCATCGGTCTTCGCTCGCACGCAAATGCCGCGTTAGCGTTCACGGTGATAAACACCAACGACGCCGGTCCAGGATCTTTGCGCCAGTCCATTCTTGATGCGAACGCCAATGCCGGCCCTGATGTCATCAGCTTCAACATTGCTTCCGGACCGCAACGAATCGTCTTAACTTCACAGTTACCAACCATCACGGATCCGTTGACCATCGACGGCACGACCCAGCCGGGCTTTGCGGGAGTGCCGCTGATCGAGATTCAACCAGACGGCAACGTGATCGGCGACGGATTCACGATCACCGGCGGCAACAGCGTTCTGCGCGGCCTCGTACTCAACAACTTTCGCGGTCACGCCATCAAAATCGAAACCGGTGGCGCCAACGTGATCGAAGGTAACTACATTGGGACCGACGCCACCGGCGCCGTTGCGGCAGCAAACCTCTAGAACGGAATATTTATCCTGACTTCCAACAACAACCGCGTCGGAGGCTTAACGACGGCTGCGCGCAATGTAATTTCCGGAAACTTTGGTAACGGTGTGAACATGGCGAGCGGCGCTTCAAACAACGTGGTACAGGGAAACTATATCGGCGTGAATGCTGCGGGCACGGCGGCGTTGCCGAATGAGAGCGGGATAGTCTTTTTTAATAACGCTCCAAACAACACGATTGGAGGATCTACCGCGGCCCACAAGAACGTCATTTCCGGAAATCGTAACATTGGCATTTCGATCGAATCCTCCAACGCAAATGTGGTCCAGGGAAACTTCATCGGCACAAACGCGGCAGGCGATGCGGCTATCATCAACCAAAGCCAAAACTTTCGAGTCTCCGACAGCAGCAATACGCTGATCGGCGGCTCGACCGCAACGACGGGAACCGCGCCAGGCAATGTCGTGATGAGCATCTTCGTCAACGGTGGCGCGCAAACTCTGATTCAGGGAAACCTGATTGGCACGAATGCCGCAGGCACGGCTGATATAACCGGCTCCTTTTTTGGTGTGAGTGTCTGGGGCGATGCGATAGTTGGAGGTTCTACACCGGGCACGCGCAACGTTATTTCAGGTTTTGGTGAAGGTATCGAGTTTGCGAATTCAGGTGGCGGCTCTGTTCTCGGTAACTTCATCGGCACTGACATCACCGGAACGATCGCAATTCCTAACACCACAGGTATTTCTGTCGGCACTAACATCAAGGGCACGAAAATCGGCGGAACCAACGCGGGTGAGGGAAACGTGATCTCCGGGAATGCGATAGGTGTCCGGCTGGAGTTCAACAATTCAATCGTCAAGGGAAACTTTATCGGGACGCGCAGCGACGGTACAACAGCTCTGCCCAACACTGCGCGCGGAATCGAGATAGGAGATTTTTCCGGCGAAAACGTAATCGGTGGAACTGAACCCGGTGCTGCCAATACGATCGCCTTCAATGGCGGCACTGGTGTTGCCGTGTCGCGGCCGGGTTCGTCTTTCAGCTCGAGCAAGAATGTCATTCGCGGAAATAGGATTTTCTCCAATGGCGTGCTCGGGATCGATTTGGATGCGAATCAGGTAACGCTGAATGATCCCGGCGATGGCGACGCAGGCTCAAACGGTCTTCAGAATTATCCCGATATAATTACGGTGACGACGGGCGCGTCCACCACCATCCAGGGCACTTTCAACAGCACGGCCAATCGTGTTTTCAATGTCGATTTTTACGTTAACAGTGCCTGCGATCCTTCTGGTTTTGGACAGGGGGCATCATTGATCGGATCGTCGATCGTCACGACGGATGCGAGTGGTAACTCGAGTTTTAATGTGCAGCTTCCTGTTTCAGTTTCGGCAGGATCTATAGTCACGGCAACCGCCACTGATCCGGATGGCAACACTTCAGAATTTTCGCTATGCCATTTTGTGAATGCGCCGGGAAGCGTTCAGTTCGTTTCTGGCGTGCAGTCGGCTTTTGAACAGGATGGCGTTGCGACGATTACGGTCTCGCGAACTTTCGGCAGCGTTGATAGCGGCAGCGTGAACTTTACTGCGACCGGCGGTACCGCTACAGCCGGAAGTGACTTCACCGCCACCTCAGGCACCTTGACCTTTGGACCAGGAGAAACTGTCAAGATGTTTACCGTTCCGATTCTCGACGACGATCTCGACGAGAATGCGGAATCGTTAACTCTAACGCTTAGCAACCCGACTGGTTTTACGTTAGGTACTCGCAACAGCACGGTGTTGACTATCAATGATAACGATCCTGCGCCGGCGATGTTGTTTAGCGACGTCACGGTAGCGGAAGGAGACAGTGGTTTCACTGATGCTCAGTTCCGATTGAGTTTAAATCGGCCGAGTGGCCGCACGTTGAGCGTCCGCTTCAGTGCGGTTGGCGGCGGTGGCGGTGCGTTTGCCGGCTCGGATTTTGAAGCCGTTCTCAGTCGAACCATCACGTTCAATCCTGGCGAAACGACCAGGACGACTACGGTGCGAGTTATTGGCGACACTGTAGTTGAGCCGGTCGAGTGGTTCGTGGCGAGCCTGAGCCTTCCAACTAACGTTACCATTTTGGACAACACTGCGGTGGGAACGATCATCGACGACGACTCGCTTGTCTTAATGACCGAACCGGGCAATCAGAACGCCATCAGTTTGGATTCGCCGGTCTTGCTCAGAGATCCTTTCCCCGTCCTCAATCCTTTCAACTTCAGTCTCGACGGCCGCACGCGAATCACGCTTTTCGCGACCGGAATCAAGTTAGCCCCGGGCGAGGATGCGACGGCGATCACGGCAGTGGCTGAGGATCAGCAGGGCGGACAGCATCCATTGGCAGTCGAGTTCGTCAGCACCCTACCCACGCTTAATTGGCTTCAGCAGGTAGTAGTGAAACTTCCGGACAGCCTCACAAACACCAACTCCGCCCTAGTATCAATCAGTCTCCACGGCTCGAGCAGTAACAAGGTGCAGATCGCGATCAAGTCGCCGTAGTTTGGTGTGACGGTCCGTGAAGACACAGTGCGTCCCTACGGTGAAACTTCGAGTGTTGGCGTGTTGCTGCTTTCATCTGCTGCGCAGTAGATCCTGAAGCATTGACAAAGTCAGCGTCGTCAAGAAGCTGGGAAAGCTGGTGATTTTCAAGTGTAGGTATCGCCTGATATGATGACGTCGGCTAAAGAAACTAAATCATAGAAACGCTGCTAGTTGTTTGTGGGTAAGGGAGCCGACCCAGGTTGTTCGTGCCTATTGCGTAGTTTCACTCCCGCTCTCTTCCGATTGACCTCAAATCTTCAAATCTTGGCTCACTTCAATGGCAAATCATTTGAATGAAATCGAAAAGCGTCTGTGGGCTGCGGCAGACCAGATGTGGACGAATACGGGCCTGCGTCCAAACGAGTATGCCGCGCCCGTCCTGGGATTGATCTTTTTGCGCTACGCAGAGAAGCGGTTTGCTGATACGCAGAACCAGCTTCGAGCCAACGCGAGCAGTCGTCGCACTGTTACGCCGCAATCCTACCAACGGTTGGGCGTGGTCTATCTGCCGAAGGAGGCTCGTTTCTCTAACTTACTGAATCTTCCTGAAGGCGAGAACATTGGCAAAGCAATCAACGATGCGATGTCAGCGATCGAGGAGACGAACGAAGAACTAAAAGGCGTGTTGCCGCGCACCTACCAGCGAATACCGAACTCAGTTTTGGTCGAGATGTTGAAGCTGCTTTCACCACTCGAGATCGAGGGTGATGCATTCGGGCAAATCTACGAATACTTCATGGGCAACTTCGCGATCGAGACGATGCAGAAGGGCGGTGAGTTTTATACGCCTGCGAGCATCGTGCGATTGATCGTCGAAGTTATAGAGCCCTTTCACGGGCGCATTTTCGACCCGGCCTGTGGCTCGGGTGGAATGTTCGTCCATAGCGCGAACTTCGTCCGCAATCATCGCAAGAATCCGAGCCAGGAGATAACAATTTTCGGAGTTGAAAAAGTGGCGGAGACTTTGCGAATGGCAAAGCTGAACCTGGCGATGCACGGATTATCTGGAGACATTCGCGAGGCGAATAGCTATTACGAAGATCCGCAGAAGTCGTTGGGGCGCTTTGATTTCGTGATGGCTAATCCGCCGTTCAATCAGAGTGGGGTCGATAAAGAGAGAATAAAAGATGATCTGCGGTTTCCTTTTGGTATTCCCACGCCGGACAACGCAAATTATCTATGGATTCAACTCTTCTATTCGACATTGAACGAGCGCGGGCGCGCGGGTTTCGTGATGGCAAACTCTGCGAGTGATGCGCGTGGTTCTGAGCTTGAGATACGAAAGAGACTGATTCAGTCGCGAGCGGTTGATGTGATGGTGGCGACGAGCTCGAATATGTTCTACACAGTCACGCTGCCCTGCACGCTTTGGTTCTACGACAAAGGCAAAGCCGGTACAGAGCGCGAAGATAAAGTTTTGTTCATTGATGCGCGGCATGTTTACCGACAGATTGATCGCGCACACAGAGACTTCAGTAACGAGCAGATCGAGTTTTTGGCAAACATCGTGCGGGTGTATCGCGGTGAAGAAGTCGAGAAAGCCGCGGGAAGCGCTGCGATGGTTAAGGAAAAGTTTCCCGATGGTCGCTACGTGGATGTGGCGGGCTTGTGCAAGATGGCAACGATCATGGAGATTGAAGCGCAAGGATGGAGTTTGAATCCGGGTAGGTATGTAAAAGTTGCCGAACGCGCCCCAGATGATTTCGATTTGCTGGAGCGGCTGGAAGCACTAAGCCAAGAGTTGGAAGTTTTAAATGGTGAATCAAGAGAGCTTGAATCGAGAATTGCCGACAATATAGCCACAATACAAAACGGCTAATTTATGACTTGGCAAATGCTTCCACTCAAAAATTTTGGTCGAATCATTACGGGCAAAACGCCGCCAACAGCGAGGACGGAACTCTTTGGCGAAGCTTATCCATTTATCACTCCAACTGATATTGATGGCAGCCAAAGAAAGGTGACTACCAGCCGTTTCCTCTCTAGTGAGGGCGAAAGATTTCAGCACACACTTTTACTACCACCGAAGTCGGTCTGTGTTGTTTGCATTGGTGCGACGATTGGGAAGATCTGCTTTACCGATAAGCCAAGCTTTACTAACCAACAAATAAATAGCATCGTGGTCAATGAGACTGAACATGATGCGCTATTTGTTTACTATGCACTCAAGTTGAAGTCACCAGACCTGATTAAACTTGCGGGCGGGGCTGCAACACCGATCCTAAACAAAAGCAGTTTTTCAGAAGTAAAGATTGGCGCTCCTCCGTTAGAGACTCAGCAAAAAATAGCGGCGATACTGTCAGCCTACGATGACCTCATCGAAAACAACACGCGCCGGATTCAGATTTTGGACGAAATGGTGCGACTGATTTATGAAGAGTGGTTTGTGCGTTTTCGTTTTCCGGGATATGAAAGCGTTGAGCTGGTTGAAAGTGAACTTGGGGTGGTTCCTGAGGGATGGGAGATTAAGAAGCTTGGCTTATTGATTAGGAGATTAACAGCAGGAAATACCTACCGCGATAGTGACATCGGCTCCGAAGGAGATGTAATCGTGGTTGACCAATCAACTTCGGAGTATCTCGGTTTCCATAATAATCAACCAGACCTCCATGCTGATCCTGAACATCCTATCGTTATTTTTGGAGACCATACCTGTAAACTTCAAATAATGACTACTTCGTTTTCCATAGGCGCAAACACAGTTCCGTTTGTAACCAACGACGATACGCCAGGATATTACTTATACAATTTGATCAAAGGATTAGTAACCACGCAAGAATACAAACGGCATTGGACGGAACTCAATAATAAGATGGTAATTAAAGCCTCGTCGAAGCTTTGTGTTCAATACGATGAAATAGTTAAGCCATTCTTTGTAGCGATGGATGTCTATAGAAGTAAGAATCGCAAACTTCGTCGCATGCGCGATTTGCTATTACCAAACCTGATGTCAGGCGAAATTGACGTTTCCAACTTTCCCGAACCCGAGTGATTAATTATGCCTCCACCGCGTTCACCCGCTAACGAGTACTCCGAAGACGCGCTCATCGAACAGCCCGCGATCGAGTTACTGCATGAACTGGGCTGGACGCCCGCCAACCTCTATAGAGAAACCTTCGGCGAACATGGCACTCAGGGACGCAAAAACACCCGCGAAGTTGTTCTGACACGGCGCCTGCTCGCCAAGCTCAAAGAGTTCAACCCAGGCTTGCCCGACGACGCTTATACCCAAGCCGTCGAAGAGCTAACACGTGACCGCTCGGCGATGATTCCTGTCAATGCCAATCAGGAGTTCTATCGTTTAATAAAAGACGGTGTGAAAGTTTCCATCAAGAATGAGGACGGCAGCACCACCTTCGAGACGTTGAAAGTAATTGATTGGGCCAACCCAACGTTGAACGATTTCTTTCTCGCTTCGCAATGTTGGATTCAAGGCGAACTGTACCTCCGCCGTTCCGACCTAATCGGCTTTGTCAATGGTCTACCACTGCTGTTCATCGAACTAAAAGCCACGCACCGTAGTGTCGAGAACGCCTATCAAGATAACTTGCGCGACTACAAGACGGCGATCCCGCAACTCTTTATTCCCAATGCGCTCATCATCCTTTCAAATGGGAGCGAGACACGCATCGGTACGCTGACAGCCGAGTGGGAACACTTCTTCGAATGGAAAAAGATTTCCGACGAAGAAGAAAGCGGTGTTATCTCACTTGAAACTGTTCTGCGCGGCGTCTGCGAGCCCGCCCGTTTCCTCGACGTCGTGGAGAACTTCACGGTCTTCGAAGAAGTACGCGGTGGACTCGTCAAGAAGGTCGCTAAGAATCACCAGTATCTCGGTGTGAATCGCGCCATCCGAGCCGTCCGCGAGATTGAAAACAACGAAGGGCGGCTCGGCGTCTTCTGGCACACACAGGGCTCAGGCAAGAGCCTCTCGATGGTCTTCTTCACTCAGAAGATTCTCCGGAAGGTTCCAGGCAACTGGACTTTTGCCATCGTCACAGATCGCGATGAACTGGACGACCAAATTTACAAAACTTTCGTCAATACCGGCGCCCTCCGCGAGGCGGAAGCCCAAGCCTCCAGCGGCGAACATCTCAAACAACTGTTGCAGGAAGATCATCGCTATGTCTTCACGCTGATTCAGAAGTTTCACACCAAAGACGGCACTGCATACCCGAAGCTCTCCGACCGTAAAGACATCATCGTGATCACGGACGAAGCCCATCGCAGCCAGTATGATGCGCTTGCTCTGAACATGCGAAACGCTTTGCCTAACGCCGCCTTCATCGGCTTCACCGGCACCCCATTAATCAGAGGCGAAGAGGAACGTACGCGTGAAGTCTTTGGCGATTACGTTTCGGTCTATAACTTCCGTCAATCAATTCAGGACGGAGCGACGGTTCCGCTCTACTACGAAAACCGCATTCCCGAACTGCAACTTACCAACACGCAGTTGAATGAAGACATGGAGCGGTTGCTTGAAGAGGCCGAGCTGAATGAAGACCAGGAAAAGAACCTCGAGCGTCAATTCTCCCAACAGTACCAGCTCATTACGCGCGACGATCGTTTGGAGACAATTGCAGCCGACGTGGTGGAGCACTTTTTAGGGCGCGGACATAAAGGCAAGGCGATGATGATCTGCATCGACAAGGCCACCGCCGTGAAGATGTATGACAAAGTTCAGATTCATTGGCATGCGAAACTCGCGAACCTGATGAATCAATTGTCGAAGGCCTCCGATGAAGAACGTGGTCGGCTTTTGGCTCTGATTGAAGAAATGGAAACCACAGACATGGCCGTCGTGGTTTCGCAGTCTCAGAACGAAATCGAAGACCTGAAGAAGAAGGGCGTTGATATCTCGCCTCACCGCCGCAGGATGGTTAAAGAAAATCTTGATGAGATATTCAAAGATCCCGACAGCAACCTTCGTTTCGTTTTTGTTTGCGCGATGTGGATAACGGGTTTTGACGTTCCCAGTTGCTCGACCATCTATCTCGATAAGCCGATGAGGAACCACACGCTCATGCAGACCATCTCCCGAGCGAACCGTATCGCGCCCGGTAAGGTGGCCGGGTTGATTGTCGATTACGTTGGTGTGTTTCGTGATTTGCAGAAAGCACTCGCGATCTATGCAGCGCCCAAAGCTGGTTCTTCGGGCAAGGCACTAGACAATCCGATTGAAAACAAGCAGGCCCTGGTTGAGATCCTTCGAACCTTGATCGCTGACGCGCGTGCTTACTGCGAGAGCAAAGATGTGGATGTAGGCGCGATACAGCGAGCGAGCCGTTTTGAACGAGTGAAGCTACTAGATGATGCCGTCGAAGCATTGATTGCAACCCAGGAAGAAAAGAAAGCTTTTCTGTTCAAAGCAAATCAAGTCGTTCGTGTTTATAAGGCAATTCTGCCTGACAAAGCCGCGAATGAAGTGGCTTATGATGCCGTCATTTTCGGAGTCTTGGTACAGAAGATTCGTTCCCTTTCCGCACCTGCCGACATATCAGCAGTGATGCGGGAGGTCGAAGATCTGCTTGATGAATCGATCGCTACCGAAGGCTACATCATCGCTGCGCCTGTGGGTCAGGATCTTGAATCAGCCGGCCTCGTCAATCTAAGCGAACTTGATCTTGAGGTACTAACTAAACGGTTCGAGTCGTCAACGCACAAACGAACAGAAATCGAGAGACTGGCAGGAGTAATCGAGCGCAGGCTCAAACAGTTAGTCAACCTCAATCATTCTCGGATGAACTATCTGAAGCAATTTCAAGAGATGATTGACGAGTACAATTCAGGTAGTCAGAACATCGAAGCTTTCTTTGCCCAACTAAAGGAATTCACGCGTAGCCTCACGGAAGAAGAACAGCGTCATGTCGCCCAGGGACTGAGTGAAGAGGAACTCGCTATTTTCGATATTCTCACAAAGCCTGAGCCCACCTTAACGAAGCGAGAAGAAGCCGAGGTGAAAAAGGTCGCCAAGACGCTATTACAAACTTTGAAGTGGGAGAAACTGGTGCTCGATTGGCGCCTAAAGCAGCAGGCTTGCGCTGAGGTCCAGGAGACGATTGCAGAAGTCTTCGATACGTTGCCGGAGGTCTACTCAAAGGATTTATTCGACGCGAAGAAAGAATTGGCCTACCGGCACATCTATGCCGCATACGCTGGCGCTGGCGAGAGTATCTACGAACGTGCCGCATAATGATACCAGGGCGTGCATATTGTGAACTGGAAGCTAGTTGCACTCGGCATCTTCACCGACTAAAAAATAGTTGACAGCCGCCGAAATCTGTACTAAAAACTTCGTTCGCTGAGACAACAAACTAAGTTCTGCAACTTGGTATCAGTATTTGCACGCCGTTTTATCCGCTTTTCAGCTTTAGAGGACCGAGAAAATGAGAAAGCCAGCCGCTGGTTCTGCCCAGCTACTTCTACTTGTACTGCTCATTCTAACCTCCGCCATCTCCACCATTGCTCAAAACAATAAAGGCGCGATTGTCGGCACCGTCAAAGACCCCAACGACGCCCTCGTTGCCAAAGCACAGGTCAAAGTCACGAGCACCAGGACCGGCGAGGTTCGCACGACTGACACGAGCGACGACGGTACGTACACCGTCACGAATCTCGAGCCTGGTCCATACAACGTGACCGTCGAGGCCCCCGGTTTTCAAACCGTAACGTTTGAGGCGGTGCAGGTAGAGACCAATGCACGCCTGCCGCTCGATGTGAAGTTTGCCAGCGTCGCGTCGAGTAGCGCCTCCGTGACGATCACAGCGGAGTCAGCGCCCCTCGTTGAAACCGAAACGAGTGTGCGCGGTGATTTGATCACCGGAAAGGAAGTAACTGATCTTCCGATACCGCAGCGGAACTTTACTCTCCTCGCGCAATTGTCTCCGGGCGTTACCAGACCAAACCTCGGCTTGCTCGGTGGCGGCGGCAACTTCGTCGAGGGCGGCGGCGGTCGTAACAACACCGAGTCGACGCGCTTCCGCGAGTCGGGTGGTTCAGTGATGGTCGTGAACGGCGCGCGCGCGACGAACAATAACTTCACGCTCGACGGCGTCGATAACAACGAATCGCAGTTTGGCCAGATCGCGATCTATCCGCAACCTGACGCGATCGCCGAGTTTAAGATTGAGACGAGCGTTCCTTCGGCTGAGTCTGGACGCGCCGGTGGCGGCATCGTGTCCACGACTTTCAAATCGGGTGGTAACGATTTTCACGGGACGGCAGGTGAGATCTATC
>Ga0105247_10000690_pt1 | contig 26538 bp, 21 predicted proteins | sample KBSS24metaG_FD_81519 | JGI IMG/M metagenome (GOLD analysis project Ga0105247, IMG submission 81519) | Switchgrass rhizosphere microbial communities from Kellogg Biological Station, Michigan, USA - KBS S2-4 metaG | ecosystem: Host-associated > Plants > Roots > Rhizosphere > Soil | place...
GGAAACGAAAGATCAAAACAGAGAACATCATTCGTATCGTGCAGACCTCCGGCAGCCGCCGTCGCCGCGTTCGCCATATCGGTCGTGGTGGGCGGGCACTGGTGGGAACCCCCCCGCCCCCGCCGACGGTCGATGTCCCGGCAGTCGGCAAGCAGGTCGTCGGCCTGCTGCGAGATCAGTGGAACACCAGCGATGCCTTGCGGGAGTACGGGATCACGGTGGACGACGGCATGACGCTCATCAACACCGACCTCAACAAGTACGACGGGCTGGCCACCGTGCGTACGCGCAAGGGCACGCAGAAGTTCCTGTCGGTCACCGTGTGGGCTGATCCCACGGGCGCGATGTTCTACCAGATGGATCCCACCTCGGCGTCCAACCTGATCGACGCGGCCAATAAGGAGAAGGAGCCGCAGGGGTAGTAGGAAATGTCGGACATTTGTGTTGCCTCTCAACGTGTTTGGTTGTGGTCGGGTCGGCGCGGCGGGCACGTTTGAAGGGAATCACCCTAAAACCTCCGGCGTGCCGCACGCCGCAACCCGATCCCCTTGCCGCACGGCACATGACCGCAGATGCCGGGCGACCAGGTCAAGGCGGGACCTACGCGGTGAGGTCCAGGGTGACGACTCCGAGTGGGCTGAACACGCTTGTGTTATACCTAAACTCGCATCGAGCAAATACCAAGTTCTTACCGAACGAATCGGCGGCCGCCAACTCGCGCAGGATCGGCGCGGGCACCGCGCCGAACCCCGGCAGGTACCCCGGATTCTGCGAGCTGCCCTCAAGCGAGGAGTGGTCGGCGATCACCTCGATCACCACCTGAGCTGACGGCGGCAGCGGCGCTGCGGCGGGGCACTCGGGGTGCCCGCAGCCGCATGCCAGGCGGGTCTGGCCGGCGGCGATCGCGCCCTGGGCATCGGCGCGGCGCTGGGCTGTGGTGCGGGGATCGTGGTGGCAGACGGTGGCGGCGATGTCATCGAGGCGGGTGTCGAATGCGGCGCCCTCGTGCAGCGGGAGCTTGGCCCAGATCCCGGCCATGCCGGGGCTGATCGGGCCGATCTCGACATAGCGGTCCTCGCGCACCGGGCGTGGCTCCCGCACCCCGGTGGGGTCGAACTTGGCCACCCACCACCACCAAAGCCCAAGTTCCTAAGCGCGCACGTTCGCATGAGGCAACGAATCCGCCTTCGCGCGCATCTTGACATGAGGCAGCCGTCACCACCAGAACCACAATCTGTGGATGAATTCGCCCCTGGGGACAACCAAGGTGCGAGCAACTGCGGCCCGCGGACGAGTGCTCAGGCTGTCCCTGCCAGCACCAGGGTAAGTGGGACCAGGCTGCGGACCCGTCTGCCGGAATCGCCGATAGGTGCCATGCGTCCTTAGTGCGAAAACCACGGCAGAAGGGAACATCTCATGTCGACCATCCACTTTCACCAGTCGACCACATCGACGCCTGAACAATTCGTCGCCGGTCTCACCGACTTCGGGCCAGGCCGCTCGAAGGTCTTTGCAAAAAGCGCTGATTCGTATCTCAAGGTGCACCGAGAAGGGCCCCGTCAGGCCGACGTCACCGAGGGCTCGGGCGGCGTCTGGGAACGCCTGCAGTACGACTGGTCCGATCCGAACCACGTGGTGGCAAAGACCACCGATTCAAACGTGTTCGGCGGCGCGTCAGGATACAAATACACCCTGACGCCGCAGCCGGACGGAACGACCGACGTCGACGTCGTCATCGTTCGCGAGGGTAAGAACTTCAGGGGCCTGGTGCTTTCCGGCCTGCTGGGAACCGTCGCCAAGGGGGTCCTGCGCAAGGCATTTGTCAACAGCGTCAAGGCGATCCAGGCGCGCAGCGACGCCGGCGCGGCGGGCCTTTAGGACACCCCGAACAACGCCGCCGCGGCGACGAGTTCGACCAGGAAGGAGAACCAGTTCGGATAGAACGCCGTGCGATCACCCAGGACCGCGGCGGCGAGGCGGCCGAACGCCATCCCCGCCAATGCGACGCCGCGGTGATCAGGATGCCCGTCCGAACATCGGAATCCGCAGCGACCGCGTGGACCAGCATACCCGCGATCGCCAGCCCGAACCCGCCGTAGACGGCCCGCACCTCCGACCGCGACGCAGACTCCCCCAACGTGATTCCGAACGGCCGCACCAGCGCGGCCGGCGCTGCCAGCGCGTAGACGCCCATGCCGAGGAAGAACACGGCGACGACGCCGATCACCGCGACCGCCAGCATCACGGCCTCAAGATGACATTCGGGTTGTCTGCGTCGCACTTGCTCGCGACGGGCCTGACCCTGCGGACGCCGTGGCCGCACGGCCGAACACCATCGACTCCTCGATCGACTCGAACGGCCGGCCCAGCACATCGCGTAGGAAGTTGTGCGACAACATCCATGGCCGCCGGGTCCCCGACTTCGGCAGCACGTCAGGCGAGCGCCGCAGGTAGCCCGACTGCAGGTTGAATGCGGGTTGTTCGGGCATGTGGACGCCGCCGAGATGCGGATAGGCGTGCGTGTAGCCGTGAGAATCCATGTATGCCAACAGCTTCGCTACCGATCGCGCCGTCAGATCGGCACCCAGGGTCCACGACGCGTTGCTGTAGCCCATGCACCACGCGGCGTTGGGGACATCCTCGAGCAGATGCCTGCGGAACACGAAACGGTCATGGGGGTCGAGCTTCTCACCGTCGACGCTGATGGTGACGCCGCCCAACGCCTGCAATCGCAGACCCGTTGCCGTGACGATCACGTCGGCGTCCAGCCGCCCGCCGGAGCCCAACACGATGCTGGTGGCGTCCACGTGGTCGATGTGGTCGGTGACAACGTCGAGGTCGCCCGCTCTGATCGCCCTGTACAGATCGGCGCCGACCATCAGGCACAGCCGTTGGTCCCACGGTTGGTACGGCGGCTTGAAGTGAGTGTCGATGTCATAGCCATCAGGCAGGTAGCGCTCGGCGATCCGCCGCGCAATGCCCTTGCTGAACTCCGGCGCCTTCCGTGCCACCAGCCAACCCAGCGAGCCGATAAGGGCGTTACGCCAGCGGAGGATCCAGTGTGCCACCGGTAACGGCAGCCGGCGCCGGAGCGCGTTGGCAGTCGGTTCCACCCTTGCCACGGAGATCAGGTACGACGGGGTGCGCTGCAGCATCGTTACATGCGCTGCCTTTTCGGTCAGCGAAGGGATCATGCTGACCGCGGTCGCGCCGCTGCCGATGACCACCAGCCGCTTGCCGGTGTAGTCGAAGCCGTCGGGCCAATGCTGCGGGTGCACGACTTCACCCGCGAACGTCTCGATACCGGGAAACGTTGGTGCGTAAGGCTCGTCGTAGTTGTAGTAGCCGGTACCGAAGAACACGAAGCGGGCGCGATACGTCTTGGGCGCCCCGTCCTGCTCCGTCTGCACTGTCCAGGTGTCGGTCGCCGAATCCCAATCCGCCGAGCGGACATACGTGTTGAACCGTATGTGCCTGTCGATGCCGTGCTTGCGGGCGGTCTGATCGAGGTACTCCCAGATGTGCTCGCCGTCGACGATCATCTCGGGCCGGGTCCACGGCTCCCACGGGAAGCACAGCGTGTAGATGTCGCTGTCGGACCGAATGCCCGGATACCGGAACAGATCCCACGTACCACCGAGCCGCGCTCGTCGTTCCAGGATGGTGTAGGACAGCCGAGGGTTCTTCTCGCGGATGCGGTACGCGGCGTCGATGCCGGAAATCCCCGCACCGATGATCAAGACGTCGCTGTACTCGGGTTCGTGGGAACTCACAGGCTCAGCCTCCTAGGCGGACTTGGCTTCCTCGGCCTCCGCGCGGCCGAACACCATCGACTCCTCGATGCGGTCGAAACGATGGTCGATGGCGTCCAAGACGTAGTTGTGCCGCACGTTCCACGGCCGGTGCGTGCCGGACTTCGGCAGCACATGCGCGGCGCGCTGCACGTAGCCGGCGTTGATGTTCCAGGCCGGCTTCTCGGGCATCGGCTTGTCGCCCAGATGCGGATACGCGTGTGTGTAGCCGTGAGAATCCATGTACGACAGCAGCTTTGCCACTGCGCGCGCCGTCAGATCGGCCCGCAGCGTCCAGGATGCGTTGATGTAGCCGACGCACCACGCCAGGTTCGGGATGTCCTCGAGCATGTGCTCCTTGTAGACGAACCGGTCCTGGGGCTTGACCTCGGCTCCGTCGATGCTGATCGCCACCCCACCCAGTGCCTGCAGCTGCAGGCCGGTTGCGGTGACGATGACGTCCGCGTCGACATGACGACCGGACCTCAGGACGATCCCACTGCTGTCGATGTGGTCGATGGTGTCGGTGATGACCTCCGCGCGACCGTCGCCGACCGCGGAGTAGAGGTCGTTGTCGAGGATCAGACACAAGCGCTGGTCCCACGGGTCATAGCGGGGCTTGAAGTGGATATCGACGGGATAGCCTTCCGGCAGGCTCTTTTTCGCCATCGCCCGGATCAGCCGTCTGCTGAACCTGGGGGCTTTGCGCGCTACCACGTAGGTCATCACGGTGAAGCATGTGTTGTAGAGCCGAACTGCGTGGTTGCCTGCCGTGAGCGGCAGGACTTTTCGGATCGCCTGCACCACCGGGTGGATTCGCGGCATCGACAACATGTAGGTCGGTGAGCGCTGCAGCATGGTCACGTGGCCGGCCTTCTCGGTCAGCGACGGGATCATGCTGACGGCGGTTGCCCCGCTACCGATCACGACGACACGCTTGCCGGTGTAGTCCAGCGACTCGGGCCAGAACTGCGGGTGCACGACCTCGCCCGCGAAGTTCTCGATGCCAGGAAACTCTGGCCGGTAGGGCTCGTCGTAGTTGTAGTAGCCGGTGCCGAAGAACAGGAAGCGGCCGCGGTAGACCTTTTCCGCGCCGTCCTGCTCGGTCTGCACCGTCCACGTGTCGGTGGTCGAATCCCAGTCCGCGGAGAGCACCTTCGTGTTGAACCGGATGTGCTCGTCGATGCCGTTCTTGCGGGCCGTCTCAGTCAGGTACGCCCGGATGTCGGGCCCGTCGGCCACGTTTTCCGGCCTGGTCCACGGCTCGTAGGGGTAGCTCAACGTGAAGATGTCGCTGTCGGACCGGATGCCCGGATAACGGAACAAGTCCCAGGTGCCGCCGATCCGCTCGCGGCGTTCCAGCACCGTGTAGGACAGCCCTGGATTCTTCTCGTGGATGCGGTATGCGGCGCCGATCCCTGAGATACCGGCGCCGATGATCAGCACGTCGGAGTACTCAGCCTGGTCCGCACCCATCGAGAACCTCCTTTGGTCCGTCTGGGTACCACGATAGGGGCTCAGCCGTTGAGCGCGTCAACGATCGCTGCGAGCGACTGCACCGCGATCGGACCCGGCTGGTAGATGCAGACCCGATCGGAGACGCCTGCGACGCGGTCGCGGATATGAGCCGCGATATCGCGGGGGCTGCCGCAGGCCGCGATGGTGTGCAACATGTCGTCGTCGATGAGCCGACCCATGTCCTCCCAGCGGCCCTGTTTGGACAGCCTGTTGAGTTCGGGTTGCAGATCGCCCCAGCCATGCACATCGAGCACGGGCCGATACGCAGGCGTCGATCCGTAGAACGCAAGCAGCCGACGGGTCGCGGCGTGATCTTGGTTTTCTTGACTGCTGGTAGACACGATGATCTCCGGGACGACTGCGAACCCGCCCCCGTCGCGGCCAGCCGCGGCCAATCCCTCGCGAACCGCAGGCATCGTCGCCTCGTGCAGGAACCTCTTCGAGCCGAACGGCATGACGAGCAGGCCGTCGGCGGTCCTGGCGGTGGCCCTGGTCAACCGCGGGCCCAGTGCGCCGACGTAGATCGGTGGCGGGCCGTACGGGTTGGCGCCGGGGCTGAAGGTCGGGGTCATCAGCGTGTGCCGGTAGTAGTCCCCGCGGAAATCGAGCCGTTCGCCGGAGTTCCACGCCGCGAAGATGGCCCGCAGCGCGCGCACCAGTTCCGCCATCCGGGCAACGGGCCGGTCGAACTCCGCGCCGAACCGCTTCTCGATCTGCGTCCGCACCTGCGTGCCAAGGCCGAGCGTGAAACGCCCTTTCGTCAGCAGTTGCAGGTCATTCGCTTGATGCGCGAGATGAATCGGATTGCGGGGAAACGCGATCGCGACGTTGGTCATCAGGTCGAGGCCCTCGACCGAGGCGGCCAAGGCCAGCGGCGTGAACACGTCGTGCGGCCCCTCGAAGGTGAAGACCCCGCTGGCGCCCGCTTCGCGCAGGACATGTGCGCGTTCGATTGCATCCGTCGGTCCGAACAGCGCTGTCATGACCTTCACGGCGTGAGAGCCTAGTCGCGTGACTATCCCAGCCAATACCGACGTCGTCGTCGTGGGTGCCGGGTTTGCAGGGCTGTCGGCGGCCCGTGACCTGGTGCGGCTCGGACACGACGTCGTCGTTCTCGAGGGCCGCGATCGCGTCGGAGGACGCTCGTCGACGACGACGATCGCAGGCACACCGGTCGACCTCGGCGGAACATTCGTCGGGCCAACGCAGGATGCGGTGATCGCGCTGGCGAAAGAGTTGGGCTGCGAGTCGGTGCGGACATACAGCCACGGCAAGAACCTGATCCGGTGGCGCGGCAAGGTCCGGGCGTATCGCAGCACCATCCCGAAGCTGTCGCTGATCGAGTTGTTCGACGTCTCCCGGATACAGTGGCGATTCGATCGCGTGTCCCGGCGAGTGCCGGTCCAAGAACCGTGGACGTCGCCGATCGCCGACATCCTTGACTCCAAGACGCTCGAGCAGTGGCTGCGTTACGTGCATGCGGGCGCCTCGACGCGCAACCTGATGGCGATCGTGGCCCGGGTGACCTGGGGCTGTGAACCGGAGGACGTCTCGATGCTGCATGCGGTCCGCTACGTCAAGGCGGCGGGCGGCCTCGGCCGCATGCTCGACGTCGAGGGCGGCGCCCAGCAGGACCGCTTCCCCGATGGCACGCAACAGATTGCGCTGCGGATGGCCGAAGAGCTCGGCGAGCGTGTGGTGCTGAACGCGGTCGTGCGCAGCATCGAGCGGCACGTCGATGGCACGCTGGCCGTCGGTTCGGATCGCGGCGACGTCGCGGCCAAGGCCGTCATCGTCGCCGTCCCGCCCGCGCACCGGGCCGGCATCACGTTCGATCCCGCGCTGCCGCCCGAGTACGAAAAGCTCACGGAGCACTGGCCGCAAGGCAATTTGAGCAAGGCGTACGCCGCCTACGACACGCCGTTCTGGCGCGAGGCCGGCTGTTCGGGTGAGGCGCTGTCTGACGAGGGGCCGGTGTTCATCACATTCGACGTCAGCCCGAGTGATTCGGGGCCGGGCATCCTGTTGGGCTTCACCGACGCGCGCACGTTCGATCCGCTGCCCGTCGAGCAGCGCCGCGAGCGCGCGCTGGAAGGATTCGCGACGCTGTTCGGTGACGCCGCTCGGCATCCGATCGACTATCTCGATCATTGCTGGGGCGCAGAGGAATTCGCACCGGGCGGGCCGACGGCCGCGGTGCCGCCGGGCTCATGGACAATGTATGGGCCGTGGTTGCACAAACCGGTCGACGGCATCTTTTGGGCGGGCACCGAAACCGCCGACCAGTGGACCGGCTTTCTCGACGGCGCGGTGCGGTCGGGTAAACGGGCGGCCGACGAAGTGCACCGAGCGCTGGCGGGTTAGCGGCCGAACGTCATTGGCCTGCAGTCAACATTCGCCGTGCGGTGACGGCCACGGCCAGGGTGACGAGTTGTTTCGGGTCGTCAAGGTCGACGTCGAGCAGGTTGGCGATCTGGTCGAGTCGCTAGTACAGCGACTGCCTGCGCATGTGCAGGCGTTTGGCCGCCTCGGCCTTGTTGCCGCCGCAAGCGGTGAGCACCTCGAGGGTGTGCGAAAGTTGGCCGCTCTTGGCGGAATCCGCCCGCTCCAACACTCCGATCTGGTCATCGACGAACTGGCGTGTGGCGTCCTGGTTCCCGTGCGCGACCAGCATGCGTTCGAGCGCCAACGCCTGAACGCTGACCACGGGCTGCGTCACATGCAGGTCCTCGCCGAGGGCGAGCGTGGCACGCACCTCGGACATGGCGCGCGGTAGCTCGGACGGGTCGCGCACCGCACGCCCGATGGCTGCACACAGCCTGGCCTGCCGGGGTAACGCGTCGCGCGCCGCCGAACGGATGACGTGCGCAAGATTCAGCGACGCCTCGTCGGTCTGCCCGGCTACCAAAGCACACAGCGTTCCCTCGACAAGACCGTAAATCCCATGTCCCACTTGCCGGATGAGGCCGTCGACAATCTTGGCCGCCGACTCGACCCGACGAGGATCCACCGCTATACAGGCGTATTCGTGCTCGGCGGTGGCCACGCCCGCGGCCCGCATTCTGGCCTCGAGCAGTCCGCGCTCGACGGATTGATTCGTGGCGAGTTGATCGAGCAGCAATTGCTGGGCACGAAGCGCGCCCGCAACATCCTTCTGCTCACGGATCAGGCAGAGACCCAATACCGTTGGCGCACGGTCCATGACCGCGTCGACGAGCACCTCGGCGACACCGCCTGCGCCGACCGTCAGCCTGCCCCATGCGGTGCCTTCGACGAGGACGGGAGCCTCCGAGCTCAGCTCGGTGTCGTCTGGGTCGACGTGGCCGGCAGCGACGACGACTCTGCCCGCGTAGTCGCTGAGTCGGACCCACGTGCCCAACGTTGACCCGATCTGTTCGATCAGTTCGCTCAGCGACGCGCCACGGGCCAGCGCCTCCGACAAAGTCCTGGAGACCTCGTCGGCGTGCCGTAGCCGCGCGACCGAACGGTCGATGAGTTCGCTGTTGACGGCTTCGGCCACTTCGGTGAAGCGCAGCGCCGGCTGCAGCTCGACGACCGGCAGGCCGACATCGCGGGCTTCGTCCACCATGTCCGAAGGCACCTCCGCGAAGGTCCTGCCCACCTCGAACAACAGGCCCGCGACGCCGCTTTCCGCCAGCCGGCGCACATAGAGCCGCCGTCCGGCTTCATCGACCCCGATCAGTCCGACGCCGTTGGTCAGCAGGACCTCGTCGCCACGCAGCAGCGGAGCGATGTCGTAGAGGTCGGCGGTGTGCACCCACCGGACGGCGTGATCGACGTGTTCCTCACCGCTGAGCAGCACCGGATGGGCCGGTTGCAGAACTGGGTGGTCGAGAACCTGCCGAAGGATCAAGGGCATACGACAGTATGTCTCACTCAGCCAGTTGAGCTTTTGACATTTCGTCCGTTGATGCACTCACCGACCAGTCGCATGCTGGTGCGACACGCAAGGTGAGGAGCGTCACATGAGCACACTCGTGACCGGCGGCCGCGGCTTCGTCGGGCGCCAGCTGGTCGACCAACTACTGGCCGGAGGCGCCAAGGTCGTCAGCTACAACCGCGACTTCGCGGTCGACACCCGCGACGGCTTGACCGTCGTCCAGGGCGAGCTGTTCGATATGCCGCGGCTGATCGAGACGCTGCGTCACCACAGCGTCGAACGCATCATTCACACCGCGGGCCAGAGCCACCCCGGTGTGTCGATCGACCTGCCGTGGACCACCTTCAAAGCCAACGCCGAGGGCACACTCGCCGTCTACGAGGCAGCCCGCGCGGCCGGTGTGCGCCGGATCGTCAACTTCTCGTCAGAGTGCGCACTGGGGAACCTCGAACCCGCCACCCCCGTCGCCGAAAGCGCGACTCCCCGACCGACCACGCCCTACGGGGTCACCAAGGTCGCAGGCGAGATGTTCGGCGCCGTCTACAACTCGCTGTACGGCATGGAGATCGTGTCGCTGCGCGTCACCGAGGTCTACGGTCCGGGGCTGTGGATGCCGAGTTTGCTCGGCGACATGATCCGCGCCGGACTGCGCGGCGACGAATTTCGTCTCGAGGCGGGCGGTGAGCACCCGTTCCAATTCGTGTATGTCGCCGACGTCGCCAACGCTGCGACCCTGGCCGCCACCGCCGACACGTTGACCCAGGCGGTCTACAACGTTTCCGGTGGCAGGCAGATCACGGTGGCCGAAACCGCGCGGCTGCTCGCCGAACGGCTGCCGGGCAGTCATTACGACATCGGGTCCGGTTTCCTGCCCGACTGGGACCGGCAAGGTCCCTACGACCTGTCCGCGTCGACGCGGGATCTCGGTTACACACCCGCCTGGACTCTCGAGCGCGGTCTCGACAGCCAAATCGATTGGCTCCGTTCGCAGGGAGTGGCCAAATGACCGAGATGACCAACCGCATCGCCCTGGTGACGGGCGCCGCATCCGGGATCGGTCTGGCCACTGCCGAAGCGCTGGCCCGCGAAGGCGCCGACGTCGCCCTGCTGTCGCGTCCCCACGACGACCTGGACGGCGCGCGAGACCGGGTCAAACAGTACGGCGGGCGCGTCGTCACCGTCGCCGCCGATGTCGCAGATCCCACGGCGGTGCGGGACGCGTTCGAACGGGTGGAAACCGAGTTGGGGCCCATCGATGCCGTGCACAACAACGCCGGAATCTCGATCGTCAGCCCGCTCACCGAGACCACCGACGAGGTGTTTCGGCGGCTCGTCGACACCAACCTCGCCGGCTCCTTCTACGTGTTGCGCGAAGCCGCACGCGTCATGCAAAGCCGTCGCGCAGGCGCGATCGTCAACACCGCTTCCGAACTGGCGATCATCGGCCAGACGGGGTACGTCGCCTATACCGCGACCAAGGGCGCGATCCTGGCCATGACCCGCAGCGCCGCGGCCGAGCTGGCGTCGTGGAGGATCCGGGTGAACGCGGTATGCCCCGGCACTACCAAGACCCCGATGTTCCTCGCCGAGTTCGACGGTGTCGACGACCCAGCTGCAGAACTCGAAGACAACGCCGCCAGCGTCGCAATGCAGCGCATCGCGGAGCCCGCCGAAATCGCAGAGGCGGTGGTGTTCCTGCTTTCGGACCGCGCCGGCTACATAACCGGCACACATCTGATCGCCGACGGCGGACGCACCGGCTGTGTGCCCGCCGGGTCCATCGGCGTCGCAACCCAATAACCGCCATCATCACCGGAGAAACACATGACCGAACCTGTATCCCCCCTTCCGCCGACGTCTCGGCTCGAACAGCTCGGCTATTCGCAGCAGCTTGAACGCAGACTGAACATTCCCGAGGTCGTCGGATTGGCAATGGCCGACGTCTCCCCCACCATGGCGGTGCTATTCCTTTCTGCCGGAGTGTTTTTCGTCGGCGGCACGTTCTCCATCGGCGCGGGACTGATCCTGTCGGTGGTGGTGGTGTTCATTGCCCTGTGCCTCGGTGAATTGGCGGGGATGTTCCCGATCGCCGGTGGCATGTACTCGCTTGTGCGACGCGTCCTGCCCGGGCCGCTGTCGTGGATCACGATGTTCAACTACCTCATTCAGGGTGTGGTCATTCCGGCCAGCATCGCGCTGGGAATGGTCGCCTTCCTGCGAGACCTGTTCCCCGGCCTGAGATTCCCCGACACCGTGATCGCCATCGTGTTGTTGGCGCTCGCCACCGGTCTTGCCCTGACCAAGGTGGAGGTCGGCGCATGGGCCACCGCGGCGATGGTCGTCGTCGAATGCGTCGTACTCGGCATCATCACTGTGGCGGCGCTTCTACACCCGCATCAACAACTGGCCGAAGTCACCTTCCACCCGACCGTGCTCAGCAACGGCGAACTGGTGGCAGTCGGTTTCGCCGTCATGTTGGCGACGCTGGCGCCGGCATTCAACGTCATCAACGGCTACGACGCCGCGCTGGGATTCTCGGAGGAACTCAAGGGCGGTGAGCGCAGTATCGCCAAGGCGGTCATCATCTCCGCGGTGCTCGCGTGCGTGCTGATCATGGTTCCCCTCATCGCTGCGGTCGTCGCCGCCCCCGATCTGAAGGAGTTCTTCAGCGCCCCTGCGCCTGTCATCTATTCGGTCGAGGCGTCGCTGGGCGCCAAGGCACGCGTCATCATCGACATCGGTGTGACGATCGCCCTGTTCAACGCGATGCTGTCACTACTGATGTACTTCGGCCGCGGCGTCTACACGACCGGCCGCGACGGCGTGTGGCCCGCGACGGTGAACCGAATCCTTGGCTCAATCAACAAGTTCCGCGCGCCCGGTGCCGGTGTCCTGCTGCTCGCCATCCCCGCCGGAGTGCTGATCTTCACCTCGGCGCTGAACTTCCTGATCATCTTCGCCGGTACCGTGATCGCCGCCGTGTACTTCTGCATCGGCATGGCGGCGTTGTGGAGCCGCCGCAGCATGCCGAATGAGCCACGGCCGTACAAGATGCCGCTTTGGCCGCTGCCGCCCCTGGTGGTCATCGGGTTCACCGGGGTAGCGCTGGCGACCCAGGAGACGCCATACCTTCTCGCCGAGGTCGTGCTGATCTGCCTGGCGCTCGCCGCATGGGCGGGATCCAAGAAATGGTCGGCCCCCAAACCCGAAGCCGCCACCGTCGCACCCGAGATGGCGAAAGCCGTTGAAGCAGAGTAGGAGTTCGATATGACAGCGCAGCCTGCACCACGGGTGTACCGCCACATGACTTGGGAAGAGATCGCCGCGGCAGCGCGCTCCGACACCCCGATCGTCATACCGGTCGGCGCCACCGAGCAGCACGGACGTCATCTGCCGGTGTGCACGGACTGGGTGCTGCCGGAACAGATCATCGGCGAAGCCAGCCGCATCCGGGACCTGATCGTCGGGCCCTTCATCCCGTTCGGCTATCGTAGTAGGCCGGGAAGCGGTGGCGGCCAACACTTTCCCGGCACGGTCTCGCTGCGGGCGACCACGTTCATGAGCGTGCTGGAGGACGTCCTGAGCGAGCTGAAGCGCACCGGCTTCCGCAACATCGCCCTGTACAACTGGCATTACGAGAACACCGGCTTCGTCTACGAGCCCGCCTACCTGGTCTCCGAACAGAACCCAGAACTCAAGATCGTCGTGATCGAAGACGTCTTCCCGGAATTCACCTCCGAACGCCGGCGACTGATCTGGCCCGACGAGTTCCCCGGACTGGCGCTCGAACACGCCGCGGTGATCGAGACGTCGTTGTGGATGCACTTCGACCCGTCGGCGGTACGCGACGATCGGATGGCGCCTGATGCCCCCCAGCGGGTGGTCAACCACGACGTCGTCCCGATCGACACCCGCATGTCGACGTCCAGCGGCTCGCTGTCATCGCCGGTGAGTGCCAGCCCGGAGAAGGGTCGGCTGCTCACCGATTGGCTGGTGGAACGGCTGATCGGCATCGTCGACGAGGAATTCCCCAACCCGGTCAGCACCGCAGGCGACCGCAACGGCGAGCGCGAAAGCACCAGGGCGTGAAGGTTGTCAGGAGCTGGCGCGCTGATCCTCGGTCACCGATTCGATCAGCACTCGCAGGTGCTTGTTGACCTCCTCCGGACGCTCGACGATCGCGCAGTGCCCGCCTGGCAGCTCGACGAACGTCGCGAGGTTCGGCGCCATCCTGGCGATGTGACGCGACGAAACCATCGGCAGCAGGCGGTCTTTCGTGCTGCCGATGACCAGCGTGGGCGCGGTCAGGTTGGTCAGGTCGATGTGCTCGGCGCCGAGCGCGTCGACCAGGGTGCGGGCCCAGCCGCCGCGGCCTGCGGGCGGTGTCGAGGTGAACAACTCGTAGATGAATTCGGCGACGTCCGGGTCGGCGTCTCGGCCCACCGCGATCGTGGAGACGAACCGCCGGCTCGGCCGATCCACCGCGCGCAGAAACGGCGCGGCGCCGAATGTCTTCAGCAGGGTCCCCGCCGCACGCACCCGCGCATCGGCCAGTGGCGCGGGCACCGGCAGCAACTGGACGTGGCGCAGGAGGTCGCCGGTGGTGGTGTTGATCAGCGCGACGGCATCGGCGCGCTCCGGTACCCGTTCGGGATACCGCTCGGCCCACGATGTGATCGCGATGCCACCCATCGAGTGTCCGGCGATAACGGCACGCTCGGCCGGGGCCAGCGTCGCCTCGAGCACGGCGTCGAGGTCGGCCGCCAGGATGTCGAGGCTGTAGCGATGGCGGCGCGGTGGCACCGCGCTCTTGCCGTGCCCGCGGTGGTCGAACGCGATGACGCGGTAATCGGTGGACAGGTCCGCTATCTGGTAGGCCCATACCCGGAGGGCGCACGTGATGCCGTGCGCGAGCACGATCGGGTAGCCGTCCTCCGGTCCGAAGACCTCGGTGTGCAGGCGGATACCGTCCTTGGCACGAACGGGAACGACGCGACCCCTCGGCAGTGCCTCGGCCGCGGCGAATCTTCTGGCCGGCGAACCGGTCCCCTGGCCACGTCCCATTGCGTGCTCCCATCGATTTCGGCAACTCTGCCGGAGCTACCAGCCTACCGGTCGGTTGGGAGCGGTCGGCGCAGGAGTTAAATGAGTCGCGTCGACGAGAGGAAGGCTGCAATGCGCGCAATTCAGATAGCCAGGCTCGATGGCCCGCAGGCCGCGGAGATCGTCGAGATCGACGAGCCAAGCGGTGACGGCGAGGTCCTCATCGACGTACACGCCGCTGGTGTGGCGTTTCCGGACGCCCTGCAGTCGCGCGGGCTCTACCAGCACAAGCCGGAGATGCCCTACACCCCGGGGGCGGAGGTCGCCGGGGTGGTGCGCAGCGCCCCGGACGGTGCACACGTGACGGCGGGTGATCGCGTCGCGGGACTGACCATGCTCTGCGGCGCGATGGCGGAAGTCGTTGCGTTGCAACCCGATCGAGTGTTCAACCTGCCGGACAGGGTGTCATTCGAGGCCGGTGCCGGGCTGCTGTTCAACGACCTCACGATGCATCACGCGCTGCGCACCCGTGGCCGGCTGGCCGAGGGTGAGACGGTCCTGGTGCACGGCGCGGCAGGCGGCATCGGCACATCGACGCTGCGACTGGCGCCCGCGTGGGGCGCATCCCGCACCATCGCGGTCGTCAGCACGGAGGACAAGATCGCGATCGCCACGGCCGCGGGAGCATCGGATGTAGTGCTCGCCGACGGGTTCAAGGACGCGGTCAAGGAGCTGACCGGCGGACGCGGCGTGGACATCGTCGTCGACCCAGTCGGCGGCGACCGGTTCACCGACTCGCTGCGCTCCCTGGCCCAGGGCGGCCGGCTGCTGGTCATCGGCTTCACCGGCGGCGATATCCCGACCATCAAGGTCAACCGGCTGCTGCTGAACAACGTCGACGCCGTCGGCGTCGGCTGGGGAGCCTGGAGCCTGACGCACCCTGGCTACCTCGCCGAGCAGTGGGCGGAGCTGGAGCCGCTGCTGGCGTCGGGCGAGGTGTCGGCACCCGAGCCGATCGTCTATCCGCTCGAGCGCGCCGCCGATGCGATCGCCTCTCTGGAGAACCGGACGGCGAAGGGCAAGGTCGTCGTCAAAGTGCGGTGAGCCTTCGCGCCAGCTTCTCGCTCACCGCGGCGAGCAGTTCTGCGGCCTGGCTCATTGACCGCGCCGGGTCCGGTTCCAGGTCGGTGAGCGCGAACACGTCCGCGAAGCCTGCGGCGCGAACGTCGAGAGGAGTCAGCGCCGACACACCCGCAACGACGAACGTCGGCACGCCGTAGCCGCCGGCACGCCGACACACCCCTACCGCAGCCTTGCCACGCAGCGACTGGCGATCGAGCGACCCCTCGCCGGTCACGACGGCTGACGCGGTTTGCAGATGCCTGTCCAGCTCGATGCGGTCGAGGATCACATCGATGCCGGGCTGCATCTGCGCGCGCAGTACGGCCAGTGCGGCGAACCCGACACCACCTGCAGCGCCGGCTCCTGCGGCGGTTCGGTAGTCCGTTTTGGTTTCGCGCTCGACGACGTCGGCCCAGCGGCGAAGGGAGCGGTCCAGGTCGATCACCTGGCCCGGGTTTGCACCCTTCTGGGGCGCGTACACGCTCGCCGCGCCCAACGGACCATACAGCGGATTGTCAACATCGCTGGCGAGAGTGAATGAGGCACAGGCGATCTCGGGGTGCAAGCCGGTGAGGTCAAGCTGGGCGGCGCTGCCGATTCCCTGCCCCGACGGATCGATTCGCGAGCCGTCCTGGGCACGCACGGTGGCGCCGAGTGCGGCGAGGAAACCCGCGCCGCCGTCGGTACTCGCGCTGCCCCCGACGCCGATGATGATGTCGCGGCAGCCGTGATCGAGCGCCTGCGCAACCACCGCACCGAGGCCATGACTGGAGGCCGTCATCGGTGCAGGCACTCCGCGGGGAAGCCGTTGCAAGCCACAGATTTCCGCCATTTCGACAACAGCGGTCTTCCCGCTACGGCCGTACGCGGTTTGGACTATCTGGCCTGTCGGCCCCTTGGCGTAGACCGGGATCCGCTCGAATCCCGCGGCGAGGACGGTGCCGAGCGTTCCGTCGCCACCGTCGGCGACCGGGCACTGCACCGTCGTCAAAGTGGGGTCGCCGCGTTCGAGACCCACCGATATCGCATGTGCCGCCTCAGCGGCCGTCAATGAGCCTTTGAACTTGTCGGGTGCGATCACCACATGGCCAGCCATCGGACCACCATCCATTCCGCGATACGGAATTTTAATTCCTAAGGCAGAACCGTTGCACAAACTAGGCGTCACCGTCAAGGGCTGATACCAGCTGGCAGGTGTTATCTGCGGTCCACTCTTGACAAGGCGCAGCGCCCGCAGGTTGACTATTCTGTATCACGATATAGATATTCCACATTACGGAATAAATGCTTGAGATGGGCATGCCGTACGGCGCGCTCCGATGGCAAGAGCCCGAGAAAGGAATGCCGAGATGACGGCCACCTATACGGTCAACTGCTCGATCCTGCTGACCGATCTACCACTGCTGGATCGGCCGGGCGCGGCGCGGAATGCCGGTTTCGATGCGGTCGAGTTCTGGTGGCCGTTCGATTCGCCGACGCCGCCGGACGCCGACGTCACCGTTTTCATCCGCGCCATTCAGGATGCGGGTGTGCAGTTGACCGGCCTCAACTTCGCCGCCGGTGACATGCCCGCAGGCGACCGCGGGATTCTGTCCAATCCCGCATTGACGCAGGCGTTCCGCGACAACGTCGAGATCGCCGTCGGCATCGCCGAGACCCTAGGGACACGCGCGTTCAACGCGCTGTACGGCAACCGCATCGACGAGTACGCACCGGCGGAACAGGATCACGTCGCCACCGAGAACCTGGCCTACGCCGCACAGGCGGCGGACCGTATCGGCGCGACAGTGCTCGTCGAACCCGTCAGCGGCGCACCACGGTATCCGATCCTCACCGCCGCTGATGCGATCCGTGTCATCGATCGGGTGCACAACGAACACGGGGTGACCAACGTGCGGCTGCTCGCCGACCTGTACCACCTCCACGTCAACGGCGACGACATCACCGCAGCGATAACCGATTACGGCAGCCGGATCGGCCATGTACAGATCGCCGACGCCCCCGGTCGAGGTGAGCCGGGGACCGGTGAAATCCCGCTGCGTACCTATCTCGAGCAGCTGGCCGAACAGGCCTACGAAGGCTACATCGGCCTGGAGTACAAGGCGACCAAACCGGACACCTTCGAATGGCTGTCCCGCGCGGACCGCGGCGCAGCCTTGCAACCACAAGCAGAAACGAGGATCTAATGAGCACAATCGCTTTCATCGGCCTGGGGATCATGGGCAGCCCAATGGCATGCCACCTGGTCAACGCCGGGCACACGGTCATCGGCTTGGACACGTCGCCGGAGCGCACCGCGGCGTTGGTCGAAGCGGGAGGCAAGGCGGCCGAGTCGATCGAACAGGCGGTCAAGGAGGCCGATGTCGTCGCGATCATGGTGCCCGATTCCCCGCAGGTGCAGACGGTCCTGTTGGGTGACGACGGAGTCTTCGCCCACGCTCAGCCCGGCACCCTGGTGATCGACTTCTCCTCCATCCGGCCCGACGTCACCGCGGAATTCGCCAAGGTCGGGGCCGAACGTGGACTGCGAATCCTTGACGCACCCGTGTCCGGCGGCGAGCCCGGCGCCAAGAACGCCGCGTTGTCGATAATGGTCGGGGGTTCCGAAGCCGACTTCGCCGCCGCCAAGCCGATTTTCGACACGGTCGGCAAGACCATCGTGCACGTCGGCGCCAACGGTGCGGGTCAAACCGTGAAGGCGGCCAATCAGCTGATCGTCGCAGGCAACATCGAACTGCTCGCCGAGGCGATCACGTTCCTGAAGGCCTACGCAGTCGACATCGAGGCCGCGGTCAAGGTGCTCGGTGGTGGGCTGGCCGGTTCGGCGGTACTCGACCAGAAGGCCGGCAAGATGTTGGAGCGCAACTTCGATCCCGGTTTCCGCATCGCCCTGCACCACAAGGACATGGGAATCGTCACCGCCGCTGCGCGGGAGGCAGGCGTGGTGACACCTCTCGGTTCACTGGTCGCCCAGTTGATGGCCTCTGCCCTGGCCAACGGTAAAGGTGGACTTGACCATTCGGCCCTGCTGTTGGGCGTCGAGCGGCTGTCGGGTAAGGAAGGCGGATCGGATCAATGACACGCATGCGAACGGTCGACGCGGCCGTCAGAATTCTCGAAATCGAGGGCGCTACCCAGGCTTTCGGCCTGCCGGGAGCGGCCATCAACCCGTTCTACTCGGCGATGCGCGCGCACGGCGGGATCAAGCACGTCCTTGCGCGGCACGTCGAGGCGGCCAGCCACATGGCCGAGGGCTTCACTCGCGCAGCGGCGGGGAACATCGGCGTGTGCATCGGCACCTCCGGCCCTGCCGGTACCGACATGATCACAGGGTTGTACTCCGCCTCGGCGGATTCCATTCCGATCCTCGCGATCACCGGTCAGGCGCCGGTGGCCAGGCTGCACAAGGAGGACTTCCAAGCCGTTGACATCGCCGCGATCGCCGCGCCGGTCACCAAGATGGCGATGACAGTGCTCGAACCCGGCCAAGTGCCAGGCGCTTTCGCGCAGGCATTCCACCTGATGCGGTCGGGTCGGCCCGGTCCCGTGCTGATCGATCTGCCCATCGACGTCCAATTAGCTGAGATCGATTTCGACCCAGACGCATACCAGCCGTTGCCCGTCTACAAGCCCGCGGCATCGCGGGCCCAGGCCGTGAAGGCCATTGACATGCTGGCGTCCGCCGAGCGGCCGCTGATCGTCGCCGGCGGCGGCATCATCAACGCCGACGCGTCGGACCTGCTGGTCGAGCTGGCAGAAATCCTGAACGTCCCTGTGGTGCCGACACTCATGGGGTGGGGCAGCATTCCGGACGATCACGGTCTCGCGGCAGGCATGGTCGGACTCCAAACGTCGCATCGCTACGGCAACGCCACCATGCTCGCATCCGACTTCGTTCTCGGAATCGGTAACAGGTGGGCCAATCGCCACACCGGCGGGCTGGACACCTACCGCAAGGGCCGGCGCTTCATCCACGTCGACGTCGAACCGACGCAGATCGGCCGCGTCTTCTCCCCCGATTTCGGGATCGTTTCGGATGCGAAGGCGGCGCTCGAGCAGTTCGTCGCAGTCGCCAAGGAGCGACGCGCCGCAGGTACACTGCCGGACTGGAGCACATGGGCCCAGGAGTGCAGGCACCGCAAAGAGACGATGCATCGCAAGACGCACTTCGACGACGTTCCGATCAAACCGCAACGCGTGTACGAGGAAATGAATCGCGTGTTCGGCCGCGACGTCCGGTATGTCACCGCGATCGGGCTGTCGCAGATCGCGGGTGGACAGTTCCTCCAGGTGTACGGACCGCGGAACTGGATCAACTGCGGTCAGGCCGGGCCACTTGGGTGGACGGTGCCCGCCGCGCTCGGTGTGGTCGCCGCCGATCCCAACGCCACGGTGGTGGGCCTGTCGGGAGACTACGACTTCCAGTTCCTGATCGAGGAACTCGCGGTCGGCGCGCAGTTCAACCTGCCGTACGTCCATGTGGTCGTGAACAACTCGTATCTCGGGCTGATCCGGCAGGCGCAGCGCAACTTCGACATGAACTACTTCGTGTCGCTGGGCTTCGACAACATCAACGCCCAGGAGACCGACGACGGTGACGTCCCGAAGGGATACGGCGTCGATCATCTGCGCGTCGTGGAAGGCTTCGGCTGCAAGGCGATCCAAGTGGTCGAGCCGCAGGACATCGGCCCGGCGTTGACGCGTGCGCAGCAGCTCGCGCACGAGCACAAGGTGCCGGTGGTGGTCGAGATCTTCCTGGAGAAGATCACCAACATCGCGATGGGGACCGAGATCGACAACGTCGTCGAGTTCAACGATCTCGCCGAAACACTCGAGGACGCGCCGACAGCCGCGGCACTGCTGCTACTCGATTAGGGGTGGCGCCGAGACTGAAACCACGCAGGAAAGTGCGAGTAAAGGCCTGCTGGAACGCAGTTTCGGCGCAACTACCCGGCTAGACCGCGGCCTCTTTGTCGAACTCCGAGGCGATATCGCGGGCGACGCGCTTCAGCAGCGGCGTCACTTTGGTCGCCGACTTCAGGGTGAGACGCGCTGCCGGTCCCGAGATCGAGATCGCGGTCAGGGTGGGGGCGTCCGGGACAGGTACCGCAAAACACCGGACGCCGATCTCCTGCTCGCCCTCGTCGACGGCGTAGCCGCGGGACCGGCTCAGCTCGATATCCCGAATCAGCGCGTCCGGTGTCGTGTACGAATTCTCGTTGGAAGCCGGCATGCCCGCACGCTTCAGCAGCGCCTCCACGCTGTCGTTGGGAAGCTGCATCAGCAGCGCCTTGCCTACCCCGGTGCAATGCAGGTGGACCCGCCTGCCCACTTCGGTGAACATCCGCATCGCATGCGGTGACGGCACCTGCGCGACGTACACCGCCATATCGTTGTCCAGCACGGCCATGTTGGCGCTCTCGCCCGTTCGCTCCACGAGTTCGGTCAGATGGGGCCGCGACCACGCCCCGATCAGCTGCGCCGCGCTTTCGCCCAAACGAATCAACTTGGGCCCCAACGCGTAACGGCGGTTCTCGAGCTGCCTTACATAGCCCATGCTCAACAGCGTCCTGACGAGACGGTGAATGGTCGGCTGTGGCAGTTCAGCGCGAGCGGCCAACTCCCCCAACGCGATACTGCCGCCCGAGCTCGCCATTATCTCGAGCAACTCGAACGCACGCTCAACCGATTGCACACCGGACTTGGCCGATGACTCGTCCGCCAACGAACCCTCCGATCCTCGATCATGTCTTCCACTCCGCTGAGCGACGAGCATATTCCGTATCGCGAAATTATTCGAGCCCGAACCACGTTCGGCAACGATGCGTGTGCGACATGTCTCAGCCAAAGTGTCGGCTGATTGGATCCTGGCGACTGTATGCTGTGTAGCACCCTGTCCCGACCAGAAGGGCAGCCCATGACTCACCCGTTGATCCGCCCCGCGCGGGGTGCCTTCACTGGAGCGACCAGGACCGGACCGCCACCCGTCGAGCGGCCGGCACCGCTTCGCGAGGCCGTTTACGACGCTCTCGTCGAGATGATCATCACCGCGGAGTTGCAGCCGGGTCAGCACCTGGTGGAAAACGATCTGGCTGCGCAGCTAGGGGTCAGCAGGCAACCCGTTCGTGAGGCGTTGCAGCGCATGCAGACAGAGGGATGGGTGGACCTGCGCCCCGCCCTCGGCGCGTTCGTCCACATACCGACCGAGGACGAGGCCGATCAGCTGCTGGCCGCGCGGACACTGCTCGAAACGGAATCCGCAAGGCTCGCAGCCGAGCACGCGACGCCCGAGCAGCTCGAGCATCTGTGGGAGTTGCACCGCAGTGGAGAGGCGGCACTCGAGGCCGACGATCAGGAAGAGCTCGTCACCGCCAACGCGTCGCTGCACAGCCACATCGTCTCGATGTCCCGCAACAAGGTGCTGGCCGATCTCATCGGGTCGGTCGACCGCCGGGTGCGGTGGTACTACCTACCGATTGCCCGCGCCCGCGGCAAAGATGCCTGGGACGAGCACGCCGAACTCATAGCAGCGATCGCCGACGGTGACGGACCCCGGGCCGCCGGCCTGATGCGCAGGCACACCGAGCGCACCAGGGAGATGTACCACGAGCGGCAGCAGAAGGCGGCCGAGGGGAACGCCTGACCGTTCTCCCTCGGCCGCCCGCAACCTATCTCAGTCGGCCAACGTGGGTTCGAGTGACTCCTCCGTCGTTGATGCGCGTGGCTTCGATGCGGCCACCTCGTTGCGGCCCGGCTGATGCAGGAAGGCTGCGATTCCGGCTGACACCAGAGCGCTCGCGGCGGCAATCCAGTAGGCACCGGTATAACCCCATGCGTCAATGACGCTGGCGCCCACACCGATTCCCACGATCGAGCCCACCAGCTTGGAGCTGTATACCAGGCCGTAGTTGCTGGCGTTGTTGTTCTCACCGAAGTAGTCGGGTGTCAGCGAGGCGAACATCGGGTAGAACGCGCCGCCGCCGAAGCCGACCAGGAACGCGAAGCCCAGGAACGCGATCTCGCTCTCGGCCTTGCCCGCATAGAGCAGTCCGACGAGTGACAGCGCCTCGATCATCAGGACAACCAGCAGGGTCTGCTTGCGCCCGAACCGGTCCGACAGCCAGCCCGTCACCGTGCGTCCCGTGCCATTGATGATGGAGAGCACGCCGGCCGACGATGCAGCGATCAGGGGCCCGAATCCCAGATCTTTGGCGAACGGCACCATGTAGCTGATACCGAAAAGCGAGACACCGGCGCTGATTCCGAGCGACAGCCACATCAGCGGCAACATGCCGGTCTTGATCGCCTCCATCGGCGTGTATTGCCGCACCGCCGGCGGGTTCTTCTTCAGGCTCGCCGCACCGTTCTTGCTGTCCGCCCACTTCACCGGGTCGACGTCTGCCGGCCACCAGTTCTTGGGCGGATCGCGGAAGAGCCAGCCACACACCGCGCAGACGATCAGCATGTACGCGGCGACCAGGTCGAGGACCCAGACGTAGGTGTTCGGATGTAGCGCGTAGCTGAAGATGAAGATGAACGGCACTGCGCCATAGGCGAATCCGCCATTGACGAATCCGGTCTTGCCGCCGCGCCGCTCCGGATACCACTTGCCGACGAGGTTGATGCAGGTCGCGTACACCAGACCTGCCCCGATACCGCCGCATACGGCGAAGCCGAGGTAGGCGAGCACCAGGTTGCCCTGGGTGATGCTGGCGAACCCGACCGCTGAAAGGACCGCGCCGATCAACATGGCGGCCCGGGGCGAGAGGATACCCTTTTCGCGCAGCTTGCCTGCCGGGAAGGCCACGCCGGCCTGGAAGAACGCCCAGATCGACAGCAGCCAGAACGTTTCGCCCATGCTCCAGTGGTGCGCATCCCGGATGGATTTTGCGGCGGCGCCGTATCCGTACTCATACACGCTGACGGCCATCATGGCCATCCACGGCAGCCAGATCATCCAGGCACGGGACCTGCCGAGCAGTTCACGGTCGGTCTCCCCGACGCGGTACACCCGACCGTTCGCGTCGATGACCTCGCGATAACTTGCGAAAGTTGACGACATCCTTATTCTCTTTCTACGAATGGTTGAAGGCTCGCGCATCGATGACCTCTCGCGTGGGGTTTTCGCGACAGACATAGGAGCGCGTGCTTGGCTTCTCGCGGGTGCCAGCCCGCGGGAAGCAATCACGTACCGCGGCTGTAATTTTCGTGCGGCACGTAGGTTCTTGGCCTAAGCGGCGCTTGCGCCGCCGCCTCGGTCTATCGCATGACGGTTCAGTCCTTTCGTCGCCGACCTACTTGCTCAGATCACCCCGGCACCCCGGAACAGCTCTAGCTGCTCGGGCGAGTAGCCGAGCTCCGTGCAGATCTCGTCGGTGTGCTCGCCGAGCAACGGCGAGCGAATGATATCCACCGGAGAGTCCGAGAGCCGCAGTGGAGAACCGACGGTCTTGAACGGACCGCGCTCGGGGTGCTCAACGGTGACGATCGCCCCGAGATCGGTGAGGGTCTCGTCCTCGATCAGTTCCTTGGTGCTGAGGACCGGACCGCACGGAATGTTGAGCGCGTTGAGCGCTTCCAATGCCTCCCATTTGGTGTGCCGCTCGGACCAGTCCTCGATCAGCGCGAACACCTTGTCCAGCTTCGGAAGTCGGTCCTCCGGCCGCGCCCAGTCGGGGTGGTCGGAGAGGTCGGGCCTGCCGATCAGCTCCGCCAGCGGCGCCCAGCCCTGAGGCTGCACGATCACGTAGATGTAGTCGTTGGGGCCGCCGCCCTTGGTCTTGACCGCCCATCCTGGTTGGCCGCCCCCGGAGGCGTTGCCCGATCGCGGGACCTCGTCGCCGAAGCGCTCATTCGGGTACTCATGGAGCGGACCGCTGGCGAGCCGTTGCTGGTCGCGTAGCTTGACGCGGCACAGGTTGAGCACAGCCTCTTGCATGGCGACCTCGACGCGCTGGCCACGGCCGGTATTCGTGCGCTGGTAAAGTGCGGCCAAAATGCCTGACACAAGGTGGATTCCGGTGCCCGAGTCACCGATCTGTGCACCGGTGGCCACGGGCGGCCCGTCCTCGAAGCCTGTGGTGGCCATCGAGCCGCCCATCGCCTGTGCGATGACTTCGTAGGCCTTGAAGTCGAAATACCTGCCGGGACCGAATCCCTTGATGGAGGCATAGATCAGGCGCGGGTTGATCTCGCGCAACCTCTCCCAGGTGAACCCGAACCGATCGACGACGCCGGGGCCGAAGTTCTCCACGAGAATGTCGACCCGAGAGACGAGATCGGTGAAGATCTGCTTGCCCTCGCTGCTCTTCATGTTGAGCGTGATGCTGCGCTTATTGCAGTTGAGCATCGTGAAGTACAGGCTGTCGGCGCCTGGAATGTCGCGAAGCTGGCTGCGGGTGACGTCTCCGGTACGCGGCGCCTCGAGCTTGATGACATCCGCGCCGAGCCAGGCGAGCAATTGCGTGGCCGATGGACCCGACTGCACGTGTGTCATGTCGAGCACTCGAACGCCATCAAGTGCCTTGCCCGCCGGCGGATCGGATTCCACGACCGTGGGGATCTGAACCATCTGATCTTCCTTTAACTCGAGCCGGTACGCTTCCTCGTGTTGAGAACCTCGTCACAAGATTGCATACCGTATGAGGTAGACAACAGTGTGGTCCACACAACACCGGTTGTCCAGCCATCGGCCAGTACTCACAGACTTCTCTGCCAGGAAGCAGAACAGCGCATCAACGAGGCCCGGCCCCGGGCCTGATTCGAGCGCCACATCGCCCGGCCGGCCACTTCGCGCAACGGCGTCCGCATCGACGGGAGCCACCCCTTCGCGGCATCGGCACGCGCGTGCACCCGTCTCGTTGCCATTTGCCTAAATCTGTTGTTATGCACTGCATTACGTGCACTATCCCGATGCGCGACAACTCGTCTCACGCGGCACTGGTGGGGCGGCTTTCGAGTGCCCAAATCGGCTGTCATTGCGCCTCCGTCAGCGCCCGCGCCCCGCCGCAGGGCGGCACCATACGACGGGGCGAGCAAGACGTAAAGACATGGCAGGAAATCGACAGGAAACTGAGGGCTTGCGTCCAGATTGTATGAGGTATACCGTACGCCATGTGATGTCGGTTACTTTCTGACGAGACGAGTGGCTGTCTTCACAAAACCACAGCGTATGCAGTATTCGATAGCAGCGAACGAACTGTGCCGGGTCCGGCAAGCGGTCACTGATCAACGTGTGGTTCCACTCCGTCGCCGAGGCGTCGGGGCTCGCGAACCAAAGCACAACTAAGGGGACTGTCTTGGGAAAGGCACTCGAAGGCGTCCGTGTCCTGGACATGACACACGTCCAGTCCGGACCGTCTTGCACGCAGATTCTCGCCTGGCTGGGCGCAGACGTCGTGAAGCTCGAGGCTCCGTCGGGTGATGTCACGCGCAAGCAGCTGCGCGACGTCCCGGGAGTCGACAGCCTCTATTTCACGATGCTCAACTGCAACAAGCGGAGCATCACCCTGAACATGAAGTCCGCGGAGGGCAAGCGGATCTTCACCGAGCTGCTCCCCCGCTTCGACATCCTCGCCGAGAATTTCGGCCCCGGCGCGATCGAGCGCATGGGCTTCGGGTGGGACGAGCTGCAGCGGATCAACCCACGGCTGATCTTCGCCTCCATCAAGGGTTTTGGCGACGGGCCGTACACGCACTACAAGGCGTATGAAGTCATCGCGCAGGCCATGGGCGGCTCGATGAGCACAACCGGATTCGAAGAAGGGCCGCCGCTGGCCACCGGGGCACAGATCGGCGACTCGGGCACCGGCATCCACACGGTGGCCGGCATCCTGGCCGCGCTCTACCAGCGTGAGCACACCGGCCGCGGACAACGCGTGACCGTCGCCATGCAGCATGCCGTGCTGAACCTGTGCCGGGTCAAGCTGCGTGACCACCAGCGGCTGCAGCACGGACCGCTGGGCGAATATCCCAACGAGGACTTCGGCGACTGCGTCCCGCGATCGGGGAATGCCTCCGGTGGCGGCCAGCCTGGCTGGGCGGTGAAATGCGCGCCGGGCGGTCCCAACGACTACATATACGTGGTCGTCCAGCCGGTCGGCTGGGAGCCCATCGCCAACCTGATCGGCCGCCCCGAACTCGTCACCGACCCCGAGTGGAGCA
>Ga0105247_10000696_pt1 | contig 26401 bp, 31 predicted proteins | sample KBSS24metaG_FD_81519 | JGI IMG/M metagenome (GOLD analysis project Ga0105247, IMG submission 81519) | Switchgrass rhizosphere microbial communities from Kellogg Biological Station, Michigan, USA - KBS S2-4 metaG | ecosystem: Host-associated > Plants > Roots > Rhizosphere > Soil | place...
TCCGGATGCTCAAGTACGCGTTCAACCTGACCGACGACGGCCTGGTGGGCCAGCAGCTATTCGCCGGTGAGGCAACGCGATTGGCGTACATGACCGATGAAGCCGTCGAGGGCCGCGACGCCTTCCTACAGAAGCGCGACCCGGACTGGACGCCGTTCCCCCGCTACTTCTAGCGATTGACTTCGACGGCGCGGCGGGCGTCGCGGTTGGTCTTGAGCACGCTGAGCACCGTCGTAATCGCGAGCGTCGCGACGATGAACAGCAGTGACGTGACGATTCCGATCTCCGGCAGTTGGAATGTGCCGAAATGGTCAAGGCGCGAATGGTGCAACGCCTCCATGACGAGCTTCACGCCGATGAAGCCGAGGATGACGGCCAGCCCCTTGTTGAGATACACGACCTTCTCGAGCAAACCCTCGATCAGAAAGTAGAGCTGCCGCAGGCCCATCAGCGCCAGCGCGTTCGCTGTGAAGATGATGTACGCGTCGCTGGTCAGGCCGAAGATCGCCGGGATCGAATCCAGAGCGAACACGACGTTGGCCATGCCGATGGCGGCGATGACGATCACCAGCGGGGTGAGCAGGCGGCGCTTGCCCTCGCGGGTGACGAGGCGCCTCCCGTCGTAGTCCTCGCTGATGGGCAGGATCCGGTGCAGGAACCGCAGCGCGGCGTTGTGGTGGAAGTCCGGCTCCTCGTCGGAATCCTCCAGCGCCAGCTGGATCGCGGTGTAGATCAGGAAACCGCCGAGCAAGTAGAACACCCAGCTCGCCGCCGCGATCGCCGCCGCACCGGCGAATATGAAGACGGCGCGGAGCACCAGCGACAACACGATCCCGATGTAGAGGACCTTGTCCTGAGCCAGTGCAGGTACCGAGAACCGGGCCATGATGATCATGAACACGAACAGGTTGTCCACGCTCAGGCTGTATTCGGTGATGTACCCGGCGACGAACTCCTGGCCCGCCGACCCCGGCAGGAAGATGAACAGTCCCGCCGCGAACGCCGCAGCGATGCCGACGTAGACGAGCACCCAGCGGACCGCGTCCTTGGTGGTGACGGTTCGTTGTCGCCGGGCGATCACTGTCAGGTCGAGCACGATGATCGCAAGCAACACCACGACGGTGATGACCCAAACCAGCGGCGAGACAACAGAAACCACAGTCGACCTCCGGACGGCACGAAGCAACGGTCCGGAGGTCTCTTCCGCCCACGGCCTCGGCCGGGGCCGGCACCGCCGGGTCGGCCAGGGGCCGTCCGTGATGACGACGGTGCCGCGGAGGAATACTCCCCTCCACGAACATGCAGAACTATAGTCCGCTGTACAGAACGTTGTCGAACCGGGTGCGGCTAGGGGCGGAAGCGGGTCTGGCCGTGCGGCGACTTCGCGAACGCCAGCACCTTCGCAGGCGGCACCAGGAACACGTAGGCGATGTGGCTGTCCCCGCTCTCGTCGGTGTGCCCGAAGCCGTCCTCATGAGGTGTGAAATCCCATACCCCGTGGTACTTCTCGCGGATCTCGTCGGCCAGCCGGGTCAACGTGTCGAGCCCGGTCACCCGCTGCGCGTCGCCTTCGACCACGACGTCGAGCCCGTCGTTCCACGTGTTGACGCCGGTGGTGACGGTGACCGCGGCGGAGTGCGCGAGATTCAGCGCCTTCTGCTCCTCAGGGCCCGTGCAGAACACGAACCGGTCGTCCACCCACGCCCCCACCAACGGCGTGGTGTGCGGACGGCCGTCCTTGCGGACGGTGGTCAGCCAGTACAGCTCGGCCCTGACCAGTGCGTCTGCGACCTGGCTCCAAGCGGCGGCCTGCTTGGCTTCACTGAATCGGACGTCGAGTTGGCCGGTGAGAGTCATACCGATACTGACCGCACCGCGGCCCGCAATTCATCGACGAACAGTCCACCTAAACTCGGCACCGATGTTTGTTCCGCGCCGTCACCGCTTCTTCGCCGCCGTCGTCGCGCTGATCGTGGTGTTGCTGGCCGCCTGTGACGCGAACCCACCTGATCGGCGCGCAGACGTCGCGTCGTTCACCGACCGGATTCGCGAAATGCCCGGGGTGGTCGCCGCCACCTACGACATCGCCGACAGCCGCGCTCAGGGCATGGTCTACTTCACCATCTACGTCGACGTCGCGGACAATCTGACGGGCGAGCAGCTCAGGACGATCACCGCCCGGTATCTGCGGCAACTTCGAACCGGAAAGTACGCCGGCTATCGAGCCGAATTGGACGTGCGTCACGGGTGGAACCTCTTCGCCGTCGAGAGCGGGCGGCTGCCCATCACGAACACCGACGAGATCGTGCAGCAGGCGGGCACCTGGGTCGCCCTGCGCAGCGAATTCCCAGGCGCCACAGTCCGATTCCGGGCCACCGTCGCGCATCCCGACGGCCAGATGCCGATTCAGGAGTTCGGTCATTCCAACGCCGCCACAATCACCCTTGCCGGCGGCGCCGACTACGCCGGTGTCGCCGCCACCGCGCGCACCCTCGGCGACCGCTTTCCCCACCTCGCAAGCATCGATTGGACCATCAGCGCCGGTAAGGACCATCCGGCGCAGATCGTGACCTCTCGGCGGCTACCCACCGCGGCCGAGCTCGACGTGTGGAACCGCCTCAACGCCGACCAATTCATCCCGCACATCGACCGGCTCAGAATCAATGGGCCCGCCACGCCTGCTGTCTGGATTTCGGAGGAGACCACCCAGTCCCGCGACGTCGCCGTGGCGCTTGAACTCGCGAAGCGGCACCTGCCGATCGCCGCCACACTTCCCGCACCCGTCCTCTACAGCGCCAGCGACCAGATCTCGGGCCATATAGGCGACCAGGGCTTCGCGAGGGGACCGGTGTCGGTCACGATCGGCGGGTGCACGAAGCGCGACCCGCTCGTCTATCGGCCGATTCCCGCAGAACAAGACCTGATCAACAGATATGAGACCTGCGCCCCCTGACCTGCCGCCAGAACCCGCCGAAAAGTAGACCTCCTAAACTCATGATCCGTGAGCAAAAGTCCGCTGCGCCGGCTGTCCGAGAGCTTGTTGCTGGCCAGCATGCGGCCCGCATTGACCGAACAGGCGCTGCGACGCCGCCGTAACCCCGTCGACCTCACCGGCAAGCGCATCCTGCTGACGGGTGCATCGTCGGGCATCGGCGAGGCCGCCGCCGAGAAGTTCGCCCGCCGCGGCGCACGGGTCGTCGTGGTCGCGCGACGACAGGAACTGCTGGACGCCCTGGTCGAGCGCATCACAGAGGCCGGAGGAGACGCCCAGGCCTACGCCACCGACCTCTCCGACCTCGACTCTCTCGACGAGCTGGTCGCCAAGGTCGAACAGGAACTCGGCGGGGTGGACATCCTGATCAACAACGCGGGCAAATCCATCCGCAGGCCGCTTGCTGAGTCGCTGGACCGCTGGCACGACGTCGAGCGGACGATGGCGCTGAACTACTACTCGCCGCTGCGGCTGATCCGCGGCATCGCCCCCGGAATGATCGAGCGCGGCGACGGGCACATCATCAATGTCTCCACTTGGGGCGTGCTGAGTGAGTCCTCACCGCTGTTCGCCGTCTACAACGCCTCCAAGGCAGCGCTGACCGCGGTCAGTCGAATCATCGAAACCGAGTGGGCGGACAAGGGCGTGCATTCAACGACGCTGTACTACCCGCTGGTGAAGACGCCGATGATCGAACCCACGCGAGCGTATGACGGCCTTCCCGGGCTGAGCGCGGACGAGGCCGCCGATTGGATGATCACCGCGGCCCGAACACGCCCGGTGCGTATCGCACCCCGCATGGCCGTCACCGCCTCCGTGCTCAACAGTGTCGCGCCCAATGCCGTCGACGCGATGATGAAGCGGCAGCGGGTCCAGCCGAAAGACTGACTGACCTCCCCCATGCCGCAACCCGACGTCGCCACGATCGCCGACCTGGTCCGTGTCCACGCGGCGAAGCGGCCCGATGCGATCGCTCTCGTCGTCGGCGAGCGCATCATCAGCTTCGCCGAACTCGACGCCCGCTCCAGCCAGGCCGCACAGGCGTTCCGCGCCGCAGGCGTCGGGACCGGCGACCGGGTCGCGTTCGTCGAGAAGAACGGCGCCGAATTTTTCGAAGTGGTCTGTGGACTGGCCAAACTCGGAGCCGTCGGCGTACCCGTGAATTGGCGGCTGGCCCCGTCACCCAGTCGTCGAAATCAGGCCAGCGTTCATGGTCGCCGATGGCGACAATGAGGACCTCGAGGCGATCTTCGATCGACTCCACGTGACCGAAGAACTCCGAGCCGACCACAACCACCTTCGCCTCTGCGCCATCGATGATGTATACCCCGCCGAAGATCCGGGCGTCACAACGGGATCCGACGATGTCGCGTTCTTGATGTACACATCGGGCACCACCGGTTCGCCCAAGGGCGTCACGCTGAGCAACAACAACTACTTCAGCAAGGCCACCGGCATCGCGGACAAGTGGCGGTTCGACGCCGACAGCGTGAGCCTCGCCGTGATGCCGACGTTCCACATGGCGGGCTCCGGCTGGGCACTGGTGGGCCTGTACGAAGGCTGCACCACCGTGGTGCTGCGCGACGTCGATTCACCGGCGATTCTCGATGCCGTTGCGCGACATCGCATTACCAACATGCTGCTGGTACTCGCGGTGATCCAGATGCTGCTCGCGACACCGGGCGTCGCAGGCACCGACTTCTCGAGCGTACGCGCGATCGTCTACGGCGCCTCGCCCATCACCGACGACGTTCTCGTGAAGGGCCTTCAGCGGTTCGGTTGCGAGTTCCTCCAGGTGTACGGGTTGACCGAAACCACCGGCTCCATAACGCAACTCGATGACCACGATCCGGTACACCGGCCCGGACTGCTGCGCTCGTGCGGTAAGCCGTACCCGTGGGTGGACGTCCGAATCGTCGACAACGGAGGCGAGGATGTCCCGAACGGCACCGTCGGCGAACTGTGGACACGGTCGGCGCAGAACATGCTCGGCTACTGGCACAATCCCGCTTCGACGGCAGCGACCATAACGCAAGACGGCTGGCTGAAGACCGGTGACGCCGGCTATCTCGACGACGACGGCTACATCTACCTGCACGACCGGGTGAAGGACATGATCGTCTCGGGCGGCGAGAACGTGTCGCCCACCGAGGTCGAGAACGTCCTCATGACACATCCGGAGGTCGGCGACGTCGCCGTCATAGGCGTCCCCGACGAGAGATGGGGCGAGGCGGTCAAGGCGGTCGTCGTCCCCGCGGTCGGCACCTCGCCGAGTGAAGCCGACCTGATCGCCTATGCCCGCGAGCGGCTCGGCGGGTTCAAGCTGCCCAAATCGGTCGACTTCGCCGAGGTGCTCCCCCGCACCCCGAGCGGCAAGCTGCTCAAGCGCACGCTGCGCGAACCCTACTGGGAGGGCGTCGGCCGCCGAATCGGCTGACGTGCCCAAATCGGCCGGCGATGAGGCCGGGGCATGTTGAGATGGGCCATGCCAACCGAAGACATCGCCGCCGTCGCCGACATCGTGCGGGTGCACGGCGCCGAGCGGGCTGATGTCGCCGCCCTCGTCATGGGTGAGCGCATCGTCACTTACGGCGAGCTGCACGCCCGGTCGAGTCAGGCCGCCAACGCCTTCCGGGCCGCAGGCGTCGGGTTTGGGGACAAGGTCGCGTTCGTCGAGAAGAACGGCGTCGAATTCTTCGAAGTCACATACGGATTGGCCAAGCTCGGGGCCGTCGTCGTCCCCGTGAACTGGCGGCTAGGCGCCCCCCGAGATGCTGCAGATCATCGATGACGCCGGTGCTGCAGTTGTCGTCGTGGGGTCCGAGTTCCTCGGTCACATCGAAGCCATCGCGGACGAGCTCACGAGTGTCCACACGATCCTCGCGGTCGGGCACCACGACCGCTGGCAAGCGTTTGACGACTGGATCGCCGATCAACCCACCGACGATCCCGGCGTCGCCACCGGCCCCGACGACATAGCCCTCCAGCTCTACACCTCCGGCACCACCGGCCTGCCCAAGGGTGTGATGCTGAAGAACAGCAACTTCTTCTCCCTGGTGTCGTGCATCACCCCGCAGTGGCGGTTCACTGCCGACAGCGTGAGCATCGCCGTGATGCCGATGTTCCACATCGCGGGGTCGGGCTGGGCGATGGTCGGCTTGTACTGCGGCTGCACCAACATCGTGATGCGAGACGTCGATCCGGTGGCCATCCTCGATGCGGTACCACGACACCGCGTCACCAATATCCTCCTGGTGCCCGCGGTGATTCAGTTCGTGCTGATGACGCCCGGCGTCGAGAAGACCGACTTCTCCAGCCTGCGCACACTCGTCTACGGGGCGTCACCGATCAGTGATGACGTCCTCATCAAGGGCCTGGAGCGGTTCGGCTGCGAGTTCATCGGCGTGTACGGCCCACCGAAACCACAGGCACCATAACGCAACTCAAGGGCCCCGATCACGATCCCGTGAACCGGCCGGAACTGCTGCGGTCGTGCGGCAGGCCACACCCGTGGGTCGAGGTGCGCTTCGTCGACGCCAACGGCGAGGACGTATCGACCGGCAGCATCGGCGAGCTGTGGACCCGCTCGCCGCAGAACATGGCCGGCTACTGGAACAACCCCGTCGCGACGGCCGCGACCGTCACGCCCGACGCCTGGCTGAAGTCCGGGGATGCCGGGTACCTCGGCGAGGACGGCTACATCTACCTGTTCGACCGCGTGAAGGACATGATCGTCTCTGGCGGCGAGAACATCTACCCGGCCGAGGTCGAGAACGTGCTGATGGCCCACGAGGACGCCGGCGACGTCGCCGTCATCGGCATCCCGGACGCGACGTGGGGCGAGGCCGGTCAAGGCAGTCGTCGTGGCCGCGGCAGGGGCCTCCCCCAGCGAGTCGGACCTGATCGCGTTCGCTCGCGAGCGGCTGGCCGGCTACAAGCTGCCCAAATCCATCGACTTCACCACGGCACTGCCACGCAACCCCAGCGGCAAACTCCTCAAACGACAGCTGCGCGAGCCGTATTGGGAGGGCGTCGAGCGTCGCATCCATTGATCCACACCGTGTCGCGTCGGCGTGCTGCGAATGACGTGATAGACACGGATTCATGGAGATCCTGGCCAGCCGGATGCTCATTCGGCCGGTCGACTACCACAGCTCGCTGCGGTTCTACCGCGACCAGCTCGACCTGGCGATCGCCCGCGACTACGGCGCTGGCACGGTGTTCTACGCGGGGCAGTCGCTGATCGAACTCGCGGGTCACGGCGAGCCGAGCGCGGGCGGCACCATGTGGCTTCAGGTCCGTGACGTGTACGCCACCGAGGAGGAGCTCAAGGGCCGCGGTGTCGAGATCGCACGCCAGGCAACGCAAGAACCGTGGGGGCTGCACGAGATGCACGTCCTCGATCCGGACGGCGTGCTGCTGATCTTCGTCCAGGTGCCCGAGAACCACCCGTTACGGCGCGACACCAGACGCTGAGCGGCCCCCGGCTGATAGCCGAGGGCCGTCCGTTGCGATGTGGTTCAGTGAGTACAGTCCGCGAGCGGCCAACCGACGGAGGCCAACCGCGCGGCGACCTGATGGATCTCCTCCGGATTCGGTTCCTTCTCGATCACCGACTGCACCGCCGTGCGGATCTCGTCTTCGGTCACCGCGTCGGAATTATTCGACCTCAGGATCGCTTGGGCCGTCTTGATGACCTGATCCTCGGTCAGCGACCGTTTCAGCAGCGCCAGCAGCGCGAAGTAGTCCTTCGGCGGAACACCTTGCGGATAGCCCTTGTGCAGCCACCCCAGCACGTTGTCCAGGACAGTCTGGTTCTCGGTCATGTGTTTTGTAGCTCCCTACTTGACGAAGGGGAACGGATCGAAACCGAAGTGATGAATGATCGTCGTCCTGGTGATCCAGGCGACCGCGGTGAGGATCACCCAGCCGACGAACACGAACAGCAGGATGCCGAGCCACTTCAGCGCCGGATTGGGCGCCTGCACGGTGCCGTCGGCGTGTTGGCCGCCCGCACCGTTCGAGTAGGCGACCATGCCTGCGGCGAACACCGCGGGCAGCCCGGCACCCAGAACCAGTCCCACGACGAGGACCTTGAGAATCGCTTCTACGTAACTCATCAACGTTTCCTTTGCTTGTCGTCGCTGGCCCGCTAGACCGACGCCGCGTCTGTCTTCGGTGCCTTGGCGGCCTCGCGGACGTCGGCAGGCACGACGGAGTTGGTGGAGGAGTCCCAATCGGCGTTGACGTTGTTGCTGTCGACCTTCTGCTGCTGGGCACGCCACCAGATGTAGAAGGACAGTGCGCACAGGATGACGAAGATCAGTCCGTCGCCGGCCAGGTCCGAACCGGTCACGGACTCGACTCCGTGCGAGAGCCAAAACGCCAACGCGCCCATGAGCGCGGCGGCGGGCAGGGTGATCAGCCAGGCCACGGCCATCCGGCCGGCGACCGCCCAACGCACCTCGGCACCCGGCTTGCCGACCCCGCTGCCCAGGATCGAACCGGTCGCCACATGGGTGGTCGACAGGGCCATGCCCGCTGCGCTGGAGCTCAGGATGATCGCGGCCGACGATGCCTCAGCGGCCAGGCCCTGCGGAGACTCGATCTCCACGAGACCCTTGCCGAGAGTGCGGATGACGCGCCAGCCACCGATGTAGGTGCCGAGGCCGATCGCGAGCGCGCAGCTGAAGATGATCCAGAACGGCAGACCGTCCTTCTTCACGTCGCCGGTCAGGTGGCCGGTGGTGATCAGGGCGAGCGCGATGACACCCATGGTCTTCTGGGCGTCGTTGGTGCCGTGCGACAGCGCGACGAGCGACGCCGTCGCGATCTGGCCCCAGCGGAAGCCCTCCTCGCGGCGCTTAGCCATCACGTTGCGGGTGATCCGGTAGACCAGCCAGGTGCCACACGCCGCGACGAGGCAGGCGATCACCGGGGCGGCGACGGCAGGGATGATCACCTTCGAGGTGATGCCCGGCCAGTTCACACCGGCAGTGCCCAGCGCGGCGAGGCCGGCGCCGATCAGCCCGCCGAAGAGCGCGTGCGACGAGCTGGACGGGATGCCGAACAGCCAGGTGAGCAGGTTCCAGAGGATGCCGCCGATAAGGCCGGCGAAGATGATCGTCAAACCCACCGACGGCGTGATGCCCGACATCAGGTGACCGGTCTTACTGTCCTGCACCTTGAGGACCGACGTGGTGACGGTGACGGCGACCTCAACCGAGAGGAAGGCGCCGACGAGGTTCAGGACGCCGGCCAGCAGCACGGCGGTCTTCGGCTTGAGGGCACCCGTCGCGATCGACGTCGCCATGGCATTGCCGGTGTCGTGGAATCCGTTGGTGAAGTCGAATGCCAGTGCTGTCACTATCAGCAGCACCAGGATGATCATCTCTGCGCTCATGGGTGCTAATTCTGGTGCCACGATGGCAAATTTGACCAGCCTGCTAGCTACCCTAAGCGAGGCCTCTGAGCTGCAGCTTTGCCTCGTCCAGTAAGGTGTTCATCTACTGTTCACCAGCCGGTCCGGAGGCGTTGGCCTGCGCCGTCGACAGGCAAGCGCACTACCATCGATCCGTCGTGGGAGCCTAGACAGCCGGACCGTCCGTGGGGAGCTGACACTGTGACCAACTTTGTCGCCAAGATCGTCGCGTGGATTACCGCGGGCTATCCGGAAGGGGTGCCGGGCCCGGACCGAGTCCCTCTGTTCGCACTCCTGCGGCCACGGCTCACCGACGACGAGGTCAAAACCGTCGCGAAGGAACTGATGAGCCGCGGCGAGTTCGACGAGGTTGACATCGGCGTGCTGATCACCCAGCTCACCGATGAGCTGCCCGACCCGGATGACATCGAGCGGGTGCGAAACCGCCTGGCCGTCAAGGGCTGGCCGCTCGATGATCCGCGCGATTCCGAGGAAACCGAATAGCAGTCCTGCGCCCCGTCGCTGTCCCGTCAGGCGAGTCAGCTCTGTCGCTGCTACCGCTATTGGCGGATGTGCTGGCCGGAGCCGGGGCAGTTCTTCCGGTAGCTGCCGACGATGCACGCCAGACTTTGCTGCTGACAACGTCTTTGCGCGCGGGTGAGCCGATCGACGACGACGTTGCCGTGGTGGTCTCGACGTCGGGCACGACAGGCGCGCCGAAGGGCGCGATGCTCACCGCGGCGGCGTTGACCGCCAGCGCCGAAGCCACCCACCGCCGGCTGGGCGGCCGGGGACGATGGGTGCTTGCGCTGCCTGCCTATCACGTCGCCGGACTCCAGGTGCTGGTGCGCAGCGTCGTCGCAGGTACGACGCCCATCGCAGTGTCCGCCGGCTTCGACGGGGATGAATTCGCTTCCGCCGTCACATCATTGGGGTCGGGCCGAAGGTATGCTTCGCTAGTGGCGGCCCAACTGGACAAGGCGTTGCGAGACCCTGCGGGCACGTCGGCGCTGGCGTCGCTGGACGCGGTGCTGATCGGCGGAGGGCCGATGCCGCACGGAGTCGCCGAAAGAGCCTCGGCGGCAGGGGTTTCGGTGGTGCGGACGTACGGGATGAGTGAGACTGCGGGCGGCTGCGTGTACGACGGTGTGGCGCTGGAGGGGGTTCGGATCCGCATCGATGACGACGGGCGGGTGGTGCTCGGCGGGGCGACGCTGGCGAAGGGCTACCGCAATCCGATGCAGCCGGATCCGTTCGCCGAGCCGGGCTGGTTTCGCACCGACGACATCGGTGCCGTCGACGATTCGGGTGTGTTGACGATTCTCGGGCGGGTCGACGATGCCATCAGCACCGGCGGGTTGACGGTGTTACCGCAATTGGTCGAGGCGGCGTTGGCGACCCATCCGGACGTTGCGGAATGCGCCGTGTTCGGAGTCACCGACGAGCGGCTGGGACAGCGGGTTGTCGCGGCTGTGGTGGCTTCAGGTTCCGCACTGCCGACGCTCACCGAGCTGCGGGCACACGTCGCGCAGACCCTTGACCCCACCGCCGCGCCGCGCGAGCTGCACATCGTCAATGAACTGCCGCGCCGCGGCATCGGCAAGGTCGACCGGCAGCGGCTGATCGAGTTGTTTACCCGCTAAGTCGACGCGACAGTCCTACGCTGAGGGCGTCACAGTCGCCTTGGGGGTTTGTCATGGCTGACGAATGTTGCGGATCCGACGCGCCGGAGTCACGGGACACCGACGACAGCGAGTTCACCGCCGCCATCGAAGCGCTGACCAAGTACGAGAAGCGGCTGCTCAAAGAAGTGGCCACCCCGGACGCGGCCCGAGAATTTCTGCAGGATCCGCGGAAAGTCTTGCGCCGCCTGAAGATTCCGATTCCCGCCGTGGTGGATCACCGACTGCGGCTGCCCAACGCCAATCGGATCGAGGATGTCACGGCGCAACCGGTGACGCTGCCCAACGGGCAAACAATCACGCCTCAGGTGAATGTCCGGATCGTCGGACGGAAGCGCTGAGATGTCCGGGCAGCAAAGCGCCGGGTTCGACCTGGTGATGGAGTTCTCCGAAACACCGCTGCAGGATCTGCTCGGCGTCGCCTTCGACACCAGCGATTTCCTCTGCGGCCTAATTGATCTGCTCAACATCCCCTGCCAGGGGTTCAACGTCTCGGTCAGCCTCGACCGGCCAACCGATGTTGGGTTGTCTGCCTCTCAGACGGATGCCGTCGACATCCAGATCAGCGGCGCCCTCGGTGTGTCGTGGCGGATCCGACTCATCGTCGGCGTCGACGTCGACCGCAGCAGGCCTGGTCTCAACGTTGCCCGGCTGAATCTGCACGACCGCCTGTATCACCTGTCCGCAACCATCGGGGCGGTGCCGGCCAACACCACGGCACTCGGCAACCGCCTGCGCGACACCGTGCGCGCCATACCTCTCGTACCGATGGTCGTCAGTAGCGATCCGAATGCACCCACCGTCACGCCCATCAGGTTGGACGTGCGCGTGATCGACTCGACAGTCGGCGAGAATGCGTTCGCCGTCTGCCTCACCTTCGGTGGCGGCAGCCCGGGCGATCTGGCGAACCTGACGACGAGTGCGATCCCGGCAGGCAGCACAGCGACCCTGATGATGGGCTTCGGCTGGCTGCTCCGCCTGATGGAACCGGGTATCGAGGCCGGGATCGGCCTGGCACCTGGCGATTTCGTCGACGGTCACCTCACCCACTCGGTCGAGATCGACAGTGAACACGATGTCAACCTCACCCGCCTCGACTTCACCCTCGAGGACGGTTTCGTTCAGGTGCGCTCACGCGTCGAGAAGAACGGGTTCTGCTACACCGCAAGCGCCGATTTCGGCGGCGACTTCCGACTCGAAGTGCGCAACAGCCGGCTGCTTGTGGACGCCGACATCTCCGATCCCGACTTCGACATCGACGTGCCGTGGTACTGCTGGATCGGCGCCGGTTTCCTCGGCGCGCTGCTCGGTGGCCTCGTCGGGGCGATCCTGGTCCCTCTGCTGCTGTATCTCGTCACGTCGACTGTCGAAAACGTCGTCAACACCGTCGCCGACACGATCATCGCTGCGATCAATGCCGCAACGCCCTCGGTGGATGTGCCCGCGATCGGCTTCAACCTCATCTTCCAGAACGCGTTCATCGACGACATCGGCATCGGCTGCCGATTCGTCGTCCGCGACACCGCGCCAGTACGCGGCCGTGGAACTGTGCGGCTGCGCCCGGGGCAGGAATTCGACCTGGACGACGGCACCGTCGGTGCCACCATCGACGGTGCTGACTTGCGATGGACCGGACAGGGCACCGCGGCGAAGCTGGAAGCGCTGTGTGTGTCGCGCATCGCAGCTACGCCCTGGGTTCAGTTCGACGAGGTCCCGCGATACCGGCTGTACGGCTTGGACTATTCGCGACGCGTGGTTCCGATATCCGAACTGGGCTTCCTGCAAGTGATCGACCTGCCCTTCGTGGACGACATCGAGATGTTCCTGCCGAGCCTCGCGGTGTACGCGGTGCGCACCAACGAGCGGCGGTTGGCACTCGTACAGGTCATTGCCCTCGCGGACGACACAGTGACGCTGCGGTACAAGACATTCGGGTTCGCCGATCCGGTGGTGAAGATACTCGGGGCGTTCGCATGCCCGCCCCGCACACACGGCCCAGTCGTGCTCGACGGAAGCGTAAAGGTGGACAGTGTCGCGACGCGTCCGCCCATTCCGCTGAAGACCGAGTTGCCGGCGAAACTTGCTCCTCTGCTTGCTGTTTCGCGTACCAAGCGGCGCGAGGCGGCCCCGAGGCCGCTTCCCGAGGTCGCACGCTTGCAGGAGATGGCGTCGCTGGAAGGCGCGCTGGGGTCGAGTCAGGTGCAGCTGCGGTCCGGCGATGCGCGAGTCTCGTTGCCGGCGAGCGAGTTGCTGGAACTGGCCGATCTCCGTCCGGTCGCGATGTCGGATGCCATCACACGCAAGTCGGCGATCATCGGTGTGCAGCGGCAGCGCACCGCGGTGTTCACCGCAACCGTCGACCGGATCAACGGCGTTCGGTCGGTGACGTGGTGGATCAACCAGGTGTTGCTCGATCCTTCCCACGGCGACGCGCAGATCGACGGGGTGGGCTACAAATACAGCCAGAGTGGGCTCCAGCTGACGCTGACGACGGACTCGAAGTCGGCCTACGAATTCGAGCTGCGGGTGGCGGTGGAAAATCCGAACGCCGACCGGTTCGAGACAGCCATTTGTGTGCCTTTCGACCCTGTGTGCAAGCAGACGTTCCCCGTGGTGGGGCATTGGCAGGAGCTGATCGGAGTGGTGAAAGGCGTGCCGACAGAGGTCGTTCGATAGCCGATCTCCACCCGATCTCCACACCATCTCCAAGCTCCAAAGCCGCTGGCCAGACAGCATTTGCAGCAACAGCAGATCGCTGACAGGCAGAAAGGCTTGGACATGTTGAATTTCGTCATCACCCCGCTGGCGGCCGTGGCGCTGGGGGCCGCGGCCCTGGGTCTGGCAGGCGCGGCCGCGGCCTTCCCGAACACCGGAACGGCCGCGGACGTCGTCGACAACCTGACGGCTGAGGGCTACAACGTGCAGGTCAACGGGCTCGTCCAGGTGCCGCTGAAGCTATGCAACGTGACGGACGTCCACCCCACGCTCGATGATTCGGCGACGCTGCAGGAAAAGCAGCATACGCAGGTCTTCGTCGACGTGTCGTGCCCCTCGCACGACTGACACCCCGGCGGCCAACGGTGGCGGTTGCTAGCATCCGCTCGTGAGCCGTGCACTCGTTCTGGCCGCCTGCACAGTTGCTCTGTTCAGCGGGTCCGCCATCGCCTCGGCAGACCCGGCCGATCAGGGCGACGCCGTTTTCGCCATCGGCAAGTGCTTCGACCCGAGTCAACCTCCGCTGCAGCGGCCTGGCTCGTTCGCCTACAACTGCGACACCACCGGCATCATGGAGAACATGACGTGGACGTCGTGGGGCGCCGACGGGGCGCACGGAACCGGCACCGACAGCGCCGTTTCGTGCCAGCCCAACTGCGCACAAGGCACCCGGCTGTTCAACCCGATCGTCGTGCACGCGTGGAACGCGTCAGCGCCGACGAGTCCGGCGTGCCCGCAGAACGTTCGGTTCTACTCCGACTTGACGATCGCCTATCCCCACGGCGCTCCGCCCTGGATCAAGCCGAGCACCACGTGGTCTCCCGGAACCGATTTCGTGACGGTCGACGGCATGCCTGCGGTTCACTACTCCGGATTGACGCCGACGTGCGCGCCGCTGTGACCTAGCAGTTGACGGTCACCGGCCAGACGTTCCAGATGTCGTCGCAGTACTCCCTGATCGCGCGGTCCGACGAGAACTTGCCGCTGCGACCCGTGTTCAGGATCGACATCCGCGTCCAGGTGGGGATGTCGCGCCAGGCCGCGCTCACCCGGTCCTGGCACTCGACGTAGGACGCGTAGTCGGCGACGACGAGGAAGGGATCGTCGTAGCGCTGATGGTCGACGACGCCGCGTCGCAAGGCGTCGGCGGACAACCCGGTGCGGCTGTGCTCGTGGGTGGTGGCTGGGTTCTGGACGACGTCGGTCATCGGCGGAGTGTGACAGGCGTGGACGACCGCAAAATGAACACCAGGGGGATGATGTAGCAATGCGTCGCGAAGTGAACACTGCAGATGGGCTCCGTGAGATCGTCGGGCATCCGAACTCCTACGTGGCCAACAAGGTCGGCAACCGGCTGACAGCCGTCCAACAGGATTGGCTCGCGCATTCCCCGCTGGGTTTCGTCGCGACGACCGACGCACAAGGCCGTGTCGACGTGTCGCCGAAGGGCGACCCGCCCGGTTTCGTCCACGTCATCGACGACACGACCATCGCGATCCCCGAGCGGCCGGGCAACAAGCGGGTGGACGGTTATCTGAACGTGCTGCAACGGCCCTACGTCGGCACGCTGTTCCTCATTCCCGGACGCGGGGACACGTTGCGGATCAACGGAACCGCGCGAATCCTCGCCGACGCCGACTACTTCGACGCGATGACGGTCCAGGACAAGCGACCGATCCTCGCGCTGGAGATCGACGTCGAGGAGGTGTTCTTCCACTGCGCCAAGGCATTTCTGCGCTCGGAGACCTGGGACCCGTCGACGTGGAACCCAACCTCGGTGCCAAGCGTCGCGCAGATCGCACAGGCACTCAAGAAGGACATGAGCCTCGCCGAGCTCGAGAAGTACTACGGCGAGGACAACATGCGAAAGGTGCTGTACTAACTGCGCAGGATTGGGTGCTCAGATCTGGTTGACGCCGCCATCGACGGGAATATCGGCGCCGGTGGTGAAGCTGCTCAGGTCCGACGCCAGGAACAGCACGGCGTTGGCGACCTCCTCGGGCTTGCCGTAGCGGGCCAACGGGACGATGCTGCGCTGGTAGTCCTCGAACTGTTGCTCTGCGGTTGGTCCTTCGAAGGTCATCCGGGCGAGCGTGTCGATGCCGGGAGTGTCAGTGGCGCCGGGGCTGACCACGTTGACGCGAATCTTGCGGTCCCGCAACTCACTTGCCCAGGTGCGGGCCAACGAGCGCAGCGCCGCCTTGATGGCGCCGTATACGCCGATGCCGTCGTTTCCCCTCGCGTTGGTAGTCGACGAGTTGAGGATGATCGAGCCGCCGTCGTTGAGTAACGGGAGCGCCTTCTGCACGGTGAACACGACGCCCTTGAAGTCGATGTCCAGCTGATAGTCCAGGTGCTCCTCGGTGATGTCGCCGATCCGTGCGACGTCGACGACCGCGGCGTTCGCGAACACCACGTCGACGCGTCGACCGCTGTCGGCGACCGCGGAGTACAGCCGGTCGAGATCTTCCTGCTTGCTCACGTCGCCTTGTACGCCGGTGACGTTGTCGCCGATCTCCTTGACGGCAGCATCGAGTTCGGCCTGGCGTCGTCCGCTGATGAAGACGTACGCGCCTTCCTCGACGAACCGCTTGGCGGTGGCCAAGCCGATGCCGGTGGTGCCGCCCGTGATTACCGCTGTCTTGCCCTTGAGAAGTGCCATCGTGTGCCTTTCGATAGTTCTGGACCATTCGGTCAATAATTAACGACACGCGACCCGCGACTTCTATTCCGGGCTACTTCGAGCCGGTCGGGATCAGTGCAATCATCTGCTCGGCCGACGCCTTGAGCTGCGCGGGCTTCACCCCGCCCTTATGGAGCGCTTCCTGCCCCCTCATGAACGCCAGCACGGTCGTGGACAGCGCCTGCGGATTCTGCTTCTTGTCGATCGTGCCGTCGCGCTGCGCCTCTCTGATGCAGTCGGCGAGTTCGGCGCCCCATGTCGCGTAAGCATTTTCGACGGCACGCTCCACGCTGTCGTCGGTGGCGCTGAGTTCGGCTGCGCTCTTGGCCATCATGCAGCCGCGGTGCGCCTTGTCGGCGGCGATGGTTTTGAGTTGCGCGCGGATGTGGCGCGTCAGCCGGTCGTAGGCGCTGTATCCGGGGTCGCGGAGTTGGGCGCGAACAGTATCGAGCGAGGCGTTGATGTAGTCGTCGAGCGCGCGCATGAACAGCCCGTGTTTGTCGCCGAACGCTCCGTATAGGCTGCCCTTGCCGAGGCCTGTGACGGATGTCAGGTCGTCGACGGACGTCGCGGCATACCCGCGCAACCAGAACTCGTCGCGGGCGGCGGCGACCACATCGCTTTCATCGAACTTGCGGGGACGGGGCACCCTTTCAGAGTACGCCGTTATGGAACGAGCGGTACGGATCGGCTCTTGACGAGCACCGCGCGGGTGTAGAGCAGGTGAAAACCTCGGCGTTGCACGTTCTGCTGCGATTTCGAACCGGGCTGGGTGGTGACGACGGCGATCTCGCAGCCGGCGCGGACGGCGTCGGCCAGCCGCGCCGACAACAGCGCGGTCTGCACGCCGTGACGACGATGCGCCGGCGCCGTCGCCGCACCGGTGAGCTGTGCCACGCCTTCCGATATTCGCATGCTCGCACCGCCGGCGACGACGCCGCCGCCGCGCAACGCGAGATACGGTGTGGCGCCCGCCTGTTCCATGTCCCCGATCGCCTTCTCCACGACCTCGCGCGGAAAGTCCTCATGGGAAGGGACGCCTTCGATGTCGGGATGGGCGAAGCCCTCGACCACGATATCGAGCCACGCCGCGCGGTCGTCGCTCAGCCGCACCTCGACCCCTGACGGTGGCACCGGCTGCTGCAGGCCCTGCAGAGATCGGCCCAGCACGTTCTCGAACGACACCAGTTGGTAGCCCCGGTGGGTCAATGCCGCACCGATGGCGGGATCCGCGAGGTTGGAGAGCTCGACCTGCGCGGCGCACGCGCGTGCAACGAACGCCTGCTCGATCTCGTCGAGAGAATCGCCGCTGGGTACACCGCCGAAGCCGAGCCCCCACGATCTTGCTCAGCGGCGAGCCGTCTTCCGCGTAGCACGCTGCACCGCAAGTGATCGGGAGCACAAACGCCCCGGCGCCGACGCGCACGCGGGCGGCTTCGGTCGCAGCAGTGATCAGTTGTGTCTCGACTCGTTCGATGCGCTCGGCCAGGGCAACGCTCCCGAAAAGCGGCGCCGCGTCGGTAGTCATCGAATGGTCACGTTAGCGGTAATGGGCCGCGGACCCGAGGCCAATAGGCTGGCGGGCGTGCGGATCGGTCGCAGGGAGGCTGTGGCGGTCACCGTCGGCGCGCTCCTGGTGGTCGCGGCGTTCGTGGTGCCGCATCTGCACCTGGGCATCGTCACGCCGCTGATCCACTCGTCGGCCCAACGGTTTCACGACTTCGCCGACACGGCGCCGATCTTCGGATGGTGGAACGCCCATGTCGGTTGGGGCACCATCCCGGCGATCGTCATCGGCGTCGCCGCGGTGGTGTGGGGCCAGGCGGTCGCGCTCCGCCTGCCGTGGCGTGCGCTGCCGTGGGTCACCTGGGCCACCGCGTGCGCGTGGGCATTCTCGCTTGCCATGATCGACGGCTGGCAGCGCGGCTTCGCCGGCAGGCTCACCGCCCGCCATGAATACCTGCGGCAGGTGCCGACCATCACCGACATTCCCGAAGCGGTGCGCACATTCGCCAGCAGAATCCCTGATTTTCAACCGAATTCGTGGATCACGCATGTGTCGGGCCATCCGCCGGGCGCGCTGCTGACGTTCGTCTGGCTCGACCGCATCGGACTGGGCGGCGGCGCGTGGGCGGGGCTGCTTTGTCTGCTGGTCGGCGCCAGCGCCGCGGCCGCGATCGTGGTGGCCGCGCGCGCCCTGGCGGACGAGGACACGGCCCGGCTCGCGGCGCCGTTCGTCGCGGTGGCGCCGACGGCCATCTGGGTCGCGGTGTCGGCCGACGGTTACTTCGCGGGCGTCGCCGCGTGGGGCATCGCGCTTTTGGCGTTGGCCGCCCGGCGCACGGTGCGGTGGCCGGTCGTGGCCGGCGCCGGTGCGGGGCTCCTGCTCGGCTGGGGCATCTTCTTGAATTACGGACTGGCGCTGATGGCACTGCCTGCGGTGGCGGTGCTGCTCACGGCGGTGGACTGCCGGGCCGCCATGGGCGCTTTGGTCCCCGCGGTGATTGCGGCCCTGGCGGTCGTCGGCGCGTTCGCGATCGCGGGGTTCTGGTGGTTCGACGGGTACACGTTGGTCCAACAGCGCTACTGGCAGGGCATCGCCAACGACCGGCCGTTTCAGTACTGGTCGTGGGGGAACTTGGCGTCGGTGGTGTGCGCGATCGGGTTGGGCAGCGTCGCCGGTATCGGCCGCGCATTCGACGTCGCGGCGATCAGGCGGCGCCCCGGCCTGCGTCTCGTGGTGCTCGGCGCGCTGCTGGCGATCCTGTGCGCGGATCTGTCCATGCTGAGCAAGGCGGAGACCGAACGCATCTGGTTGCCGTTCACGGTGTGGCTCACCGCGGCGGGGGCGTTGCTGCCGCCGCGGTCACAACGCTGGTGGCTGGCGCTCAACGTCGTCGGTGCTCTGCTGCTCAACCACTTCATCCTGACGAACTGGTAGCAGCCGCGCCGCCAGCAGGTATACCAGCACGCACATCCACACGACTGAAAGCGAAATCGACAGCCCCAGTGGGTAATTGCGGTCGAGCACGGTCATGTTGTCGGGCCGCATTCCGGGTTTGCCATAAACAGGTACCGCCAAGAACGCCAGCACGACGCTACAAAACACAGCCAGGGCGATGGGCGCCCACCATTTTCCCGGGATCAGCCGCCGACCCACGAAGCCCAGCGCCACGCACACCGGCGCGAACACCGCGTCGTGCAGCACGACGCCCACCAGTGCCCACACGAGGATCCGCATGGTGATCACCGGCGGGTTCTCCCACAGCAGCACCGCGCCATAGGCCCCTATTGCCACGCCCAGCACGATCAGCACGAATCTCACGGCGCCACCACCTCGACGCGCGCCAGCCATTTCGTCTGCAACACACCGGGTCTCGTGGGCGCGATCAGCCGGCAGGGATACCCGTGGTCGAGGTCCAGCGTCTGGCCGTTGAGTTTCAGTGCGATCAACGTCTGCGTGTCACGGGCATGCCTGGCAGGCAGGACGGTCCGCGAATACGGCCCCGGCGGTTCCAGCGAGATCATCCGCACGTCCGAGTCGCGTGAGCCGCCGACGGCTTCGACGAGATCGGCAAGCACTATCCCGGTCCACTCGGCGTCGACGCTCCACCCTTCGACACATGCGATCGGCAACCGGTGCGTGGCCTGCGGCATCGCCTGCAGGTCGGCGAGGCTGAATGCCCGCGTCGCCGATCCGTTCGTCACCGTCAGCCGGTAGTCGGGTGACCGCGCGCTGCGCAGCACGCCCGCCGCGATCGCCGACCGGTTGATCGGAACCCCTTGCGGCCCTTGCCCCGAACGCGGCGCGAGCACCGACACCTTGCGAAGCAGTGGAATCGTCTGCCCCGCTGTGATGACCGTGGCGAGCGCCACCGCAAGCCACGTTCCGCGTAACAGCGTGCGCCGCGTCGGCCCGACCAAGACAGGCGTGTCGTCGACGGGCTCCCCCAGCGCGCGACGGATGACCGGCAGCTTCACGCCAATGTGTACGAGCACCGCGCCCACCGCGACGTAGGCCATCGCGTAGTGGCTGGTGGTGAAGAAGAACTTGAACGCATACCACTGCGCGATGTTCAGCAGCCCGGTAGACAGCTGAAACAACATCGACCCGACGAGCACCAAGATCGACAAGCGCTCGATCTGGCGGACCGGACCCCCGATGATCGGACGCTCGAACAGCTTGGGCCACACCGACCAGAGCTTGACGATGATCAGCGGAATGGCGGCGATGCCCGAGATGACGTGCAGGCCCTGGGTCACGCGGTAGAGCCAGACCGGCCGGGTGGGCCAGAAGAACCACGGCTGCGGGTGCTGGATGAAGTGGCTGATCAGCCCGGTGACGAAACAGATCGCCACCGCGACGCCCAACGCGAGGCCGACGCGCGCGGTGACGGCCGTGCCGCGCAACGTGTCGGTTTTCATATCGCCGCCAGGCTGACCACCACGCGGCGGCCGATCGGGTGGATCGCCGCGACCGCAAAGCCGGCGTCGTCGGCCAACCGCGCCGCGCAGTCGATGCCGACCGATGCCCACCGGAACCATGGGCCGATGGCGCGCGACGATTCAAGCCGGACCCATCCCGAGTGGATTCCGTCGATTGCCGAGTCGAATTCGGCCAGGCAGCGTCCGCCCTGTCGAAGCAATTCGCCAGCCCGCCGCAGGATTCGCGACGGGTCACCCCCGAGGCCGACGTTGCCGTCGGCCAGCAGCACGTTGTGCCACCGGCCGGTCCCGGGCAGCGGATCGAAAACGTCGCGGCGCAGAGCAGGGGCGCCGCTGCGGCGCGCCAGTGCGACGGCGGTGGCGGATTGATCGACCCCGAGCGCAGGCACACCACGCTGGACCAGGTGGGCCACCAAACGCCCAGGGCCGCAACCCAAGTCGATCGTCGGGCCGTCACAGAGCCCGACGACGGCACGGTCGAAGCGCGTGTCGGCGTTGCGGCCACCGAGCCAGCTGTGTACCGGCAGCCGGTCGACACTGCCGTCGTCGTGACGAAGCCAGCAGCGCTCACCGTCGAGGGCGCGGTCATAGAGGTTACCGAGCATGCGAAACATTCCGGGTGGCGCGGGCGAACCGGCTCGCGGGCGCACATTCCCGCCGGACCGCATCGACGTCGTCGAGGGTGTCCACATCCGCCAGCGTGGGAACCAGACTCACATTGGCTCCAGTGTCGGTAAGCGCCGCCAGCGTTACAGCGCCGGTATCGGAACGCGACATTGGAATCGAACGCAGGCAGTCGGCCATCATGGCATCGGTGGCGCCGAGCACCCACCAGCCGCCGTCCCTTGCGAGACCGAGCACCGCGTCGGTGGCGAGAAGTTCCCGCGCACATTCCGCGATCAGTTCGGCGGTGACCTGCGGGGTATCCATTCCGATCTGCAGCACCGGTAGAGCGCCTGCGGCCGTTGCGGCGTCGACGTGCGCGTTGGCCAGCCGCGCGGCGAAGTCAGCGCCACGCTGCGGCACCACGGTGAAATCGGCCAGCCGAGCCCGGATTTCGTCGGCGCGATCAGCCGCGTCCAGTTCGCCGGTCAGCGCCACCACCCGCTCAGCGACCGGCGCCGCCGCCACCGCGTCCAAGGTGTCAAGGAGCGCGGCGGCGGCGATCTCGGCGGCGGCCTGATCGCCGACGCCGGCCGCAAGGCGCGTCTTCGCCTGGCCGGGGACCGGTGCCTTGGCGACCACCAGCACGACGACCGGGATCATGAGATCACCCGCCAGAAGTCCAGCGCCGCAATGAAACTCCCACGGACCGAGCCGCTGACCTTCGACTTGCCGCCGGTGCGCGGACCGTACGCGACGTCGCGTTCGACGACGCGCCACCCCGCTTGAGCCGCTCGCACGAGCAGTTCCAGCGGGTAGCCGGATCGGCGGTCGGTCACACCCAGTGTCAGTAGCGCCTCGCGGTGCGCCACCCGCATCGGCGCGATGTCGTGGACGGGCAGGCCATATCGAGTGCGCAACCGCCAGCACACCGCCGCGGTGCCCAGCCGCGCGTGCCACGGCCACCGCAGCCCGTCGACCGCGCGGCGGCGCCCGATGGCCATATCGGCGCCGCGGCCGAGCTCGTCGACCAACGCAGGCAGTTCGCGTGCGTCGAGCGACCCGTCCGCATCGATCACGGCCACTATCGGCGTCGCCGCGGCCATCACGCCGGCATGCACGGCCGACCCGTAGCCCGGTTGGGTTTCGGCGACCACTTCGGCGCCGTGCCGTCGGGCTACGTCCGCGGTGCCGTCGGTGCTGTTGTTGTCGACCACCAGGGCCCTATACCCATCGGGCATCGCCGCCAGCACCCCTGGCAGCGACGCCGCCTCGTTCAGGCAGGGCAGCACCACCGTCACGTTGGGCATATCTGTGGACGGTAGGCCGTCCACGACGCGCTCGGCAACGAATGAACAATGACGGAACGGTGACATAGGCGCTGGTAGCAGTGCCGCGAGACTAAGGTCGGAACCATGACGCGGGTGCTGATCGCCGACGACGACATCGTGGTGCGCGATGTCGTCCGCCGATATCTGGAACGCGATGGCCTCGACGTCTCGATCGCGCACGACGGCACGGAGGCGTTGCGATTGCTCGGTTCCGAGCGTATCGACGTCGCGGTGCTCGACGTGATGATGCCCGGCCCGGACGGCCTGACGCTGTGCCGCAGCCTACGGCAGCATGGCGGCTACGCGGTTCCGGTGATCCTGCTGACCGCGCTCGGTGAGGAGGACGACCGGATCGCCGGCCTCGAGGCGGGTGCCGACGACTACCTCACCAAGCCGTTCAGCCCGCGGGAGTTGGCTCTGCGGGTGCGCTCGGTGCTGCGGCGTGCGCCGTCGCCAGTGAGCGTGACGCCGCTGGACATCAGCGTCGGGGACATGACCGTCTCGACGGCCGCCCGGTCGGTGACCATCAAAGGCGAGCCGGTGAGCCTGACCAATCGCGAATTCGATCTACTGATGTTCTTTCTCACCCATACCGACGCCGTCTACTCCCGGGAAGAACTGCTGAAACAGGTGTGGCGCTGGGATTTCGGCGATCTGTCGACGGTGACCGTGCACGTCAAGCGGCTGCGGTCCAAGCTCGGCGATCACCATCGGGTGCAGACGGTGTGGGGACGCGGATACCTGTGGACTGGCGGCGATGAGCGCTCGCGCGAAGAGCAATCCTGATGCCGGCGAATGACTTCTGGGAGATCGTCGGATGGGCGCTGGCCTGCTCGGTGCCGGTGGTGCTGGCCGGGGCGATCATCATCCGGTTGGCGCGGTCGTGGTCGCTGGCGGTGAGCATGGTGGCGCTGGTGCTGATCCCGACGATCGCGACATTCACGGGTGTGCTGGGCGCCAGCGGGTTCATGATCACCGAGACGTTCGAGCGGACGGCCGTCGTATTGGTGATCGTGTCGGTGGTGACGATCCCTGCCGCGGTGATGCTGGCGCGCTATCAGGCCCGAAGGACGGTGTGGGAGCAGGAGATCCGCGATTCGGAGCGGGCGGCTGAACAGTCGCGACGCCGGCTCGTCGCGTTCGTCAGCCACGACCTGCGCACGCCGCTGGCCGGGATTCGGGCGGTGTCCGAGGCGATCGCCGACGGCGTGGTGCCCGACTCCGAGGTCCGGGTACACGCGAAAACGATTGAGCAGGAATCGATCCGGCTCTCGGAGATGGTCGATGACCTGTTCGAGATGTCGAAGATCAACGCGGGCGCGGTCGAACCGGCGTTCGACAAGGTGGCGCTCGACGAGGTCGTCGACGATGTGCTGGCCGCACACCGCATCGCCGCCGAGCGCGCGGGAGTGTTCTTGAAGGCTGAGCTGCCGGACGAGCCGGTGCGGGTGCTCGGCAGTGACCGGGCGTTGGTGCGGGTGCTGTCGAATCTGGTTGCCAACGCGATCGCGCATACGCCGGAGGGAGGCAAGGTGTCGCTGGCGCTCGGGTCCGACGAGAACGGCGCGTGGGCCCGCGTCGACGACACCGGCGTGGGCATCAACGAGGCCGACCTGCCGCGGGTCTTCGATGTGGCTTATCGCGGCTCGAACGACCGAGTGCCACGGGCGGATTCGTCGCTGCCCAGTGGTTCAGGGCTGGGCCTGGCGATCGCCGCGGGATTGGTGCAAGCGCATAGGGGCACGCTGTCGGCGCACAACCTGACCACGGGTGCGCGATTCGAGGTTCGGTTACCGCTGGCGGAGTAGGTGCTTCGCGGGGCATGTATCCCAAAGTGCCCACGTACGCAGCGACAAACCCGCTGTCGCTCGTTACACGGGCGATTTGTGCATGTGGTTCAGGCACTGCTCTTGTAGTTGAGTGTTCATTCTATTATCGTCGTTAACCTCAGGCCCGACAGGGAGGACCGACTATGGCCAGCAGGGCACTGCGAAAGTTCAAGTTCGAACGACGGGTGGGCCGCATCGTCGCGAATTCGCTCGTGGCGGCAATGGACCGCATCGGCATCCGCTCGTCGCACGTGGTGGAACTGGAGACGACGGGCGCCAAGACCGGCCGGCCACGCCGCGTGCCCCTCACCGGCCGCGCCGACAACGCAGGCGTCTGGGTGATCTCCCAGCACGGTCGCCGCGCCGGGTGGGCGCACAACATCGCGGCCAATCCGAAGGTGCGCGTCCGCGTCGACAATCAATGGCGCAGCGGCACAGCAACTTTCGAACCCGACGACGATGTTCGCGCCCGGGCACGCAGCATCGGTGGCGACGGCAAGCTCAGCCAATCCGCTACCGCGCTGACCATGCGCGCAATGGAAAGCGATCCGATGTCGGTACGGATCACCTTCGATTGAGGCTCAGTCCGGAAGCGAGTTGCTCAGCCGCTCCGTCGCGGCCAGATAGTCCTCGATGAACTCGCGCACCACCTCGCGGGCGGGCTTGACCTTGTTCATCAGTCCGACACCCTGACCGACGAAGTACGTGGCCAGCGCCTGCGCGCCCGGATGGCCCTGCGACGCCAGCACGTCGACGCGGCGGATGATCGGCTCGCTCAACATCGATTGCAGCGGCAACGGCAGCGGCTTCCGCCCACCCTCATTCGGCTGCCACGCGTCTGTCCACTGCGACTTCAGGTGCCGCGCAGGCTTTCCGGTACGCCCCGCCGAGCGTACGGTGTCGCGTGACGTCGCCGCCAAGAACTTCTGCACGGTGTGCGGCGCGGTCTCGGCCTCCTCCGTCGTCAGCCACACCGAACCGGTCCATGCCCCGTCCGCGCCCATTGCCACGGCCGCGGCCATTTGCCTGCCGGTCACGATCCCGCCTGCGGCCAGCACCGGCACCGCGCCCTCGATCGCCTCGATGACTTCCGGGATGAGCACCATGGTCGTCACCTCGCCACAGTGGCCGCCGGCCTCGGTCCCCTGCGCGACGATCAGGTCGACGCCCGCCCGCACCTGTTTGACCGCGTGCTCCTTGGCGCCGACGAGCGCCGCGACGGGCACGCCCCGCTCTTTTCCGGCTTCGATCATGTAGTCCGGCGGCACCCCCAGCGCGTTGGCGATCAGCTTGATCGGATGGCTGAACGCCACCTCGAGCAGGTCCTGGCCGGTGTCACCGGAAAGGAACGACGGACCGGTCCGCGGCGACTCCTCGGGCTCGATGTCATGTGCGGCCAGCAGGTCGGCGATGAAACCGCGGTAGTCCTCCGGGATCCGGCTGGCGAGCTCACCCCGCGACAGGTTCTCCCCTTTGCCCTCGAACTTCGCAGGCACGATGAGGTCGACGCCGTAGGACTTCGCGCCGACGTGGTCGTCGATCCACGACAGCTCCTGGTCCAGCTGCTGCGGCGTGAATGCCGTCGCACCAAGCACGCCGAACCCGCCGGCGTTGGTGACGGCGGCCACCACGTCCCTGCAGTGACTGAAGGCGAAGAGCGGGAAATCGATGCCGAACTGCTCACAGATGGCTGGCTTCA
>Ga0105247_10000701_pt1 | contig 26210 bp, 26 predicted proteins | sample KBSS24metaG_FD_81519 | JGI IMG/M metagenome (GOLD analysis project Ga0105247, IMG submission 81519) | Switchgrass rhizosphere microbial communities from Kellogg Biological Station, Michigan, USA - KBS S2-4 metaG | ecosystem: Host-associated > Plants > Roots > Rhizosphere > Soil | place...
CCGCTTGATCCTTTGGGCGATTGAATGCGTGGACGTTGTCCTCGATGAGGCTCGACAGAAGGGGAATCAGCCCGAGGCTCGTCTTTCCCGATCCCGAGTCGCCGAGAATGTGGGCGTGCTCGCCCAAGAGCGGGCGGTGGAGGAGGACGGGGAATTCCTGAAACGGTTCGTTGCCGAGGTAGAGGTGATCTGCCTCCTGGATCTCCTCGCCGTCGGGATCGGTGACCACGACTGGCGAATGGCGAAGTCGATCCGCGTACACCTGCCGCTCGTCCGCTTTTGATTGGGTCTTGCGATTGCGCTCGATGTAGCGCTCGTAAAACCAAAACGGACCCATGTAGAGGCCAAAAAAGATGAGAGAGGAAGCAGACCCGAGGATCCCTCCGTACAACGAGCCGTAGAGAGTTAGGATGAAGCGCGAGCTCTGTGGGCCGACTCCTCTGATGTCGTCACCGAGATTTGCCATGAAATGACCAAAGACGGACGGGTAGTACGTGTGGTCGCTCAAGTATCGCTGCTGCCAATACGTGTGGGTGTTGGCAAACAAATTCGCCAGCGCGAGCGCTGCAACAAATAGCCAGACGCGCGCGGCGGCCGGTAGAGACGACGGTCTCCACATTCCGGGTGCGTTGGAATTGTCGATCGTTAAAAACGCTCGCAGGATGCGTGTCCCGCGACGACCAATTAAGAACAGACCAATCATGCCGAGGGGATACATCACGCGCGGAACGAACCACATCAGGGGTGCCGTGATGAGAAGAATCGGAACCATCGGCACCGGATCGCGCAGGAAGGCCGGCTCGTCTTGAGGTGGGGCAAACGACGGATCGGCTCGCAGATAGCGGACACGGGCCTTGAGCACGAGACAAGAAACGAGCGCAACAAGAACGCTGACGAAGACTCGGACGTAGGGCGAGCCCTCGATGAGATGCCGATCGTCGAGGGCGACGATCGCGAAGCTGTAAAGGACTACGAGCCAGGCAACGACGGCGAATTGAAATAGTTGACGGCGTCGAGGATGAACGGTGTACGCGGCGTAGAGCGCGACCGTCGTCGGAAACATGCCGACGACGATGAGCATGAACGCGGTGCCGAAGGCTTTTTGAAAGAGGGGAGGGGCGCACATCACAAACCCCAAAAGAAGCATCGCGCGAACCAGGGCGATCCCAAACGAGAAGTCCTGGTCAGCGTCCAGTTCCGGTGGTCTGAACTGCAGCCGCAGAGCCGAATACCACGGGTGGGCCGTGTTCAAGCGCTCGAAGTTGAGCGAAGTCGTCGAGCGCGGCGTGTAATCGACCGGGGCTCGATGCAGGGTTGGACCGGAACGGTCTTCGGGGCGAAACGGCAATCTCACGTGCTTGGCTCCTTTAAAGCGGCTGGGTCGGGGACGCAGACGACATCGATTCGAACGCCCTTGGGAATTCGTTGCCTCGTTTGTGCAACGTCGATCGATTCGGCAAAGAGCGCTTTGCGGGCCTCGGACTGAACGAGGACGACGTAGCGATATCCACCCGTGGCGAGCCACTTCCTGGCCTCAGCAAGGCCCGTCAATCGCCGCGCATCTCGTGAAATCTCGTTGATCGCGTAGCTCGGAAGCGCCTGTGGGCCGGGCACGATCGCGCGCCCGATGTACTGCTCCGGACTTTGCTCGATGACGTAGGGGGCTCGCTTGCTTTTGGGGGAAAAACCGAGACTCGGCTCTCTTTCGAGCTCCTCAAGCGAGACTCGCCGGCGGATCGTTTTTGCGCCGCTTGCGTCTGGCTGACCGTGACAGAAGCACAAAACGGAGACCGCCGTGTGAACGGACTTTCCGGAGAGCTTTCCGACGCCTACGAACGGAACGCGGCCTTCGCTGCCCTTTACAGAAAGCACGTAGTACTTCAGGCCGGCGGTGCGATCGAGCGTGTACGCCACGACCAGGCTGCGCTCGTGGAGTTTTCGAAAGAGATTCTGGGTTTTGCTCTGCGAGTTGTCGCAAAAAAGACGCGAGACGATCGACGTGATCGTCAGGCCGTAGGTGGCGATGTGGTCAAGAACACGCTCGGCGCGACTCGGGTGTTGATCCTCACCAGAGCTCATACGGGAATCCCCTCGCCAGACAAAAGGCGTGAAAGATCCGCACTCGTTGTTTGGAGTACGCCCCTCCGAATTCAATGACTCGCTGAGAGGCGCCGCGAATCATAGCATCCGGAATCGGTCCTCCTCGGACTGGACGCGTCCGACGGATGACGCGCTCGCTTATCCAGTCGCGCGCGAGGGCAGGGAAGTGCTCCCGGTAGAAGAGGTAAACGGCTGCAAGGTGCAGATCGTGCGTGATCTCATCGAGGCGAAGCGGCGGTGAAGGGTAGCCGCCGAATTGCGCTGCGATGCCGGGCGCGATCGTGACGATCCTTTCGGCTCGTGGGACGTCTTTCCATCGAGCTTTGAGTGCGTAGGCGACCTTCCCAAAATCGGGCGTTTGACCATCGCCTGGCCAGGCGATGAGCGGGGCACGGAGCGGAAGCTCGGGGTGGGTAAGAGCGCGATCCAAATTTATATAGGCGTTCGATTCAAGCACGCGTAACCGTGCCAGCACTGCGCGCTCGCCGTGCTGGACGGTGCTCCACCAGGTGCGCCGGATCTGTTCGACCGAAAAGACGCGCACACATCGGGCAAGCGCTTCCAAAAGCTCGCGCTCGCGCTCCGTCAACGCCAATTCGGAGCGCTTTCCCACAGTGAAAGATGCACGCGAAGCGTGTCTGCAAATGATTGCAGACGAATGGTTTATAAAAATGACGGGGGAGTGCCGGGGGTACACACGGAGGCGAGATGCTTCGGTGCGGCAGCGTGGTTCTCAGGGGCAAGCCCCGTTCTTCTCATCGAAATGACCTCGGCTTCATGGACCAACTGGGCTCGTAGTAGTCGTTATCCTGGTGTTGGGCCCACCACTTGAGAATCTCTTCGTTCTGCTCGTAATAGGCGCGCTCAAGCTCCTTGTGGAGCGACGTTGCGACGCGATCGATACCGCGCGCGGCCCCATCGAGCATCGCCTCAAACACCGGCGGAAGGTCACCGTCGTCGTGGGGGCCCACGAGATCATCGGTCCAGTTGTGCCCCTCAAGCCAGGCGTGGAGCGCACCGTTGATGCTCGCCAAATTGTTCCAAGTCGCCGTTAGCGCAGTGGTACCGCCTTGGGTCAGGACGTCTTGTGCCGGCTCAGACGGAAGCATCGCGAGTGCCTCTGCGGTGACTTTGAAGGCCTCACCGATCAGCCGGGTGGGAGCAGTTGGGTCGTCGCTGACGAAGAGCCACAGGAGGAAGAACAACCCGAGGAAGTCCGTCAGGCGAATCGGTGCAAGGTGTCGGAAGTCGACGTGGGCGTCTCCTTGCGATGATGCTCTTGGGCGGGGCGGAGGCGGATTGTGCTGTGGCGTGTCGAACGGGTGCGATTTTGACATGGACCTCTGCCGATCCTGCGCGCAGCGTACCACCGAAACGCGGTTGATCTCGGCTGATTTCGGGCCGAATATTTTTTTGCGTTGCGAGATCGAACATCACTTGCAGCGACGAACACGTCGCGAGCCGAGTAGCCGAGCGCAGTCAAGAAAAATCTCGACGCTTTCCCACGCAGAACAGTCCGTTCAGAACGTTCCGGCAAATAATTGCAGGCGAACGATTTGCAGCAACGACAGGCGAGTGTCGGAGGAGCCTGCGGCGTTTCGTTCGACAGGTTTCAGCGAGCGCTTGAACAGCTCGGGTGTAAAATTTTCGACATCGGGCGAGTTCGTTGCCCGAGCGAGTTTTTAAACCCTCTTCCTGAGGTCGTGCTTTTTTCGTCGAGCACGCAAATCTGTGACGAACGTCTGCGCGAAGCAGAGGAGCAATTCCGGACTTCAAATTTCCATATCCGAGCGATTTCAATGCATGGCACACGCAACGGCGCGGCGTGGCATGCACGAGAGATCGTTTTAAACGCGCCGTTTTGGTGAACGTTATGGATGTGGAGCATTTGAGACAAGCACACGTTGAGGGTCAAAGATCGAAAGAAGCCTGGCAGAGACATTCGCAGCAGATGAAACTGCTCGAAAAAATCAACGCCAATACTTCTAGAAGTTCGGAACCACCGTCAGGACCAGATTGGTTCTCTTGGTTCATGGCGCTGTTGTTTATTACCCTCATCGGTGAGCTTGGCCTGATTGCTGGATCACTGGCTTTTGCAGTGATTGAGCACATCATCATGGCCGGATAGCTCCTGGGCCCATCAGTTCATGTCTAACGACATGCCCTGGTGGGCCCTTTTTTTTCAATCTCAATGAGGATTGTTGCGCTCGGCGTACAGCTTCATCAAGTGGTCGATATTGGCGACGAAAGCCTCACACCCGCGTGCGACCCAACCAAGAACTCGCGCCGCGCATACAGCCTGAATGCGTACGACAGGTATAAAAAACACGAATGGTTTAAGAACTCGCATCAACGATTCGTGTCGTCGAGACCGAGCGGCATAGACGCGCAAGGCTTCCGCGACTTCGTTCGAGGCGTCGTCAGAATCGTCGTCGGGATCGTCGCTGCTCATGCACGTCTTTCGGACATTGAATCGAGGGCGGTCTTTGACCCGACCATCGCCCTTCATTTCAACGCCTACGCGGCGATCCGCGGCTAGTCAAGCGCCGCCTTGCCGTCACCACCTTCCGGACGGGCCTGCCCGCTCTCTTACAAGTGCAGGCCGCGCGGATCCTCAGTACTCCGACGCGAGCATGATCGTCAGCACGCGAATCGTCTGCTTCGGATCGCTCGGGTCTTCGCTGCCGAATGAGAGCGTTCGATCGTAGTAGTCGATCTTCCAGAAAATCCGCTCGCCGGCGTGTTCGAACGAACCGAAATCCCGTTCGCCGTGCGGATCGTTGTCCGGTGTGAAGTCGCTGAAGCACTCGACCTTTTGACGAATCGCCGACTGCACTTCCAGGGGAAGCGCACAGATCCCCGCCGTCTGAACGAGTCGCCCGGCAATGCCCATCGCCGTGCGGCAGAGATCATTGAGCGCTGCGATCTTCTTCGTGTTCTCTGATTCCATGATGTTCCTCCGTGAGGTGGTTTTGGGTTCCTTCACGCGAAGGAGAGGAACCAAAACCGCCGAAGGAGGAACACACGACGACGCGCGCGGAGCGCGACCGAATCGTCTTCGGTGGGGAAACGTGCATCGGCCGTGACAGGCTTCGCCTGGCGCGCCCGCGAAGCGGGGGAGCCGTTGCGGTGGAGTCCGGTGGCTCGTTCGGAATCAGAAGTTGCATTCGGAACGGAGCGAAATCACAGTACGGGCGTATGGTGAGTTCAAAAAACCGCGACATCGAAGCAAGGCGTGCGGCGCTCGCGATCTTGGAGGCCGCTTTGGCAAATTGCCGGAACACAGACGCACGCTCACCGGCGTTAACGGCAGCGCTTGACGAGCTGGCCGCCGGCGCATCTGAATCGTGGCCGTTCGATCAATTTCGGCGCTCGCTCGACTATGGGGCAGAGGCTACTGGCGGATCATCGGCGGAGGGCCGCTGGCAGAATGTAAACGCTTCGCTGAACGCGATCCGACGCGTCATCGGACTGTGAAACACCGCACTGCGCCGAGGGCCGCGAGATGATGGAGAGATCGGTGAATATTTCAGCATGAACGCAAACGACATCCCCGCATTCATTTCCTACGCTCACGCCGACCGGGCGTACGGCGGCCAGGCGCAAAAAGTGCTCGCAGAGGTCGGGATCTCCGCGTTTTTGGCCCATGAGGACATCGATGTGTCCGACGAATGGCGAGAATGCCTGCTGCGAGAGCTGGCGCGATGTCGGCTGTTCGTTCCGTTGCTCTCGAAGAACTACCTCGCTTCGACGTGGGCCCAGCAAGAGGCGGGATTCATTGTTTCGCGGCTTTCGGATGTCGTGGTTGCACCATTGTCTCTCGATGGAACACGTTCCGGCGGATTCCTGGCGCATCTACAGAGCCCGAGCGTGAGGTCCGATGGCATCACGCAATCACTGCTGGTCGAGCCGTTGGTTGCAAGGTTTCCGCGAACGATTCTCCCAAAGCTGATCGAGGCAGCACGAAATGCGGGGTCATTTCGAGGCGCTGAGGCGCTCATTGCGCCGCTTGTTCGATTCTTTCCACTTTTCAACGTGGCCGAAGCACAGGCTTTCGCGGAAGCGGCTGTTAAGAATCCTCAAATCTGGGATGCCGCTCTGTGCTTCTCGGAGTACCTGCCGGCGTTCGTTCGCACTCAGGCCGAGAACATCCGCCCAGAGATACTTCGTCCGCTCGTGTACCAATTGGAGCACCGTGCGTGGTACCCCGGTGATTGAGCCGACACGCGGCTCAATATTGTTTTCCTTCTCTCACCTTCTTATGAATGATAAAATCCGTTATCATTCATAAGATGACGGACGAAAACGGGGGAGCGATGGCGGACTCGGCAAAGACCGGCGAACTGGTTCCGCGCGACGAACGGCCGTTGCCGCCGCTCCTGGTCGGCCGCGAAACGCCGGCCGCCGCGGCGGCGTTCTCTGGGTTCGTCGATCAGATCGCCGCGATCTTTGAGGCGTGGGTCACACGGCGCGAAAGCCCGCACACGCAGCGGGCGTACCGCGAAGATGTCATGACCTTCGTTGCGTTCATGGGCTTTGGGTGGCCGGACGATGCGCGCGAGTTGCTGCGGGTCTCGATCGCAGACGTCCTTCGGTACCGGACCTGGCTGCTCGCCGAAAAGCACGCGGCACCGAAAACGGTCGCTCGCCGCGTCTCGTCGCTGTCGAGCTTCTTCAAGTACCTCGCCGGCGCCGCGGCCGAGCTCCGGCTCCCGGTCGTCGTGCCGAATCCCGCGCACGCGCAGTTCATCGCCCGGGGCTCGACTGACGCGCGCGATGAGACGAAACACCTGACGGCAAACCGGGCGCGGCATCTGCTGTCGCTGCCGCCCTCGGAAGATTCGGTGCTCGCGTTTCGCGATCGCGCGCTCCTAAAAACGTTCCTCTACAGCGGAGCGCGAATCGATACGATCTGCACACTCCGCGTTTCCGATCTGCACCGCGACGAGGACGAGTACACGCTGCGTCTTCTCGAAAAGGGCAACAAGCGACGCACGATCGGGCTGCACTTTGAGGCCGGCCAGGCGCTCGACGAGTACGTTGCGAGAGCGGGTCTGACCAGTGGGCCGCTCTTCAGAGCGCGACGTGCACCACGGAGCGCCGATCTCGGCGAGCGGCCGATCTCGACGACAAGCGCGTATCGGGTCGTCGTGGGCTACCTCTCGCGTCTGCCCGGGGCGATGCAGGAGCGCGATGGAGAGGATCGGAAGGCGTGCATCTATTCGCCGCACTCGCTGCGCGCGACGACCGCGACGCTCCTCCTTGATGCCGGCGTCGACATTCGCAAGGTCCAAGAGCTACTCGGCCACAAGCACATCACCACGACGCAGATCTACGACAAGCGGCGCCGAACCACGAAGGAGAGCGCTTCGCACGCGATGCCGTTGTGATCAACCCGCATTACCTGACGACTTGATCGATGTGTACGTCGCGCATGCGTGGTTATTTGATGTGGTGGTCATGTCGTCAAGAGCTTCGCCAGATTAGCTGTCTCTAAACGATTCAATAGCGCAGACGCCTGGGCCGCCTCTACGGCGATCCGTTTCATCCGACCAAGTTCGGTGGTTAGGCGCGCGACAATCTCCGCTTGCTCTTCTACTGGCGGACGAGGAACGCGCATGCAACGTAGCGTTTCAAGATTGATGTTCTTCTGGGCAGTCGCTGGGGCAAATGCCTCAAGCTCTGACTTTGCCGTCCGAAAGAAGAACTCGACGTACTCAACTCGGCACACGGATGCCTGCGGCTTGAATCCGACTACACTGTCTGGAAAACAGGCGTCGAGTTGCAGAATGGCGGTCTCGGCGATGTTCGCCGCTATCGTTATGCAAAGTGTGCCCTTCGGCCAGATGCGACTCTGCGCAAGTCCGGCTTCGCTGTACGTTTGTGAAAAGCTTGTAAGGCAACCATTTGCGGCCTTGATATCTCCCGTTTGGACAAATGGATACGGTCCACCGTACAAATGCGGTGCGTTCCTGGGACGGTGTCTTGAGCGGCCGCGATCAAGCACACCCAGATCGGCCAAAGGCACCCACTCCCATGTAGTTGGCAACTGGTACGGAGGCTTGAAGTCGCCCGCTGCCTGTGTCGGTCGTGGTTTGAAATGGTTTTTCGAGCGCCAGTCCTCGGTCAGTTTTCCCGTGAAGGCCGCCTGCAGAATCTTTTGCTGGTAGCGATCCTGCAATGGCGAGATGCACGCCAATTCTTTTCTGACGCTCTCTGAGCGCGCAAAGCCAGCTCTTAACTTTTTGACGATGCTTCGCTGCACTCCAAGGGGAGGCAACAACATGGGCCAGCCGATCAGCGTCTTCTTGTCGATCTGCCTGAACGTCGTTCCCACGCCCGCCGCATCCAGAGCATCCGCCGCGGCTATCAGAAAGTATCTGAGAAAGTCCGCATCCACGGCCTTCGACGGCCGCACGCCCGCGACCCCTCGTCCCAGGCAATAGCGACCGTCGGCAACCGCGAGTCTCCCAATCGTCGCACGAATGCAAAGAACCAAGTCGCCTGGTTCGCACAGCTTGGTGGGCTCAGTAGTGAACCGCGAGGCGCTGAGGCCCTCGCCGACGAAATCGGAGGCGCCGCCGATGAGTGGCATGCCATTGCCGTCGTGATTGGTCGCACTGCCACTCGGCGATTGACCCATCTCAATGCTCGCGACTTCGCCGAGCGTCGTGTGGGTCCAAGCCTCATGCTCGGTCGGCATTATGGGATCTCAAGTGCCTTCAGCTCGGACAGCGCGTTTTTGAGATGCCGCACGATCGCGTCTGCTAATTCTTGTGGCTCTGTCATGTCGTCTTCTGGATCCTTGCTCTCGTCACGGAGCCACAAAATATTCAGATTATCGCTCCGGGCAGCAAGTGTGTCGCGACTGAAAAATCGAAACCGTCCGTCCGGGCCAGTGTCGCTGCGTTTGGAGTGACCGGCCGGATCCTTCCCAAATGCTTTCTCAAACGATTCGAAGTCCGCCTGTGATAGCGGCCGTGTCTTGCCGAAGGCGTCCATGTTCGTCCGCAGGTCGTACACCCACACGCCCTTCGTGTTGGCCTTGTCGCCCTTTCCGCGATTCATGAATAGTACGTTCGTGTTCACTCCCTGTGCATAGAAGATCCCCGTTGGAAGTCGAAGCAGCGTGTGAACGTCGCACAACTCCATCATCCATGTGCGTAGGCGTCGTCCAGTACCGTCCTCAAAAAGCACGTTATCAGGCACCACAACGGCGGCTCGACCACTCGGTTTTAAAGCCCTTACGATGTGCTCTAGGAAGGCGAGCTGCTTATTTGCGGTGTCAGCCGTCACCGAGAAGTCCGCGCGAGTCGGCCGCCCGCCGCCCTTCTTATTTCCAAAGGGCGGATTTGTCAGAACTATGTCGGCCTTGCCAATTCGCTCTCCGTCTGGCGACAGCGAATCCCCGATATCAACCATGCTTTCGATGCCATGAAGCATCAGATTCATCAGGCAGAGTCGATGCGTTTCGGGGACAAGTTCGATCCCGACAAACGCGTTTCGACGCTGAAAGAATGCTTGCGATTCCTTCAGCTCGTACAACTCATCGGTTGAATCTTTGATGTAGCGATCGGCTGCTACAAGAAAGCCGCCGGTGCCAGCCGCCGGATCCTGTACGACTTCGCCAGGTTCCGGCTTGACGAGACGCACGATGCAATCGATCAGTGGCCGTGGCGTGAAGTACTGGCCAGCACCGGACTTCTTCTCGTTTGCGTTCTTTTCGAGCAGGCCCTCATACAGATTTCCGAGACCTTCCTCACGAGCCGAAAACCAATCGAGCTTGTCGATCGCGTCCGTCAGTGCCTTCAGGTTCGTGGGCTTTCGCAGCTTCGTCTGGGCATCGGTGAAAACAGCGAGAACGACCGGATCTTTTGCTTTCTTCGAATTTCCAAGGTCAAGCAACAGCTGACGGTAGAATTCGAGCTGCTCAAGTCCCTCGCTTTTCGCGAGCTTCTCCCAACGGTAGGCTGGGGGCAGCCGTTCCTCGTGCCCCGTCTCCTCAAGCATCTTCAAAAACAGTAAAAACGTCAGCTCCGTAACGTATTCACTGTACGTGATGCCATCGTCTCTGAGAACGTGACAGAGACTCCAGAGCTTCGCGACGATCTCTCGAGTCGTTCCCTTCCCGCCTTTCACGCCGCTGTTTTCCACAATTCCTCATTGATGTCGCCAAGAACAGCCTCAAGCTGGCCGCCAAAAATCTTATTGAGACGCTGAAAACCGCCGTCCGCGCGAAACGGCTCCTCATCGATCGCAGCTCGGTCGACGACGAATTCGCGTAGCAGCTGCTCTTCGATCCGCTTGAGCCATTTCCGCTGAACCTCAGTCCACCCTTTGCTTGCAACGATCCGCCTCATTGCGCCCTTGACGCGAATGTCGAACGGCGTCAACGCGTCACCGATCGCTGCCTGCCGTACGAATCCAATGATTGATGCTGCGATGTCTTCGTTTTTTGCCTCTGACCATGCATGACGAAGGCTCGCTTCGGAAAATCCCTGTCCGTCGAGCGCGAGTCGAAGCGCTTTGAGTTCCGCTCGCGTCAGCTCACGTGGACGCTGAAGAACCACCGTCAGCGCCGCAATCTTATTCACGTTGCTTCGGACGAACTGCGTGAAGCTCTCAAGAAAATCTGCCGGTTTCTGCCCCTGACCATAGCCGCGGCTTACATCGAGCAGTTCGTCTGGGTGATGGGAGATCGGAATTGCCGTGCGGCCTGGTGCGTCCGCAACGCTGTCGAGGAGCTTGCCGAGCGTCGGACGTAATTTCAGCCAACTTGCGATCAGATCGCTCGGCTCCGCCGCAAATCGCTTGAGCGTCTCCTCCGGTGTCTCGCCCGCGTCCGCTTCGTACTTTGCTCTCGCGTCCTGGCGCAATCGTCGAATTCGGCGCCGCATTAAGATCACGATTTGGTCCCGGACGAGGTCTCGGTGCCGGGCCTCCGCAAGCGTCGTCAGTTCGGCGAACAGTTTTTCCAACGTCACTGCCGGCTCGACGACGACAGGCCGCATTTCTGTGAGCTTTTGGAGGTTCGAGTAGAGATCCACTGCGTCAAAGATTCTGAATGTCTCCTTCCCGATTTCTGGGCACAAGCGGGTTGCCCGTCCGAGCATCTGTTCGTAGAGGATGCGGCTGTTGACACGTCGGAGAAAGACGAGGTTCGTTATTGTGGGAACGTCGATTCCGGTAGTCAGAAGATCGACTGTGACCGCAATTTTTGGAAGTGCGTCGTTTCGAAATGACAGAATCTGCTTCCCTGGTCGGTCGACACTACCTGTGATCTTCTTCACTGCGGCGTCGTCGATCTCGCCGTAGGCGGCTTCAAGCGCTTTTTTGACCTGGTCAACGACGATGTCTGCGTGGGGATCTGTCGCCGCAAAAATGAGAGTCTTGCCGGGAAGGTTGGGATCGATGTAGCGCGCTAGTTCCTCGGCAACGACTCGATTGAACTCTTCGGTCACAACCGCCTTGTTGAATTCTTCGACGTCGAACTGAATTTCGTCGGGAGCGTGGGTGAGGTCAATCTTTCCTGTCTGCTGGTCGAGCAGCTCAAGCGTCTCGCCCTTTGAAAACTTAATTCCGGCCTTGCTGAGCGCGGTGGTGATCTGAATCGGTGGCTCATGGTCGACCAGAAATCCATCGATGACCGCCTCGCGGTACGAGTACTTGAAAACGGGATCGCCGAAGATGCTGACTGTGTGAAGAGCCGGCGTCGCCGTTAGGCCAATTTTGACGGCATCGAAGTACTCGATCACCCGTCGGTATTTCGAGATGTAGTCTTCTTGGTTCTTGAAGCTTAGCTCATCGTCGGACAGCTCCCGGTCAAGGAGGTAGCCCCGATGGCATTCATCGACCACCATGAGGTCGTACTGATCGATCGGTGGGACCTCGGACGGTTCGGCCGTATAAAGAACGCGACGCACCAGGCCCTGAATGGTGCAGATGTGCACGCGCGTTTCAGAGTCGGGCGTGACCGTCTCGGACCCTTTGAGGCCAAAAATGTCGGCGAACGTCTTGGCACTGACAATGCGCGTGGTCGAGAATTCCCCAGCGGCCTGAGTACCGAGTGCGGTTCGATCGACGATGAAGCACACATGACGAAAGCGCTTCGAAGCGAGCAGTCGGTAAAGCATCGCGATCGAGACTTTCGTCTTTCCGGTACCAGTCGCCATCGCGAGCAGCATTTCTCGGCGGCCGAGCGCAAGTTGTTCTTCGATTTTTTGGATGGCTCTTTTTTGATACGGCCGGAGAGGAAAGCCGAATTCAATCGGACGGTTCTGCAGGTCCCCTTCTGCGGCGTCGACATCGATGTCGAACCGGTCTTTGAGTCCATCTGGCGTTGGCCAATCAACGAGAGCTCGGCGACGATTGGTGCCTCGGCGCACGTCGCGAAACCAGATTCCGCTCTCCGTTTCAAGCTGCTTTAGAAACGGACGGCCGTTTGCTGAGAAAACAAACGGAACGTGAAATTCCGCCCCTTCTCCGTCCGGCCACGGGCCGCCGAACAGCTCTGCGACAACCCCATCGAAGCGAATGCCGCGAGCGTAACGCTGCGCTTGATCAATGTGGGACGAAACGTTTTTGTTTCGACGTTTTGCCTCCACAAGGCCGACACATCGCAGCCCGAGGAAAAGCGCGTAGTCCGCCGGACCGTTCTTCGTGGGCCATTCTGCGATGGCCATGTTTCGGCCTTTGACCGGACGAGTGCCAACTGAAAAACGAAGATTTCGAGTGTCTGCTTCCCAACCGCGGGCAACGAGCTGAGCGTCTATCAAAACCCGAGTTGAGGCTTCATCGATGTCGATCGCAGCGGCTGCTGCCTGGGCCTTGGCAACAAGCGTTTCTGGAGGCGTTGCGGCATTTTCGGCTGCTGCTTGGAGCGCGCTCAGCTGTGCGGCGAGAGCGCTGCGGGCCTGCTCCGCCTCAGATGCCATCTGTTCCCAAACGGCGCGGTCCTCACTTTCCTTTTGCGCTCGCTCCTGCGCGGTCAAGCGTTCGCGGGCTTCTGCTTCAGCTTGCTGTTTGGCGTTTTCGGCCTCTGAACGTGTAGCCCTGACGGTCTCCCGCAGCTCCTCTAGCTCGGCATGAAGGGCCTTCGTTGCAGCGTCTGGGTCGGGTGGTGGGACGAATGGGCCGGGTGCGAACTTCGGTGTGCTGAACGTGCGATGAAACCAAACTCCGAGCTCCCGAGCAAACTTCAGCGCGGAAAGAGCTTCTGCGTGGGTTCCGGTCTGGTGGTGGGTGGCTCGATTTCCGACGATTCGAAGCTGATGAAATAGTTCTGCCGGTTGTTGGGGTAGAACGCCTTGGATTTTTAGGCGACGAATCAGATCGCTCTGTTGCTCGTCTGCTGACGAGTAGAGGCCGGCTTTTGCCGCCGTCAGCTGCGCAAGCGCCTCACCGAACTGTCGGAGCTTGATGAGGCACGTGTTTGGATCTGCTGTGAAGTACCGCTCGGCCAATGCGCCGAGACGCACGAGCTGTTCATCGTGCACTCGAAGAAAATCAAAATTGGCGGATCGCGGCCGCACCTGGTCGGACATCCTCATCAGGTCTTTAGAAAAGCGCTAAACGTTCCGCGTTGACGGTTGGGATCTGCCCCAGCGGAGAAATTTCAGAATCCCAATCATTGAGGACTCTCCTCATCCGCATGCGGACCCTTCAGGCCCATCTCAACCTGATCCTGAGGCAACTGCAACAATTCGGCCGCTTTTGGTAATGAAATTAGCCCCTCTGCCAAAGCGCGATAGCACAAGCGCTCGAATCGCCGCGGTCGTTCCTGCTGCCCACGTCTAACCTGGGGTTCGAGTTCCTCGGGTTCCTGAGTGCGCCAACCCCGGGCGATATTCTGAAACGCATAAACGAGCGTCGATTCGCTGATCACATCAAGTTGGCGGAGACGCACGAGCAGCGCCGCGCCGCTGACACGGTACAGGCGCTTTAATTCGATGAGCTCTTGGTAGCCGAGCGCATTGCGGTGCTTCCCCACTTCGCGAAGCAGATTTTCGCGCGGCATCATGAATGCACCGCCAAATGCGGTCGCGGCCTTCTCTTCTTCTTTGTCCGCTAGGCTGTCTGGATCGATCAGTCGGTGGGCCAACTCGTGCGCAAGCGTCAGACGCCGGCGCTCAAGCGAGAAGCGGCAGTTCACGACGATAACGGGAAGTTTCAAATCGTCGTCTGGCTGTCCGATGAGGCACGTAAATCCGGAGACGCGCTCCGGAAGCGGCACAACGAGAACTTTGAGGCCCTTTGCCTCGAATAGCTCCGTCATGTTTGGAATCGGATCGATACCGAGCTGCCATTGCTCCCGTGCATCGCTCGCTAGTTTCTCAGCGTCGTCGATTCTTTTCAGGCGACGTGGACTCGCAAACGGGCTCTGCCATTGTGCGCTATCGAGATCAAGGATTGATTCGATCTGGAGGTATCGTTCGATCCATTCGAGGACCTCGGTTTCAACGTGCGCACGGTCTCGTGCACTCGTGTTCGCCTTCGTTCTGAATTCAACGCTCGACAGCTTGACCCCCTGCGTGTCGAGCAAATAGCCAACGGACACATCAAGCGCTTCGGCGAGCGCCGTCAGGACGCCAGAGCTCGGCACGTCTTCGCCCCGCTCGTACTTGCCGATCGCCTGCGCAGTGACCTTGCCGCCAATGGCGGCGGACAGATCACGAAGAGAGAGGGCGGCTTTGCGCCTGGCGAGTCTGATGCGGTCACCGATCACGGCGTGACCGCCGGTTTACAATTGCCATTCATTGGTATGTACTGTAAACTGCCTTCCTCGACCGTACAAGGGTTTTTTGGCCGATTTGATTCTATGAGCGCTATCGACACATCGAGCAACCCTCCAGGAGTGGCGCGCCGCTGCGTGCTGCCGGACGAGGATTTTGCAGCCGCATGGTCCTCTATCATGGTCGAACCTGGCGTACGGGAGCGTCTGGTTGCACAGTGCCTGCTCGCCCTGACCGTCAGACGTGAACTCCCCTTCGAGTCAGCTCCCCTCCACGGATTGATTCTCCTAAGCGGAGCGCCCGGGACGGGCAAGACGACCCTCGGACGGGGGCTTGCCAACCAGGTCGCGAAGCAACTTCCCGGAACGAAGACCACGTTTGTCGAAGTCGACCCGCACGCCCTGACCAGTTCGGCCTTGGGACGTAGCCAACAGGCCGTCGCAAAGCTCTTCGAACAGACGATTCCAGAACTTGCCTTGAACGGAGTCGCAATTGTCCTGCTCGACGAAGTCGAGACGCTTGCGGTGTCGCGGCATCGGCTCAGTTTGGAAGCAAATCCCATAGATGTGCATCGTGCAACGGATGCAGCGCTCGCCGGCATGGATCGGCTGACTCGTGAGCACCGAAATGTCCTCCTCATCGCCACGACAAATTTCCCGGAAGCTCTCGACGCCGCCGTCCTCTCGCGTGCCGACCACATTGAACAAATCGCTCTTCCAAATGCGGCTGCGCGCGCTGAGATTATCGTCGATACGCTCAGCACTGTGGGCCGAGTCTGGAAGCATGTCCGCGCGCTTGAGGCCCGTGCCGAGCATCTTGCGAAGGCAGCCGAAGGACTGGACGGGCGGCGCATCCGTAAGGGCATTTTTTCAGCGATGGCATCGGACATCGAAACGGCGAAGGATCCGAACCGACTGACGGCGGCCCAGATCGAGTCCTCTTTCTGTCAGGCGCTGAAAACGCAGAAGGGACACGGCAAATGAAAGTGCGGCGTGACATCAGTTCGATTCCGCATCGTTCAGCGAGCGAGACGTGGCAACGGATCATCGACATCATCAGCGGTCCAAATTCGCGCGACGTCCAGCAATTGAAGGACGCCGCCGGCGTGATGGGCTCGATCATCACAGACGAACATCCATCGACACGACCGATTCTCCTCGAAGGCGTGGAGGCCCAACTTCGAATCTACTGCCGTTATGGAATCAGGGCGGTTGAGGAAGGTGATGCAGTCGATCCCTTGACCTGGAATCCAACGGCCGGCGACTGGACGATGCACGTGCCGTGCGACAACGAGAATTTCGGATGGGTCACTACAGCGCTGCAGAAGACATCGCCACGCATCAAGGTCTTTGATGTCGCCGCAGCCGAACGCGCTGAAGACGATCTGACAAGGGACAACACCGAAGCCGTCGAGCCCCTCGTCATCGACTGGAACTTGAGGGGATGAGATGCAAACGGCTTACGCTTACACCACCGCTTTCGCACGAACCCACAGCATCGCTTTTCTCAGCGACAACCTTCGAAATTCGTTGCGGGATGTGATCCGAGAGAACGGAATCAGTCCCGTGAAGCTGATGCAGGATTGGGCGATTGTCGAGCTCGGCATCCGCACCTGGCTGGAGAGCGAGCACCTGACGAATATCGTTGTCGAATTTTTCAGGCCTGGAGCAATGAGCGCCTCGGCCCGTTGGGAATTCCCCGTCGGATACACGGGCTCCGGCATCGATGACGACATGTGGCTCGACAAGAACTACCTTCGACAGCTGATCGCGAAATCGAAGCGACCGTCGAGCGACTGCAGCTACCGGATCGTTCTGTGCACCAAGCCAGGCGCCGCGCGAGTGGAAGGCTTTTCGGATTGCACCTTTCTCTCCACGGATCAGCTCGTCGCGCGTCAGGGCGGCACGGTGATCGCGACAGGTCACATGACGGCGTCCGTCACGTACTGGAGATAGCCATGTTGACCACGATGCAGGCGTTCGACAAATTCCGTCAGCGGCTCGAACTGAGCGAAACCGAACGCAACGACGCGGCCCGACGTCAGGAAGACGTGCGCGCATGTATCCGAGCGGGGTTCGACCTGACGACTGATTTTCTCTCGGGGTCGTACCGCCGTCACACCAAGACCAAGCCGCTTAAGGATGTCGATGTGATGTTCGTGCTCGGGGAAAAGGAGCGGTGGCGCCGTGACAAACCGCCAATCGAGACACTTCGCGCGTTTGAGATGTGCCTGAAGAAGAAATACATAGAACCGGGACAAGTCGAGATCGGACGGCGTTCTGTCACGGTCGAATTCGAAAAGCGGTATTACCCCGACGGGCACGAGGGGAAAGTACTCAGCATCGACGCCGTGCCCGCGTTTGCATCGGGGAAGAACGATTACGAGATACCAGACAAGATCACTGGAACCTGGATCAAAACGAATCCTGAAAAGCATCAGGAGCAGTCGACCGCCAAAAACAAGGAGTTGACGGGGCACTGGGTTCCACTCGTGAAGATGGCGAAGGGATGGAATCGGGCCAACGGCAAGCCGGTGAAGCCCTCGTTTCTGATCGAAGTGATCGCCGAAGATCTGATCGAAGCGCCGTTCTCAAACTACCCCGACGAAATTCGAAACCTTTTTGCGGCGATGGAGGCCAACATCAACCGGAGCTGGCCGGATCCCGCGCGTCTTGGGCCGCCGGTCTCAGATCAGATGACGCCCGAGCTCATCGCTGCCGCGAAAACAGCGCTTCAGGATGCGCAGCGCAAGGCTGCGCTTGCGCGCCGAGCCGAGGAAACGGGTCGACAGGGTGAGGCTTTGCGCATGTGGTCCGAGATTCTTGGCGATTATTTTCCGCTCTCGTGAGGTGCCACAAATGAGCGACTGGTCACTGTCTCAACTGCTTTCGGGTCTTCACGAGGATATTGAGCGCCGCCTCGAGGCGGTCCGAAAAACATTCGGGCACCCGACGGCAAAAGGCGATGCCAGTGAGAACGTCTGGCTTGAACTTCTGCAGAAATACCTGCCCAAGCGCTACCAGGCCGAGAGAGCATTCGTCGTCGACAGCAACGACGTCTTCAGCCAGCAGATCGACGTCGTGATTTTCGATCGACAGTACTCGCCCTTCATATTCGACTTTGAACGTCAGAAAGTCGTTCCCGCAGAAAGCGTCTACGCATTGTTTGAAGCGAAGCAGACGATTACTGCCGGCGAGGTCGAGTACGCGCAGGGCAAAATAGCTAGTGCACGGCGTCTCTACCGCACCAGTCTGCCAATTCCGCACGCCGGGGGCACCTATCCTCCCAAGGCATTGCATCATATTCTCGGCGGACTGCTGACGTTCGAGAGCGATTGGAGTCCTCCGCTCGGCAAGTCCCTTACCGATGCGCTCGAACGCGGCACTGGTGAAAGGCGCCTCGATCTAGGCTGCGTGGCGGCTCACGGCACGTTCGGCTGCGACGCGACCGAGTGCTATACGATTACGCCGCAAGGGAAACCTGCAACCGCTTTCCTACTGGAGCTCATCGCACGACTTCAGAGCAGCGCGACCGTCCCGATGATCGATGTTCGTGCGTACGCAAAATGGCTTGCCGCATGACGTGCGTCGCACAAATCGACGAAGCTGTGATCGTCGGCTGACAGAAAGCTGTTAAAAAGGCTTTCTGTATTACTTCTTTTCTTGCTCTCGATAGAGTGTCTGAAAACCCTCCTGCTCGAAGTGCCGGTCGCTCGTTAGCACTTCTGTCACGCCCTCCTGGCGCATGACCTCCATCGAGATGCAGTCAGTCAGGCTGTAGCCCTTGTCGGTGCGGGCCGCGTAGAGCCCAAGGCCGGCAAGAAACAAGCGCTCGGTGTCGTGCACGATGCGCACGGTCTTTGTGTCGAGCATCGCTTGCACGCTTTCAGCGCACGCGCGGCGAAGCCGAGGACCCCAAGCTGCAAAAAAGTTCAAGTACTCGGTGAGAACGGCTTCTGTCGTAAGAAGCGTCTGCGGCTTTAAGGAGCGCGACAACGAGAGGGCGGCCTGGTGTGCTTTGTCTTGAACGTTCGTCAGAGCAATCCAGTACCAGGTATCAGCAAAAACGGCATTCATGCCGTCCGCTTCGAATGGCCGTAGAGGTAGTGATCGTGCTCACTCGCGCCGTCGTCGGGAAGCTTCGAGAGTTCCTCAACGGGCACATCCTTCGTGGCCGCTGCGATCCGGTCCCAAATGGGACGGTCGTCTGCGGGAAGCGTCGAGCCGTTTTTTACCAGACGCAGAGTGATGCTCTCGCCGGCGCTTTCGAGCTCAAGGGCGTCGCCCGGTTGCAGGTCGAGCTGCTCTCTCAGTGGTTTTGGGAGGGCGACGCGACCCTGCTCGTCTAGGATGAGGCGGGCATTCATAACGGGACTCTTTAAGCTCAACTGTGGTTTAAACGCTAATTCTACGCTGCTCGTCCGTCCCTGTCACGATGAAGGTGGACGATTCACGGCCCAATCATACCGGCTTGGGCGCGCGCTTCTCGCGGATGATTCGGCGTCAGAGCGAGGCCTCGTCACCTGCATTGCTAGGCTGTAAAGCTGGCTTTCTGTTTTTCTAGACTTCCCCACTTCAAGTGCGTTAAAGCTCCGCTCAACGCCGGCGACGAAACGTCCTGACGTTGTTGAATCGTGAGCAAGAGCCGAATCCACGAATGCCCGGCTGCCAACCGGGAAAAGGAACGGTGGAGATCACCAACCACCACTCGGCTGCTCGTAGAGCCGGATGCGTCGAGAGGCGCTTGTCCGTGCTCGATGGAGGCTCCCGAAAGTAAAACCCGCGCGAGCAATCGCGCGGCCCAATCTTCGGGTTCTATCCAATGGTGAAAACACCCCGCTCGATGCGGGGCGACGGAGACAGACCCGCGGGCGGAATGCCCGAGGGCTGCAGCTGTTCAAAGCAGGTGGCTGCGCGCGCGAGCGCGCAGGAATCCTGCCCAGGGGACTCGGGCCACGGGGCTCGTTTGACCTGGCTGGCGTGGGGAGTTTTCGGCCTCGCAAGGGGCTGGAACCGGCAGACTTGGCCGTCTGTCGGCGACCGGACGAAACATCCGGCGGCGAATAGCTCAACCATGAAAGGCGCGAAAGCGCTTGCCAGTGAGACCGAACGGAGACGGGACCGAACCGCGAACGGTGAGAGTCGAGGGTATGCGGGCGCTTCTTGCTTCGACCCGCAGAAATCGCCGGGACTCCTCGGCGTAAACGAGACGACGGCGGGAGCCGTCGAGCTCCGACAACTCATCTCGGGGAGCATTTTTGCTCCCCCAAGCGACGTGACCGATCGGTCGAAGGCAGTTGCTAATCCGGGAAGGACTCGTGCTGCCGCGGGTGGTGCCGCGGTGCCTGGCCGGCCGCCAGGTGTTCGAAACGCGCGAGTCTGGGAGTGGCGCTTGAGTAGGAGCCGGCGAGAGCCGGGCGGATTTTTCCGTTGCAAGGCAGTGACGGGCCGTTCCTCGTTTCGGCGTGGCAACCGAAACTCGGCGAGGACGACGAAAGGGCGGACGAGCAACGTGTGTGATTCAGCAACGAACCGGGAGCGCGAGCTCCCGGGGCTTCTGGCGAACACAGGCGCGTGGTCACTACAGACGGGCCTTGGCGGGCCTCTGTGTAGCGGCAACGGCACGGCGAACGGTGTCCCGGTCTTCTGAAAATTCCGGGACTCGGGCCGAGGTTGCAACCAGGGTGGCGGGCTCGCGTCGAAGACGCGCAAGACCGCTACCGCTATAGCTCTGAGCAACCGCAATTCATGAAGCAAGCGGCGCGAAGCGCGCCGGGAGTGCTTCGGGACGCGGAGCGGCACGGGGCACGAAGGAGGATTTTTCTTCACGGTCTGGGCCTTGGGGATTGGCCCGTTTTCAGAACGAACAATCCCCCCTCTGTTGGGGGTGCTCTTTGTACCGGTGCGACGTGCCGACAATTGCCGGATTCGTGCAGCAAGTAGCCGTCGGCTACCTGACGCACGAGTATTTCTTCTACGTCGCCGGCATCATCCGCGAGGGCAAGGCTCCGCAGCGCGTCGACGAAAAACTCGTTGCGCGCTACGGGCTCGACGTCTCGAAGTGGACCCGCGCGCGGCGCAAGCGCGCGGGTCTTGCAAACGTCGCCTACGTCCGGCACGGGCGGTTCTTTCTTCTCCTCGCGACGCACGGCAAACACCGGTTCTTCGACGAGGAGGGAAACGCCGTCCGGGACGCTCGGCGTGAACCGATTCGGTTTGCCAGCTACGCAATCAGCCACCGCGGCGGACACCCGCACGTGCGGATCGCCGAGCCGACGATGAAAGACCTCAAGGAACGGCTCAGGAGCCTCGCTGTTACGCGTTCGGCCGAAGAGCTGGCCCGAATCCTCCACACACTCCCCTTCGAGCCCTACGCCCCCGTGCGCGCCCAATTCTGCGAACTCCTCCGGATGGTCAACCGGCTTCGAGCTGTGGGGGGGCTCGATCCGGTTCCCCGGTCATCTCTCCGGCTTCGCCGGTCTCCCGTTCGGGTGTTCAAAGAATTCGCGCGGCCATCGTCGCAAGCTGCCTAGTTGCTCGTCTTCGGGCGGTGCCGTTTCAAGCCGCCTCCCCTTTCATAGCCGTCTTCCGCTTTCGGGGGTCCAGGGGGTTGCACCCCGGGCAGGGGTGTCCCCCTGGTCTTCTCTTCGTTTTCTTTTTTCCGAAAATCTCCACAGGAGGGCGAAGCCTGTACAGGCCGCATGGACTAGAGGAAAAGTACGTACAGGATTAGGGGGGGACCGTTTCACCGTCCAAACGACCTGGAGGGGGGACCGTTTCACCGTCCTTGGCTAGATCCAAGGGGGGACCGTTTCACCGTGGATAACCCATTCAAATCCACAGGGTTATCCACAGGCTAAGCCTACGTTGAGGGCTGTTTACGCGCTGACGGTTTCCAGCTGATCGCAGGCCGGCTCGTTGGGAGCACCACTACCCCACCAGTCGCCGGGCTGAGCTTCAGTCCGGGGTAGACGGTCTGGATTTTTCGAAGCGCGTCCTCGGCCTTTCTGCGGAAGTCCTTGGGGTCTTTGTAGTCGGACCCAAACTGCGCGGCCAGGCCCCGCCACGGCACGAACATCGGCTTTCCGCGGCGGGCGACAGACAGCGCTTTGTGGGTCGACCAGGCGTAGAGGTCCAGTGCCAGGGGCGAGCGTTTCAGGGCCTTGAGGGCCCGCGTATCGAGCGGCACGGGGGCTGCGGTGAGCGCCTTAAAAAACTCCTCCCCGAGCTCGATCCAGTTCTCCCAGAGCGTCATCTGGTCGGGCTGCTTTGGGTTCCACCAGAGCATCGTCTTGGAGGTCACGTTCATGTTGACGCGTGCTTCTTTGATCGCTCCGCGCCCGGGACCCTTTGAGCTTTGCTCGGCGTAGATGAAGCTGATGCTCGATGTGAAGAGGCGTCGGCTCTGGTTTCTGACCCGGGGGCCGTCGCCGCGCTTTCCTCCTCCGGTGTGGGGGGAGAGGCCGATTGCGCGGATGAACTGGTTGTAGGTCGAGCCCAGTTCTAGCTTTCGGTTTCCGGTTCGGACGGCCTCGCTCGTCATCCAGAAGCACAGTAAACGCGGAATGCTGCCGTATGGGTAGCCGACGAGTTTTCCGCTCAGGGGGTCAAATTGGGAGACGATCGAAAGGGTGAAGTTCCCGTTTCGCCGGGCCCAAAACGGCACCTGTCCCGGGTCGCTGTGTGGGAGCGTGCACTGAACAAGCTCCCGGGCCATAAACGCCAGCTCCTCCGGGTCGGGGGCGTCCTGGCGCACCTCGACCGAGGTGTCGAGAATCTTTCGCTCCGAGCGCGTCAGGCTCTTTGGCTCCGGCTCTTCGGGGGGAGCCTTTGTCTTGAGCTCCTCGGCGATCGCTCGAAAAAAGTCCGACTCCCCTACCTTCGTAAACCCGGCCGGCTTACGCTCGTCGGTCACTTTCCACCGAGGTAGGCGTTAACGGCCTCGGTGATGATCTGCTGAATGGGCCAGTTCTCAGAGTCCTCGGCCTTGCGGCGAATTGATTCTTGAAGGAGTCGGCTTCGCACTTCAGGCCCGAGCTTGATCGTCATCTGCTTTAGGGGGACGCCGCTTCTGCGGCCGGTCGAACTCTCAGCGGGTGCCGGGCGTTTTGAACGTCCCCGACCCGCGACAAGTTTTACAGCTTTCTGTTTTTCTTCTTTTACCTCTTCCTGTGTTTCTGTTCCCTGCCCCGGCGGCAAGTACGCTCGCGCAAGCGCAGCCATTTTCTCTCTGCCTTTTTTGATGCTCATTTGCCCACCATCTTCTCTACGGCCCTTGCCAGCTTCTGAAACTCCTCCACCGCCTCGCTCTCTTTAAAAATCTCCCGCACGGTCGCCCCTTCAAGGACGGCCTCGGCGACGATGATTCGCTGGTGGATCGCCGGTAAAACCACCTCTCCCAGCTCCTTTAGATTTGCCGGCAAATCGCGCCCGAGCGTCGTCGATTGAACGACCTTTGAGGGGATGAACGCAATCAGGGGCTTCTTCCCTGCCCGTTGGCCCTGGGCCTCGCGAATCATCTCCAGCGCCTGCTTTGCGGCCAGAAGATCCAGCGGCGAGGGTGTGACCGGCAAAAGCGCGAGGTCTGCCGCAAGCGCTGCGAGCATGCCGGCTTCGGGAAAGCCCGGGGGGCTGTCAAGGATGACGTAGTCGGCCTCCCCGCGTGCGCGCTCGACTTCGAGCCGAAACGTCCGGTGTTGCTTGTCTTCGACGTCGACCGGCCGAACGAAGCGCCTCAGGAGTCCATCCCCCATTTGTGCCCACTGGGTGAGGCTCTGCTGCGGGTCGAGATCGAGCAGGATGACCGTGCGTTTTAGGTGGATGAGCTCGCCGGCGAGATTTGCGCTGATCGTGCTCTTGCCGACCCCGCCCTTTTGCTGAATGACTGCGATAACGGCCACGTCTGCTTATGCCCTCCGAGTGCGTATGATACACCGGCTGGCTTAACAGCAAGACAGATTAGCCGCTACACATTTCACGATGTTTACAGCTTTCTGTGTTAACAGCTTTTATGCGGCGGTGGGGGGAGCGCGCCACGATCGATCAAGCGTCGATAGGAGACTCAGTCGTTGTGAGCCTTTTGGTGGTGCACGAGTTCTTGAACCGTCTCAATAGTTATGGCTTGAAGCTTCATTGATTCGGCGAACAGTTCGTGAATACGAGTCACGACGAAAGTCATCATCGCCTGCAATACTCCAACCACAGCGAGGGATGTGAACATCACCAAGACGAGAATATCGCCACGGGTAGGAGATCGGGGGTTCGCGCCGAACACGGCAGCAACGATCGCTGCCGCTGCGATGTCTGCAATCGCCGCCCATGCATACTTGTCAAATTTCCAGATGAGAAGTGTGCCGACGGTCGCGAGCACCATTGGAGCGAACGCGACGAAAAGCTCCGAAATGCTCTGAAACACGGCCGGTGCACCTGATATCTGCATCCAGCCGCTTAAGAACACAGCCAGAAGGGTAAGGACGCTGGCGACGACGTTCAGAAGAGCAGGTGTAAGCTGAAACTTTTGAGACTCGTTCGATTTCACCGAATCCCGGATAGCCCCGAATAGCAGTGATTGTCCATAGGTCGGGAACGCGCCGCGAGATCCTCGCAGTTGGTGATGAGGCATCCGCTTTTTGGTCCGGCCCACATAAGTGCTGATTCTTGCGGGCGCACAGCTTCGGTCAAGGCCGCGCGTTCTGTGCGCGCCGCGAAGCGGGGCCCGAAGGGCAGCCTTGACGGGAGCTGGGTGTCCCGCGACACGCTTCGCGTGTGTGGGCGGACCCAAGACGTACACTTTGCTCGGACACTTCGCTTTTCACGGCACGGTTAACGCGGCGGTAAACGGGGTGGGGGAGTCCTTCCCGCAAACGGAAGGGAGAAGGAGCCGCATCGCTTGTCCACACGATACAGAAACACAGCTTTACAGCTTAATTGTAATCTGTTTGTTCTGGCCGGTGCGCCACTTTGAGCGTGAATCAAGCCTCGACTTCGGGAAGACCCTCAGCGATCGAGCGTTGCCGCGAGAGCTTGGCGATCAGATCGCGTTGTCGCTCCACTTCATGAACGGCCTGGCTGTCGATTGTCTTCGGTGGAGGTGGGCCGAAGTGTGGGATTTTTGGATCGTCTGGCCAGCGGGCCGACGCACGCTGTTCGTATTCGTATCGACTGAGCGTAAAACTCGTCTCAAGCGGAATTGCAAGACCACCAAACTGCGTAAACCCGCTTCCGCGCGAGACGTGAAACACGAGCCGCCGCGGATGATCGCTGATGGCACGCAGATCCGTTTCCGTCAGACGCGGCTTTTCGGCGTATGAGCTCGACGTTGTCTCGCCGCCCATGAAGCTCGGCATGAGCGAGCGACTGGTTGTCTGCATCGTCACAGCATCGAGTCCAGAGGCTTCGGACAACGCCATGAGATCCTGAGGATCTTGAATCGAAAAATACATCTTCACTCGTGTGTTTGTCCGAACGGTGGAGCGCAGATCGGCTGCAGGAGTGCGAAGATCCTCGTTTGACTGATTTGCCAAAATCACGCCGATCCCCAGACTGCGCGCTTGCTGGAGGATCACTTTGAAATTTTCGCCGGCGATCTGTTGGAATTCGTCGATGAAGAGGTACGTCCTGCGAACGGGGAACCCTCGCGCTCGCCGAGCAAGGGCTGCGCTGACGAGCGAGTAGAGGGCAAGCTTGCCGATCTCGCGCACGCTGACCGATTCCGCTGCCGAAGGAAGCCAAAAATACACGACCTGCCGCTTCGCCAAAACCGCCGGCATGTGAATCATCGTGCGTCTGGTCGGCCCGGCCGCAGTGTCCTTGCCCGATTTGGACGGGTCGCGCCTTGTCGGAGTGGTCAAGAGCTGCGGGTAGTACGTCAGCGCGCGAACGGTCGCGACGAGTTCAAACGCCTCGCGGTAGCGGTTTGGGTCGGCCGTGATCGCATCGTCAAGAAAGGCGTAGAGCTCCTCGAAATTCGCGGCGTTTGATTGCTCGATTGCATGAAGGAGAAGATCGCGACTTCGTTTCGAGTAGTACGAGCGGCCGTATCCTTCGCCGTGATTCAGCGCTAGCGCATCGAGGAGGAGCTGTGCGATTTGAATCGGTGTTTGGCGAGTCGCTGAGCGCAGATCGCTAAACGGATTGAATGCGTAGGACCTGCCGCGCTCTGGCGAAAAGTATCGAAAGCGGGAAGGGAAGTGCTGTTCATACGTCCTGGCCGTTTCAAAGAGCGCCATGTCGCCCTTTAAATCGAGGATCACGATCGCCGCTTGATCCTTTGGGCGATTGAATGCGTGGACGTTGTCCTCGATGAGGCTCGACAGAAGGGGAATCAGCCCGAGGCTCGTCTTTCCCGATCCCGAGTCGCCGAGAATGTGGGCGTGCTCGC